>ULWH01046288.1_pt1 | contig 24238 bp, 15 predicted proteins | sample 1960201 | NCBI WGS metagenome assembly ULWH01 (sample SAMEA4835808, study PRJEB28245) | human gut metagenome | biome: gut microbiome; material: fecal sample | place: Denmark | collected 2008
CCAATGCTTGTTCGTCTACCAACAAAGAAGCATCGAACCGAATCCTTTCGTTTATGAAAACCTGACGATTGACTTCATCAGTTTCCAACCATTGCCGTATCTCTTCTTTTTCAACCTCCGGGCTTTGTCCTAAAAAGTAACGTGTCAATATATGTCGATCCATTTGCATCTATATTCTTTTGTGTGTACAATAATAGAGCAACCGACCGGACAAAAATCCCAAACGACTATGGCACTTTTTTCAAAAAAAATTCAATTAAAGAATAGAAGGAGAAAGGGGATGTAGTCTTTCAGGCGATATTTAAGATGGTCATTCGCCTTATTTATATGGTAATCGATTTTCTGCTGGGAGACACCCAACAACTGGGCTATTTCTTTCCTGGATTTATTTTTCAGTCTGTTCAACAAGAAGATCTCCCTAGTTTGTTCGGGTAACTCAGCCAGGGAGTCTTCTACTATTTTGAGAATGTCTTTTGTGAAAATTGTTGCATAGCTTTCACTCTCCAACGTCTGGATACGCATATCAATCTCCCAGTCGTACAAATTAGTATAATTCTTACTATACTCCCATTCTACCTGCACATGCTTCAGATAATTAAGACATTTATTCTTTACCGACTGAAGTATATAACCTAACACATCCATGTCTACCGCCAACTTATGCCGATTTTCCCAATAATAAAGCAAAGCATCATGAGTCATGTCTTCAGCCGTCGGTTCATCATTCACATAATAATAGGCATATCTTACAAAACGCTGGTAATACGTATTGTAAAACGTTGTAAAGTTCATTTCAGAATTGACTTCCAAAGGATTTATTATGTGTCTATAGTTACTCAAAGATATATTAGTTTTCTCACAATGCAAAAATAACAATTTTAAGCAACTATCACTAAACCAAACGAAGTTGTTAGAAAAAATCAGGTAAGAACGGCCTCAACACATTCCCCTTCGCATCTTCCGGGTAAAGTGCTCCTTCGGCATCGAGTTGGGCTGTCATTGCTTTTATCATTTTGACCAGTAATTTAGGATTTCTTCCCGACACGTCAAGTGATTCACCCGGATCTTTCTTCAGGTTATAAAGACGGTAACGGGGTTCGGACGGATTTTCCGGGTTATAATAATAGATCAGTTTCCAATCTCCTTCTATATAAGTAGTAAAGTAACTTCCCCGGTGTTCATGCGGGAAATGCATCAGCACAGTTTCCGGGCGGCTATTGTTTCTCTTCCCTTCCAATTGATCCCGCAAGTCGACACCATCGACAATATGCCCTTGTGGATTTTTTGCTCCGCTCAAAGAAACAAGTGTCGGATAGATATCCATTACCGTACCCATCTGTAATTGGACACCACCTACTTCAATCGGTAATTGTTTCTGAACCGGATTATTCATATCCGGCTTACCCCAGCAAGCGATAAACGGAACACGAACACCCCCTTCAAATTCAGAACCTTTCTTTCCACGCAGAGGAGCAGAAGAAGTGTAGCCCTTATCATCTCCCAAAGGAGCATCGGAACCATTATCACCCAGGAATATTATTAATGTATTCCCGGCAATCCCCAGTTCTTCCAGATGATCCATAATATCACCCAGCGATTTATCCATTCCTTCGATCAGCGTAGCAAAATCGGCTGCTACTTTCGGTTTTCCCGTATAACGGTAATGGTCGGCAAAACGTTTATCTGCTTCAAAAGGGGAATGAACGGCATAATGTGACATATATAGGAAGAAAGGCTTCTTATCCCCCACTGCCTCGGTGATCTGCTCGTTCGCTTCCAAGGTCAGGGCTTCACTCAGAAAAGTATCTGTACCGTGATACTTTTGTAATCCCGGTACGGCGCGGGCCTTTTGTCCTTTAATGTTTCCATATCCGTTCTCACCGTAATAACTTCCCGGATGCCCGATAGAAGAACCGGCTATATTCACGTCGAAACCGATATTCTGCGGAAGTTCCCCATCGCTGTTCTGGCAACCGAAATGCGCTTTGCCTACATGGATCGTTTTATATCCGGCCTCATGCAGTACACGGGGCAATGTTACATCATTCTTCGAGATACCTTTCCAGTTCCAGTCTGTCGGGCCGAAAGGTGTTTTGTTATTCGTTTCAGAATTGATCCAGTTAGTCGTCCTGTGACGGGTCGAGTTTTGTCCGGTCATGATAGATGCACGGGAAGGGGAGCTGACACTTTGCGCATAGAAAGTAGAGAAGCGGATTCCCTGACGAGCCATACGCTCCATATTCGGTGTCTGATACCAGTCGTTCAGCGGATAACGAACCGGATTACCAGCCTCATCCGTCAGAAACGGCAACGAGGTATCCATCAGGCCCATATCATCGACCAGAAAAACAATAATATTCGGACGTTCCTGTGCCATAAGCGGCTGTCCGGCTAAACATAAAAGAGTTGATACACACAGAGTTTTTTTCATGATATTTTATTTTATAAAACTATCCTTAGAGGATAAATCATCGGATAACTGCAAATTTAAACAATATCTATTAAACCCGAGGCCTATATTCTCCGAATGAAGAAAAACAATCAGGAAAAACAGGCTTTTTCCCCTTTCATCAAGTAAATCACTCCGTTCGTCAGGTTAATTTGATAGCCGTATTGCTTCGGATTAGTTTTGTCCCAGAAATCAAAAACAATAAAGTTATGAAATACAATAAAATGTATATCCTGATCATCTTACTGATTCTGTCGATCGGTATGTCTGCACAATCCGTCATATCAGGTAAAGTAATAGACAAAGACAATGCCCCCATAGCAGGTGTGACAATATTATTAATAACCCATGCGGATTCTACCTACATGACAGGCGCAATCTCTGATCTGGACGGGCTATTTGAAATTCCGAATCTCAAACCAGATCATTATATTCTTTCATTTTCTATGATGGGACTAAAAAAGATCAACAAAGAGCAACAAGTCGGACTAAATACAAAGACTGAATTGGGCAATATCGTTATGGAAGAAGATGCTTACATGTTGTCTGCCGTAACTATAACCGGTAAACGCCCCGCCGTGAAAGTCGAACCGGGGAAAATGACAATCAACCTGTCGTCGGCATTATTGAGTACGGATGGCAATATACTGGATGCATTAAAAAAACTGCCGGGAGTAATCGTCCAAAATGACGGATCGATTATCCTGAATGGCAAATCAGGTGCGAAAGTGTTGATCAATGATAAAGTAACTTATCTGTCAGGGGAAAACCTGGTCAATTATTTGCGCTCCATCCCTGCCAACTCCATTGAAAATATCGAACTGATATCCCAGCCGTCATCAAAATATGATGCAGCAGGTAGTTCCGGTATGATTAATATTCAAAAAAAGAAGGTCAAAGAACAAGGTATAAATATAGCAGTATCTTCCGGTTTGGAGAGAGGAAAATATACCAAAGGAAATGAAAGTTTTTCCTTAAACATTCATCATAACAAACTGAATATATATGCTGATTACTCCAATTACTGGGGGAAAGACTATATAGAACTCATAGTCTCCGGCCATTACATAGATCCGGTCACTCTAAAACCACTCGAACTTCGGAAAGACTTTGTAAATAATCTAGAAAGGGAATCCAGAGGACATTATGTAAATACCGGGATAGATTATGACTTTTCGGATAAAATAACCGTCGGAACATATTTATCGTCGAGTTGGTTTAACCGGGATAAAAACGAAGTGATCATATCAGATTTCTTTAAGAATAACAGCACTCAAAGCGATTCCACTTTAACAGCGTTGAGCGCTTTGGATCACGGCTACACCAACATCACAGGAGGAGCCAATATGATATACAAATTTGCGAAAGCAGGGAAATGGGATGCATCCTTCGACTTCCAATTGTTTGACCAGAAAGACGATCAGTTGTTGAAATCCTTTTTCCAGACTCATATCAAACCATTACAGGAAGATACAATGTCCGGCAAAACAAATGGAGATATTAAAATATACAGCGGCCAAACTAATTTGAGCTATGATATGTCTGATAAATTCGGAATAAAAGCCGGACTGAAAACTGTTTTCGTAAATATAGGAAGCGATGCGCTGTATAAAAACCTGATTAGTGGCAATTGGCAGGAAGACAACAACCTCAGCAGTAATTTTGCATATAATGAAAACATCAACGCAGGATATGTCCAATTCAACGCTAAATGGTCTCCCCGCCTTTCAACAGAAATAGGTTTGCGATTAGAAAATACATATACAAAAAGCGATTATAGTTCGACAACCCAGGACACCACTTTCAGCAAAAGATATACAGACCTTTTCCCTTCTTTAATGGCTCAATATCAACTTTCTGAAAATCAAGGCCTGTCTATGGTATATAACCGTCGTATTGTACGGCCCAATTACAGAAATATGAATCCTTTTGTAGAGGTGAGAGATCAGTTTTTATATGAACAGGGGAATACCGGATTGAAACCGGAGTTAATAGATAATATAGAAATTTCATGGCTATTCAAAAAACGGTATTCATTCAATGTATTCTACTCTCATACAAAGGATCCGATCTCTACAAGTTTTCTGGTCGAGGATAGCCGTGTCATGATTATGCCGCAAAACTTATCCGGCAACAATTCACTCGGATTAAGAGTCGGATTAAACAACCTGCAACCTTTTAGCTGGTGGACAACTCACATAAATGGTTCTTTAACTTATAAGCAATACGATTGGACGGCATCCGGAAAAACGTTAAAGAATGAAGCTATCACTCCGATGTTACATATCAGCAATCAATTCAGATTGCCCTACGAATGGGGAGGAGAAGTCCAGGGATTTTACAGTGGCAAGATGACCGAAGGGCAAACCAGGATGAAATCTTTATGGACAGTATCGCTCGGAGTTCGCAAAAACTTGTTCAAAGACAGATTTAGTATGTATATTTACGCACACGATATCTTTCACTCTCTTCGTCCCCGTGTTAGTATAGATAGCAACTGTCTGTATTATACATCTAAAGAAAAGAATGACAGCAGAATGATAGGAATATCGCTCGGTTACCGCTTTAATCGTGGCAGGGAGATAAAGAAATCTCAAAAAGCAAACAGGATCGAAGAAAGTAAACGAATAGGTTTGTAACATTAAAGATAAAGACAAATGAACTTAAAGCATGACTGGATTAATTCCTTACTTATCGCATTAACACTGACATTGTGCATGTTTATTGTTGTGGACATTACTTATAATGAGCGAATGTGGGAATTTAATCCGTTTGCTTTTAGAGCCCGTTTACTGGCTATGGGTATGACCATTACCACATTCTTTCTGGGAAGTTTTATTTATCAACGAGTAGCACGTTATTTTATTAATAAAAGCAAAGACAAGAAGAAAGCAAGCTGGAAAGAATACGTATTGGTGTTTCTGATAAATTTTACCCTCTTAAATATCACACACACGTTTATTCAGTTTTACGTAAACCTGAATAGTACGTTTAGATGGGGCGAATCGGCACTGATCAATGTGGTTGTATCTCTTATACTGTTTCTATATTATACGTTGGTGCGCAATGGTATTCTATTCAAAAGCTTTATCGAGCAGAACCTTCAGCTGGAAAAGGTTAAAGTAGATCAGTTGGAAACCGAGCTGAAGTTCCTGAAATCGCAATACCACCCGCATTTCCTGTTCAATGCCTTAAATACCATTTATTTTCAGGTAGACGACAAAAATGGGGAAGCCAAACAAAGTATCGAGCAGTTATCCGACCTGTTGCGCTATCAGCTCTACGATATAGAAAAGGAAGTGAGAATGGAGCAGGAAATAAACTATCTGAGGTCGTACATTGCTTTTCAGCAATTACGGATGACGGAAAGGCTCGTGCTGGATTTGTATTTCGACCCGGAGTTGAAAGACCAGAAGATACACCCTCTTTTGTTTCAGCCTTTAATTGAAAATGCTTTTAAATATGTAAGAGGCGAATACAGAATACAACTGGAAATGAAGTTGGACGGGGGAGAAATTCAGTTTGAAATAACAAATTCAATATCCCAATCCCAGAGTTCAAACAAGAAAAAGGGTAAAGGGATAGGCATTGAGAATTTAAAACGGCGGCTCGACCTTTTGTATCCCGATAAATACAATTTAGAGATTAAACAAACAGACAATCTGTTTGTTGCTAAACTAACAATAAGCACAAATTGATATGAAAATAAAATGTATCATTACAGATGATGAACCCGTGGCAAGAAAGGGTTTACGGGGTTATATCGAAAAGATAGATTTCCTCACGCTGACCGGCGAATGTGAAGATGCGATTCAGCTAAACACACTGTTAAAGACCCAGCAGGTCGATCTTATCTTTCTCGATATAGAGATGCCGGAGATGACAGGACTGGAATTATTATCAAACTTAACTAATCCCCCTAAAGTGATCATCGTATCCGCTTATGAGCAATATGCCCTTAAAGGATACGAGTTTGAAGTAGTGGATTATCTTTTGAAACCGGTATCTTTCGACCGCTTCCTAAAATCGGCAAACAGAATCCATGACCTGTTACAAACGGAACAGAAAGATGCTGACGATTACATATTCGTAAAGAGCGACAAGCAGTTAAAGAAGATTCTGTTCAGGGATATCCTCTTTATCGAAAGCATGGAAAACTATGTTATCATCCAAACTGTGTCTTCTAAAGAAATAGTGTACACCACCTTGAAACAAATCCATGAGTCATTGCCACAAGATATCTTCCAACAGACTCACCGGTCGTATATTGTAAATATCGATCAGGTAAACGCGATCGACGGTAATCTGCTGAACGTAAATTCGCACAAAATACCCGTAGCCCGGAATTTAAGGGATAACGTATTCAACCTGATTCTGAACAACCGGCTGATAACCAAAGGTTAGATCAACACTAATCCAGTTACTTCTGTAACCAGCGATTCAAATGATTACCCGGAGCAGCGACGACAAACTTATAGAACTTCGATGCCGGCAAAGCTTGCAGGTCGACCGTATAATTTTTCGTCCCGGTCGGCAGCGTCGCCAGTTTGATCCATTCATCTTCCCCACCCTCTTTGAATTTATTTGCGGCGGCGGCATAAACAGTCACCGGAGCATCCTCTGAGTAACATTTCCAGGACAGCCCGACCGTATTGTCATAAGGCATTGTCTGCAAATCGTAAATATCGGCATCCCCGACAAAAGACATACCGTCCTGTTCCCACAAGACAGGCTGCGGAACCTCAAAGCCCATGAACCGGCAGATAGAAGGCGCGATATCGGTGATCGCCAAACTGCCGGATGTGAAATGACTGTTTACCGGCACATTCGTTGAAACCCAGGTAGTACGTTCGCGCCAGGACTGTCCCCCGTGACCGTGCCCATTCTCTCCGCGTCCGTGATCGGTTGTGATTACGACCATCCACTCTTCATCAAAATTGGCCTCGCGATACTTCACGGCTTCCCAGATACGGGCAACCTGATCGTCCGCTTTCCGTACATATTCATCGAAAAAGGCTCCGTTGCCGGCAATATGCCCCGCATCGTCGGTATACCACAGATATACCCAGCTCAAGTCGGGCGCATCCTTACGGATACCTTCTGCCGCATCTTTCGATATTTGTTCGTCTATATCGAAGATATGCAAATCCTTCTCTTTCTTTGGGAAACGGATGGTGTCCAGGTCGTAACCGTCTTTCACGTAGTCGATCTTGAGATAGTTTGTCTCCTTTTTCCCCTCCCCGATCAGGACAGTCCGGTTATCCGTCCAGCTGGAATAGACGGCCGTTTTATATTCTTCCGGTTGCTCTTTGGCTATCCGGAAGATTGTCCAGTAGTTATAATTCGGTTGCAGGTCGGAGTTGCCGCCTACATTATGTTTATTGAACCAGGTCGATGTCAGCAGGTTGGTATAGCCTATGGCCGAGATCGTCGCCGTCTGTGAATATCCGCCTATCTCCCCTCCGGTATATGCCCGGCTATAAGCGCCTTTCGAAGCTATATCGAATATGGCCGGCGTATGAAGCCTTTCGATCCGATCGGCCGGAACCCCGTCGACAATTACATACACCGCTTTCCTGGTCTTAGCGAACAAACCGGCACAACACAAGCTAACCAGCAACAGATAATAAAAACGTCTCATAACTATCTTCCCTTATTGATTTAACAAAGTCTTAAATATACATATTTCTTTCATTCCACAAAAAAACAAACGACTATTCAGCGGCTTGTACCGACTCTTCCTGAATGCGTCTGATCGAAACCACCCGTCGATGTGCCTCTTTCAGCAGATTCAACTCCTTTAAACTCAGGATAATTTCGCACGTCTGCGAACAATACGGAAAACTCGCCTGTAAAACCTGGGTCTGCTTATTATCTGCGTTATAACAAACCACCTCCACTTGATTATCGACCTCAATAACATCATCCGTAAAGATCACGACATTCTTATCTATCGTAGATACTCCCAGATAGGAAACCTGCGTGAAGTTCTGCTTTCCGTTCTCAAATTCCACCGGAGAATACAACGTATTTTGAAGTCCTTCGATAAGTCCGGCACTCCCCTTCCCTAATATCTCCCCGGCAACTTTCCCTATCGAGTCGGCATTCTTCGTCAGCAATTTACTTAAAGATTTCCCGACGCCTTTTCCTACTTCTCCTAAACCATCGGCAGCTTTCTCTCCGGTTTCTTCCCCCCGGTCTTTCAGCGCGTCCGATATTCCATCGATCATATCCAGCGTTTTCTCGGTAACTTTCTTTGAACTATCCCGTGTGCTACAAGAAATCACAGGCAACAAAATCAGGATACTTCCCAAAACAATAAACCACCTTTTGATCATAATAACAGGAGTTTAATTAACACTAATGAGTTTGTTTTCGCATCATTTATCAATGAAGTTCTAAAAGTACGCAAATCTTTTATTTTATGAAACAAAGCCTGCCTCTTATTATTTTATTTGTCCGGACGGTACTCTTTAGTTTGTACATAAAATGCTTTTAATATTTTGTTCCTATATTTTTATACTTTTGCCCATGCTAAAAATCAATTTTGAGCTAGCTAAAAATTAAATTCATGCTAGCTCGAAATTAAATTTGGGCATGCTCAAAAGAATAATAATATAGATATTAAGAGTTAGTTATAAGGTAGAAAAAGATTAGAATACAAGCACTTTTCAACTAGTTGTTTCCTACCTTTGTCTCTTGAACAATGGCAAACAAGATATAGTTATAAAAAGAAAAGCAGCTATGATACGCAAGTTACTTCTTACTTCCCTGGTATTTCTCTTTGCAGTAAGCATTTACGCGCAATATGTTCCCGACGTGCTCGGTGATGATTACGTGCGCCGTACTTTTCAGATGCCGGATGATTATGAAGGGAAAGTTGTCTGCACGCTTGTAAAAAAGCCGCAACTGCCGGATGTAAAGAAAGCGGTTCTATATATTCATGGTTACAACGATTATTTCTTCCAGAAGCAATTGGGAGACAGCGTGAATGCACATGGCTACAACTTCTATGCGATGGATCTCAGGAAGTACGGCCGTTCCATCCTGCCGAACCAAACCCCGTTCTACTGCAAAAGCCTGACGGAATATTTTGCTGATATCGATACGGCACTGGCAACCATCCGTTCGGAAGGAAATAAAAAGATACTGTTGATGGCGCACTCCACCGGGGGACTTATCACGCCATTGTATTTAGAAAGTAAGAAAGACAATCTCCCTGTCACCGGATTAATATTGAACAGCCCTTTCCTGGACTGGAACTTCGGTTGGTTTATGGAAAAGGTGGCGATCCCGGTCGTTGCATTTGTCGGAAAATTTTTCCCCGACCTGACCGTGCAGGGATATGGCATTGCCTCTTATGCACACAGTCTGCTCAAACAGTTCAAAGGGGAATGGGAATATGACACGAACTGGAAGATGATCAACGGCTATCCTAAAAAGGCCGGCTGGATAAAAGCTATCCAGGAAGGACAGCGGCAGGTGAAAAAGGGGTTGAAACTGGAATTGCCGACCCTGGTGATGTCGTCCGACAAATCTTATCCGGAAACTGAAGAATGGCATAATGAATATCTATCTTCCGATATTGTGCTGAACGTACACGATATCCAGGAATATGCGCCTCAATTGGGCTATCTGACCGTTTGCGATACTATAACCAACGGGATGCACGACCTGATCCTTTCCGAAAAGGCAGCCAGGGATCAAACCTACCATGTAGTCTTCGAGTGGATAAAATGGTGGCAATGATCTTACTTTCTCCTTGGGGACGTCACATGCAGCTTGGTCATATTATTCATGTCGTCCAGAATGTAACGGTTCACGTAGTTAAAGCTAAAGCGGAAAAAGTAATCCTTTAACGTACAAATATTAGCCGGACTGATCAGGCTATGCAGATGGTTTAATGCGATAAAGACATATCCTTCCCGGGGGATTCGGTTGTAGAACTCGATCTTGTTCCGGTCTAAGGCGATGATGTCGCCCTCACATTCCGCAAAACCGTTCATCGCTTCTTCCCAGGTGATAAGCATGTGATCTTCATAAACAGCCCAACGGTAGACATCTTTGCCGTTCACCTTCTCCGGAAGCGTGTTGGAGTGATGTACGAGGATATAGTCGTTCCGCATATCATTATCGCTGTGGATCCAGATATCGAGTACCCGGAACTGCGACGAGTTGTCGAATTTGATATAGCCGTTCTTACAAATCTGGGGAGCAAACACATGCCTGTCTACATCGGTAAAGTAAACAAGGTTGCTTCCGAAAAACTCTTTCTTCCCGACAAACTCCGAGAATAGCTTGACAATCTTGGCCTGATCCGAACAATGCACAAACTCCGGCAATTCTTTCGGGAAGTTTTTACGGCAGATCAGGCTGAACTCCTTCAGCAAGTCGTTCGGATCCCGTTCTTTCTGGATTTCTGCGAAAGCCAGCATCTCATCCACTGTATGGAAACGTTGCTGGGTATCCTGCGTCAGGCAGCGTTCTACTATGCGGTCGTAAAATTTCAGGGCGGGGAATACCTTACTGATAGCCGTATCGTTATTCGTATTGCCGAATGCATACCACTGCAAGGTTTCTCCTATCGCTGTTATGTCGGAATAGTCCGGATCGGCAGTCTCCGCCATTGCAATATCCGTCAGCACAAAATCATTATGGTCGTCTACGAGTATGTTGCGGGGTTTGATGGCTCCATGTACAATGCCCATGCTATGCAGGAACTGAACCGTATTAGTAAGGAAACGGAATAGCTTAAGAAAAGAGTCCACAGACAGGACACTTCTGTATTCTTCCAGCGAACATCTGTACAACTTCATAACCAGCACGGGGATTACCTGCCCCTGCACGGTCACAGTATCAAAGTCTGCATACTGCACAATATTACTTCTTGTCTCCAACAGGGATATTGTCAGATACTTTGCTTTAAGCTTATTTAACCACTTCTCCTTTCCCGAACCGTCTCCTTTATACAAAAAGAACTTTAAGGCAACGTCGTTCCCATTCATGCGGCCCTTGAAGACTATGCCTGTTTCGCTCTTGCCCAAAGGCTTGGTGTCGAGCTGGCATTCGCCCAAAGATAATGAAAGTCTACGCTTTTCGATTTCAAGAAATTCAAATAATAACTGTTTTTCATCCATATCAAACGTTGTAAATCAAGGAACGGAAACAAAGGTACAATTATATTTGAATTTTTATATTGCTTAAGCTTCTTTTTTAAATCTCCCGGCAGAGAGATTATTTTAATCATTACCTTTGTTGCGAACAAAAAATCAATTGAATGAAAGCCTTACGTATTATACTTGCAGGAATAATTTTATATGGCATATCGAACGACAGTTATTCCCAGACAACCGATATCCAGGATGCTACAATCTATAAAACAGAATTGTTTGGTTCAGCTGCAACCGGATCGAATACGCCGTTCTGGATGGTTAGCAACCGTTACGGCATTGTTCCGCAAGAGGCAGGCAACGGTTTGCTGAATGCAGGCGTATTCCATAACCAATATTTTGGCAAAGGTTTTCGCTGGGGGGCCGGACTGGATGTTGTAGCCGCCGTGCCCCGCTATCGTAATGTATTCATTCAGCAGGCGTATGCGGAGATAGGTTATAAAAGTTTGTTGTTCAGTGTAGGGAGTAAGGAAAGATATAATTCACTGTGGGATCGGAATCTGAGCTCCGGTGATATGGTACAATCCACCAATGCGCGTCCCATACCGGAAGTCAACCTGAGTATGCCGGAGTTTACCTTGGTTCCCCTGACTAAAGGCTGGTTGCAGGTAAGAGGTGATTTCGCTATCGGCAGGTCATTCGATACGGACTATCTGAAAGACTTCGCTAATTCCAAACAAGTCTATATCAAGAATGTGCTTTGGCATCATAAGTCTTTCTTCTTCCGAATTAAAGATACGGAAAATGATTTTCCTTTGTCTCTCACAGCCGGTGTCCAACACTATGCCCAATGGGGAGGAACTTCTACCGATCCGAAGATCGGAAAACAACCTCAATCTTTTAAAGATATGATACGGGTGATATGTGGACAAAAAGGTGGTAGCGATGCTACATTGTCCGATCAGATCAACGTATTGGGAAGCCATTACGGTTCGTACGACTTCAAATTAAGCTACACGGAGAAAGACTGGGGAGCTCATATTTATTATCAGCATTATTTCAACGATAAGTCGGGCATGGAGTTTGCCAATAAAACAGACGGGCTGTGGGGATTACAATTCGACCTGCCTTTCCTTCCCTGGCTGAACAAAGTGGTTGCCGAATATCTTGTAACAATGAATCAAAGCGGCCCTATGCATTTTATCATATTCGACCGTGATAAATGGCAAGGCGGACGTGGAGGCGGAAACGACGATTATTATAACAATGGTGAATATACGACAGGTTTTTCTTATTTCAACAGAGGGATAGGCTCTCCGCTGATCCCGTCTCCGGAATATAATACCGACGGTTCTTTAGGTTTCAAAAACAACCGCGTTAAAAGCTGGCATTTCGCAGCTGAAGGGGATATTAATACACAGTTATCTTATCGTGTCTTATTTACTGCGATGAATGGTTGGGGTACTTCTTATTTCCCTTTCCTGAATAAGAAGTTCGGCACATCCAGCTTGGTTGATATCAACTATACCCACCCTAAGTTACAGGGATGGAAATTCTCCGGATCGGTCGCAGCAGACACAGGAACCATGTTAGGCAAAAGCGTTGGTTTCAGCCTGGGCGTCACCAAGACGGGGATATTAAAAGCCTGGTAACAAGAAATTATTTATATTTATCCCATAAAGCGGAAGCAATGATCTCCTGCGTATGATCCGCAAACTGTTGCATTCCTTTATGGGAGGTATCCATATCATTCGTCGAGATAGCCGGATGAATGATCATTTCCATCTTATGCCGGTGTATATCCAGCGAACCGATCGGCAGCACGTCGAAAGGGCCATTCAAAGTAATCGGAACAACCGGCAGACGCTGATCCAAAGCCATCTGGTAAGCTCCTTTCTTAAAACGGATCATCTTACCGTCATACGTTCGTGAACCTTCCGGAAAGACAACAACAGAAGCCCCGTTCTTCAGACAACGTTCAGCCTCCACCACACTACGGGCAGCCGCTTTAGGTGTTGAATTATCCACAAAGATGAAACCGGCAGCCCGGCAGGCAGCCCCGACGAAAGGTATCTTCCCTATCCCCGCTTTCATAACCCATTTGATAGGAACGCCCAAGAAACCATAGATCAAAAAGATGTCGAAGGCGCCCTGATGATTGGACACAAATACATAAGATTGTTTACGGTCTATATTCTCCCGTCCTTTCACTTTTACCGGACAGAGAGCCAGATAGCAGGTCAGCCTCGACCAGATCATCCCGGGATAATAGGCAAATATCTTCTCACCTCCCAGCAGGCATCCGATGATAACAGTTAAGGCTGTAAGTATAGTCAGCACCACAAAGACAGGTACAAAAAACAGCCATAAATAAACCAAGTAAAGTATTCGTATCATATATAACTGTGTTAGTCCTACAAATATAGGAGCTAAAATCGATGGATTCATTATTTTTATTCTAAAATATTTTTGCAATCGGGTTATTATTACTTTATTTGCGGTAGAAAAGAAAATAATTATAAAAACATCTATAACCATGAACGAGTTAATTAAAAATCTTGGGGTAATCGTACTCTTGATCGGTGTAATCATTCTTGCAGTACCGGCTATTACTGGTGGCGTAACAAATACCATCCTTATCGCTGGTTTAGGAGTTATTATTTTGGGTTACATCGGCCACATTGTTATCAACAAGAAAATGGAGTAACACACACAAGTCTAGAAATTAAAAAAAGGATTGTTCCCTGTATTGGAAACAATCCTTTTTTATTACCCGTAAAGTGCAGGGGATATTTAAGCTTCTCCCTGAACTCCTCCCATCGGCGGGATAAAATCTTCAAAGTTGGCTGTCTTATTACCGCTTCCACCTTTCATCTGTTCTTCATATTTGGCCAGGTTATCCTGTAAAGCAAAGAATAAACGTTTTGCATTGTCGGGAGTCAGGATCACACGGCTCTTAACCTGTGCTTTAGGTGCACCGGGAACCACGCGGATGAAGTCAAGTATGAATTCTGATGTTGAATGTGAAATAATCGCCAGGTTAGCATAAGTGCCTTGTGCCATTTCTTCAGACAGTTCTACCTGTATCTCATTAGATTGTTTGTTATCGTTCTCCATTTCTTTTTATATTTTATGTTTAACTAATCGGATGCAAATATACAGATATAAGAGGTTTCCATGAAATATATTGTAAATAAAAAGGGCCACCTTCACAGGCGACCCTTTTCCAGTTGTGTTTTTAATTCTCAATTCTTTAGACCAATGTAAAAAAAATACCTTATTGTGTTTAATATTTATTATCCTGACTTTTAGGCTAAGGTTTTCTGTCCAGATGCATATTACTACATTTTGAACAATGCAAAGATACAAACTGTACAAAAAAACTCCAAGCGCAATTTACGTATTAACTAATATTACTTCAATTATTAACAATTTAAAACACATCTAAAAACTGTTGTAAATGTGATTATTATAAAGATTAGTTTCTACAACAGATCAATCTCTTCTATTGAATGATCAAAGTAGCCATGACCGGGCAGTGATCCGAAGGATAAAGATGATTCAAGGTATCGGTAAGCACTCCGTTACGTAATACCTTAATGTCTCCTTTTACAAAAATATAATCGATCCATTCTCTTTTCTCGTTCGGTATACGGCCGTAATCGTGGAATGTCCATTCCGGGCCATATTTTAAAGAGGCTATTTCACGCGAATGCGTGACATGGCGAGGATCATTCTTATCTGTCAGCACTTTGATAGGATCATCATCCGGTGCAGCATTAAAATCACCGGTTACAATAACCGGAAGTCCTTTGGCCAATTTATGGGCTTCTTCCAGAACCAATGAAGCTCCTTCATGGCGTGCCACTTTTCCCATATGATCCAAATGAGTGTTCAGGAAAAAGAACTTCTTACCTGATAGCTTATCCTTAAATACGCCCCAGGTGGCAACACGTTCACAGGCGGCATCCCAGCCTTTTTTACCCACTGCATTCATATCTTCCGCCAACCAGAAATTACCGCTATCCTCAAGAGAGAAACGATCCTTCTTATAAAATATCGGGGCATATTCTCCTTTTGTCTTACCGTCTTCACGTCCTACTCCCACATAACTATACTCCGGTAAACGTGCCAAAAGATCATTCAACTGATGGTTCAGAACTTCCTGGGCACCGAAGATATCGACTTCATGGAACTTTACCAGATCGGCAGCCAGATCCTTACGGTTACTCCATTGATTAGCTCCATCCTCTTTTGTATCCATGCGGATATTAAATGTCATCACATGCAAAGGAGCTTCCGGTTGCTTGGCAGACATAAAACTGACAGATAATAACACTGACAGAAAACTTAACAAAATCTTTTTCATGATATTTAATATGTTTATTTATAAAGCCTACATACAAAAGTAAAGTTTATGTACTGATTAACCAAATTACTAAAAACAAAAAGGCTTCCGAAAATCAATTCGGAAGCCTTTTCTATTGTACGATATTTATTTCTTACTCGTCGTCTTTATCCATAGCGTTGAAATCAACTACGTTCTTACGATTAGCAAAAATACGTTCGAATTCATCCTTAGCACCAACAACCAGTTTGTCAAAGTCTCTCTGGCCTGTACCAGCCGGGATCAAGTGACCGCAGATAACGTTTTCTTTCAAACCTTCCAGACGGTCTACCTTTCCGTTGATAGCAGCTTCGTTCAATACCTTTGTTGTTTCCTGGAATGATGCAGCCGACATAAAGCTTGTTGTCTGCAATGCAGCACGTGTAATACCCTGAAGGATCTGGTTGGCAGTAGCAGGAACGGCATCACGAACTTCAACAAGTTTCATATCGCGACGTTTCAACATACTGTTTTCATCTCTCAACTTACGGGCAGTTACAATCTGACCTGCTTGTAATGTCTGAGAATCTCCTGCATCCAGAACAACTTTCTTACCCCAGATACGGTCGTTTTCATCCATTACTTCCAGTTTGTCTACAATCTGTTGTTCCAGGAAGCGAGTATCACCCGGATCGACTACTTCTACCTTACGCATCATCTGACGAACGATTACTTCGAAGTGTTTGTCGTTGATCTTCACGCCCTGCAGACGGTAAACGTCCTGTACTTCATTCACAATATATTCCTGTACGGCTGTCGGGCCCTTGATAGCAAGGATATCAGATGGAGTTGTTGCACCATCGGATAACGGCATACCTGCACGGATATAGTCATTTTCCTGAACCAAAAGCTGTTTTGACAGAGGTACCATATACTTCTTCACTTCACCCAGTTTGGAAGTTACAGTAATCTCACGGTTACCACGTTTGATCTTACCGAAACCTACTTCACCGTCGATTTCAGAAACGACAGCCGGGTTAGACGGGTTACGAGCTTCAAACAACTCAGTAACACGGGGAAGACCTCCGGTGATATCACCAGCCTTACCTACCGCACGCGGGATCTTAACCAAAACCTCACCAGCCTTAACCGGATCACCGTTCTCTTTGACAACGTGAGCGCCGAGCGGCAATGAGTAGTTCTTCAGGTAGTTTCCGTTTTCATCTACGATGTGGGCAGCCGGAGCTTTTGTCTTATCTTTAGATTCGATAATGATCTTTTCCTTCAAACCTGTAGTTTCGTCACTTTCAACTTTGTAAGTAACACCTTCTACTACGCTTTCGAATTCGATCTTACCGGAAACTTCCGATACGATAACGGCATTGAACGGGTCCCATTCGATGATTACGTCACCCTTGCTGATCTTATCTCCGTTGTTGAAAAATAATTTAGAACCGTAAGGGATATTGTGAGTCAGCAATACGATCTTCGTATTCGGATCAACGATACGCATTTCAGCCAGACGGCTTACAACAACCTGATGTTTCTTTCCGGTTGCCCCATCAGTAGCTTCTACTGCGCGAAGTTCGTCAATTTCCAGAATACCGTCATATTTAGATGTAATACTGTTTTCTGTTGCAATGTTAGATGCGATACCACCGACGTGGAATGTACGCAGTGTCAACTGTGTACCCGGCTCACCAATAGACTGGGCAGCGATAACCCCAACGACTTCACCTCTTTGAACCATACGTCCGGTAGCCAGGTTACGTCCGTAACACTTAGCACAAACACCTTTCTTGGATTCACAGGTAAGTACGGAACGGATTTCCACACTTTCAATCGGAGAATCCTGAATCATCTTAGCTGCATCTTCGCGGATCTCTTCACCGGCAGCAACAATCAGTTCGCCGGTAAGCGGATGCTGGATATCATGTACGGATACACGACCCAGGATACGTTCGTACAGAGAAGCGATCACTTCTTCGTTATTCTTCAATTCTGTACAAATCAGACCACGCAATGTTCCACAGTCTTCTTCATTGATAATCACATCATGCGATACGTCTACCAGACGACGAGTCAGGTAACCTGCATCGGCAGTCTTCAACGCGGTATCGGCCAAACCTTTACGAGCACCGTGGGTAGAGATAAAGTACTCCAACACTGACAAACCTTCTTTAAAGTTTGAAAGGATCGGGTTTTCAATAATCTGACCACCTTCGGCACCGCTCTTCTGCGGCTTTGCCATCAAACCACGCATACCAGACAGCTGACGGATCTGTTCTTTAGAACCACGGGCTCCGGAGTCCATCATCATGTATACAGAGTTGAATCCATCGTTATCAGCAGTCAACTGCTTCATCAGGATATTAGACAACTTACTGTTGACATGTGTCCAAGTATCGATAATCTGGTTGTAACGTTCGTTGAAGGTAATGAAACCCATGCTATAGTTAGCCAGGATCTGTTCCACTTCATCATAACCTTCCTTAACCAGTGCATCTTTTTCAGGCGGGATAAGTACGTCGGCCAGGTTGAACGACAGACCTCCCTTAAATGCCATATAGTATCCTAAGTTCTTGATATCATCCAGGAACTGGGCTGTACGGGCAACGCCGCAAGTCTTGATTACCTTACCAATGATATCACGAAGAGATTTCTTTCCGAGTACTTCGTTGATATAACCAACTTCAGCAGGTACGAATTCGTTTACCATCAAACGACCTACCGATGTTTCAGTCAGCACCTTAACGATCTCACCATTTTCATTTACATCATTCACATACACTTTGATCGGAGCGTGGATGTCCACTTTCTTCTCATTGTATGCGATTGTAGCTTCTTCCGGTCCGTAGAATACTAAACCTTCTCCCAGTGTACCGGGACGCATTTTAGTAATATAGTACAAACCAAGTACCATGTCCTGAGAAGGAACGGTAATAGGCGCACCGTTAGCCGGGTTCAAAATGTTATGAGAAGCAAGCATCAACATCTGTGCTTCGAGTACAGCCTCATTTCCTAAAGGCAAGTGAACAGCCATCTGGTCACCGTCGAAGTCGGCGTTGAATGCCGTACAAGCCAACGGGTGCAACTGGATAGCCTTACCTTCGATCAGTTTCGGCTGGAATGCCTGGATACCCAAACGGTGCAGTGTCGGTGCACGGTTCAGCAACACAGGGTGACCTTTCATTACATATTCCAGGATATCCCAAACAACCGGTTCCTTACGGTCAACGATCTTCTTGGCAGACTTAACCGTTTTAACGATACCGCGTTCGATCAATTTACGGATAACGAAAGGTTTATAAAGTTCGGCAGCCATATTCTTCGGCAGACCGCACTCATGCATCTTTAATTCAGGACCTACAACGATAACCGAACGGGCAGAGTAGTCAACACGTTTACCCAACAAGTTCTGACGGAAACGACCTTGTTTACCTTTCAAACTGTCGGACAGTGACTTCAACGGACGGTTAGCATCTGTCTTAACGGCACTCGATTTACGAGAGTTATCAAACAGAGAGTCCACAGCTTCCTGAAGCATACGCTTTTCATTACGCAGGATCACTTCCGGAGCTTTAATATCAATTAATAGTTTCAGACGGTTATTACGGATAATAACACGACGATACAAATCATTCAAGTCGGAGGTTGCGAAACGTCCACCATCCAGCGGAACCAACGGACGCAATTCCGGCGGAATAACAGGAACGACCTTTACGATCATCCATTCCGGTTTGTTACGGCCTCTGGATGCACGGAAAGATTCAACAACCTGTAAACGTTTCAACGCTTCGTTCTTACGCTGCTGTGAACCGTCCGTACTTGCACGGTGACGCAATTCGTAAGAAAGAGAGTCAAGATCCAGACGAGCCAGCAAATCATAAACGGCTTCAGCACCGATCTTTGCAATGAACTTATTAGGATCCGTATCTTCCAGCATCTGGTTTTCCTTAGGCAGGTTATCCAGAATCTGCAAGTATTCTTCTTCCGAAAGCAAGTCTAATTCAGCAACAGTGTCTACACAACCCGGCTGAATAACCACATAACGTTCATAGTAAATGATAGAATCCAGTTTCTTAGTAGGCAAGCCTAACAGATAACCGATTTTATTAGGTAGAGAACGGAAATACCAGATATGAGCGACCGGAACCACCAGATGGATATGTCCCATACGTTCGCGACGCACTTTCTTCTCTGTAACTTCTACCCCGCAACGATCGCAGACAATACCTTTATAACGGATACGTTTGTATTTTCCGCAATGGCACTCATAGTCCTTGATCGGACCGAAGATACGTTCGCAGAAAAGACCGTCACGCTCAGGTTTGTACGTACGATAGTTAATCGTTTCCGGTTTCAGAACTTCGCCGCTAGAGTTTTCAAGAATCTCTTCAGGAGAAGCCAGACCGATGGTTATTTTTGAAAAGTTACTCTTTATCTTGTTTTCTTTTCTAAAAGCCATATTGTTTATTTATAAAGAGTTATCAATAGATAAAGTAGATGAGCCGAAACTCACCTACTTATATTGTTGTTGAATTAATCCAGAGTAAAGCTTAAACCTAAACCTCGCAGCTCATGAAGCAATACATTCAGAGATTCCGGAATACCCGGTTGTGGCATCGGATCACCTTTTACAATAGCCTCGTAAGCTTTAGAACGTCCTACAACGTCGTCAGACTTAATAGTAAGGATTTCCTGAAGAACATGTGCGGCACCGAAGGCTTCCAGTGCCCAAACTTCCATCTCTCCGAAACGCTGACCACCAAACTGAGCTTTACCACCCAGAGGCTGTTGGGTAATCAAAGAGTACGGACCGATTGAACGGGCGTGCATCTTATCATCAACCATGTGACCCAGTTTCAAGAAGTAAGTTACACCTACTGTTGCCGGCTGGTCGAAACGCTCACCGGTTCCACCATCATACAAATAAGACTTACCATAACGAGGGATACCCGCTTTATCAGTCATTGCATTCAGGTCATCCAGAGATGCACCGTCGAAGATCGGAGTCGCAAACTTAACATCCATTGTTCTACCGGCCCAACCTAATACAGCTTCAAAGATCTGTCCCAGGTTCATACGGGAAGGCACACCAAGCGGGTTCAAACAGATATCAACCGGAGTTCCGTCTTCCAGGAACGGCATATCTTCCTGACGAACGATCTTGGAAACAATACCCTTGTTACCGTGGCGACCGGCCATCTTATCACCTACCTGGATCTTACGTTTCTTGGCAATATAAACTTTCGCCATCTGAACAATACCGGTAGGCAGTTCATCACCGATAGTAAGATCGAATTTCTTACGTCTCAGCTCAGCATCCAGTTCTTTATATTTCTTCAGATAGTTCAGGATAACCTGCTTGATAAGTTCGTTCTTATCAGCATCGGCAGTCCATTTACTAACCTGAACAGCATTATAATCCAAATCTTCCAGAGCCTTGCGGGAGAATTTAGCACCCTTCGCAATTACTTCTGTATTCATATAGTCCTTAACACCCTGTGAAACTTTACCATTGGTAAGAGTCAATAACTTATCCACCAATAAATTTTTCAGGTCGGCCATCTTCATTTCGTATTCTTCATCCAATTTCGGAAGAATAGCCTTATCGGTCAGTCTGGACTTACGTTTCTTAACAGCTTTAGAGAATAACGCCGTATCGATAACAACACCACGAAGAGACGGAGTAGCTTTCAATGAAGCATCCTTTACATCACCTGCCTTGTCACCGAAGATGGCACGCAGCAGTTTTTCTTCCGGAGAAGGATCAGATTCACCCTTCGGAGTGATCTTACCGATCAGGATATCACCTGGTTCGATACGGGCACCTACGCGAACGATACCTCTTTCATCCAAATCCTTAGTAGCCTCTTCGCTTACGTTAGGAATATCAGATGTCAATTCTTCCATACCACGTTTCGTTTCACGAACTTCAAGGATATATTCATCCACGTGAACAGAAGTAAAGAAGTCTTCACGAACCATACGTTCGTTCAGTACGATAGCATCCTCATAGTTGTAACCCTTCCACGGCATGTAAGCCACTTTCACGTTACGTCCCAAAGCAAGTTCACCCATCTGAGTTGAATAACCTTCAGTCAGGATATCACCCGTCTTCACACGCTGGCCACGATGGCAGATCGGGCGAAGGTCGACAGTGGTACTCTGGTTTGTTTTACGCCATTTCGGGATAACATATGTTTTAATAGCATCTTCGAAGCTTACAAAGTCTTCGTCTTCGCTACGGTCATATTTGATCTTGATACAAGTTGCATCAACAAATACAATTTCACCGTCACGTTCAGCCATGATCTGAGTACGTGAATCGCGGGCAACCTGTGCCTCGATACCTGTACCTACAATCGGAGCATCCGTACGCAACAAAGGAACTGCCTGGCGCATCATGTTAGATCCCATCAATGCACGGTTAGCATCATCATGTTCCAGGAATGGGATCAAAGAAGCTGCGATAGAAGCAATCTGTTGCGGAGCAACGTCCATCAAGTCGATTTCTGAAGGCGGAACAACAGGGAAGTCTGCTTCAAAACGAGCTTTTACTCTGTCAAGAATAAATTTACCCTCGTCATCCAACGGAGCATTACCCTGTGCAATTGTCATTTCTTCTTCTTCCTCTGCAGTATAGTATTGCAGGCTTTCTTCAGAAAAGTCTACTTTACCATCAACCACATTACGGTATGGAGTAGAAATGAATCCCAGGTCATTGATCTTTGCATATACACACAAAGAAGAAATCAAACCGATGTTCGGTCCTTCAGGTGTTTCAATCGGACAAAGACGGCCATAGTGCGTATAGTGAACGTCACGAACCTCAAATCCGGCACGCTCTCTTGACAAACCACCCGGTCCAAGGGCAGACAGACGACGTTTGTGAGTAATTTCAGCCAACGGGTTTGTCTGGTCCATAAACTGTGACAAAGCATTTGTTCCGAAGAAGGAGTTAACGACAGAAGAGATAGTCTTCGCGTTAATCAAATCGATCGGAGTAAACACTTCGTTATCACGAACATTCATACGTTCACGTACTGTACGGGACATACGGGCCAGACCGATACCGAACTGGTTGTACAATTGTTCGCCTACGGTACGTACACGACGGTTACTCAAGTGGTCGATATCATCCACGATCGCTTTCGAGTTGATCAACTCAATCAGATACTTGATGATCTCGATTATATCTTCTTTAGTCAAAACCTTTACATCATCGCTGGTAGTAAGGTTCAACTTCTTGTTAATTCTGTAACGGCCTACTTCACCTAAATCATAACGTTTTTCAGAGAAGAAAAGGTTCTGTATGACTTCACGGGCACTTGCTTCATCTGCAGGTTCTGCATTACGCAACTGACGGTAAATATACAAAACAGCCTCTTTTTCAGAGTTACTGGGGTCTTTCTGAAGCGTATTATAGATGATTGCATAATCTGAAAGATTCTGGTCTTCACGATGTAATAATACATTCTGTGTTCCAGATTCCAGAATAGCTTCAATATTATCGCTATCTAAAACCGATTCACGATCGATGATAACGTCATTACGTTCAATAGAAACAACTTCGCCGGTATCTTCATCCACGAAATCTTCCACCCATGTTTTCAACACACGGGCAGCCAGCTTGCGGCCGATCAGTTTCTTCAGGTTTGCTTTCGAAACTTTTACTTCTTCTGCCAGATTAAAGATTTCAAGAATGTCTCTATCGCCTTCAAAACCAATAGCTCTTAAAAGGGTGGTTACAGGTAATTTCTTTTTACGGTCGATATAAGCATACATCACATTATTGATGTCTGTTGCAAATTCGATCCATGAGCCTTTAAAAGGAATGATACGTGCGGAATACAATTTTGTACCGTTGGCATGTGTACTTTGACCAAAGAACACACCCGGAGAACGGTGCAACTGTGAAACAACAACACGCTCAGCACCATTTATAACGAAAGTACCACGTTCCGTCATATAAGGGATCGGGCCTAAATATACGTCCTGGATAACAGTATCGAAATCTTCATGATCCGGATCCGTACAATATAGTTTTAACTTTGCTTTTAAAGGCACACTATAGGTTAATCCGCGGGCAATACATTCATCAATGCAATAACGAGGCGGATCTATATAGTAATCTAAGAACTCCAACACAAAATTGTTTCTGGTATCTGCAATAGGGAAATTCTCTGCAAACACCTTATACAATCCCTCCTTCTTTCTCTTTTCAGGAGGTGTGTCAAGTTGAAGAAAGTCTTGGAATGACTTCAATTGAACTTCGAGAAAGTCCGGATAAGGGAACTGATTCTTAATCGAAGCAAAATTAACTCTTTGGTTTTCAGCTGTTGAAGA
>ULWH01006950.1_pt1 | contig 24177 bp, 23 predicted proteins | sample 1960201 | NCBI WGS metagenome assembly ULWH01 (sample SAMEA4835808, study PRJEB28245) | human gut metagenome | biome: gut microbiome; material: fecal sample | place: Denmark | collected 2008
CGTTTACGCCAGCAATATTCAGATATCACAACAGGAGATTTGCGTATCTGCTGTTTGTTGCGGATGAATCTCTCTACAAAAGAAATTGCATCGCTTCTAAACGTATCCGTACGTGCCATAGAACTACGCAGATACCGTTTAAGAAAGCGCCTTTCACTGGATGGGGACACCAACCTCATCGATTTCCTTATGAATTACTAAAAAATATTTTCTATTTTTCCACATTCGGTAATAAGCTACATATCAATGATATACCTATCATTGTAGTAGCGATGAGAAAGTATTGTAGCATTATTTTCCACCTCACAAATAAATTGTGCAAGTAGTGTAGTAGTACTTTTTATCCGATATACTTTTAAATATACTTCCTTTGCCAGTGCAAATGAATCTTAATTTCTAAGACACGATGAAACACGAGCTGGAAGAACAACTTGAAGAGTTGGAAAGGCAAGGCATCAGTCGCCGCCATTTCCTGAAAATATTAACAGCCGCTGGTATTATAACAGCTGTAGGTACACAAAAAGTTCACGCATTCTCAAGTGATGCAAAAGGTAAAATTGTAGTTATCGGTGGAGGGGCAGCCGGAATCAGTATGGCAGCACGCCTGATGCACTGGCTGGATAACCCGGATATTACATTGATCGATCCAAGCGACCGTCAGTATTATCAACCCGGTTTTACTTTAATTGCTTCAGGGGTTTACCAACCGGAAGATGTTTGGAAGAAGCAGGAGAATTGTATTCCGGACGGCGTGAAATGGATTAAAGATTCAGTTGCAGCAGTCGACCCGGTAATGAACCAGGTGACAACAGCCAACAACGAAAAGATCCCATACGACTTTCTGGTATTGACACCGGGGGTACAAACAAACTGGGAAAAGGTTGAAGGCATTACACACGATACGTTAGGAGCAGGAAACGCTCACAGTATATATGATTTCGAAGGTGCACAAAAAACCTGGAAAGCGCTTCAGGAATTCTCTAAAACAGGTGGCCGTGGTATCTATACCGATACATACACGAAACACAAATGTGGAGGAGCACCGAAAAAGATTTGTTTGCTGACAGAGGATTACACCCGCCAACACGGGACAAGGGACAACGTTAAACTGGATTACTTCACAGCCGCCAAAGAGCTGTATGATATTCCTTTTTATACACCCCGTCTACTGGAGATCTATAAGGAACGTAACATTCCGATCAATCTCAACGTGCGTGTAAAAGGTGTCGATACCGCAGCCAAACAGGTACATTTTGAAAAGGTTGAAACAGTCGGAGAAGAAAAGGTGATCACTCCTTTCGTGGAAGATTACGATTTCTTTCACTTCGCACCGCCAATGTCGGCTCCCGATTTCATTCGCGAAGCAGGCCTGGGATGGACAGAAGGCAAACTGGCTGCCGAAGCCTGGGTGATGGTCGACAAAGCGACACTGGTTCATAAAACGTATCCGAACATTGTCTCCCTGGGAGATGTTGCCGGAATACCGACCAGTAAAACCTCTGCTGCCGTACGTATGCAGGTGCCGATCGCAGCAAAGAACCTGATCTCGCTGATGGAAGGCAAAGAACCTGTTGAGAAATACAACGGTTACGCAGCCTGCCCGATTGTAACAGACTATGGACACGTACTTTTGTGCGAGTTCGACTATGATAAAAAGCCGGTTCACTCGTTCCCGTTCAGCATGCTGGACACATCGAAAGAACAATGGGCGGCTTGGTTACTGAAAGTTTACATGTTGAAACCGATGTATTTCTACGGAATGCTGAACGGTTACGCTTAACGGACCAAAAATAACAACTCCCTATAATTCAAATGCCAAACTACAGAAAATCCCCGGCTCAACTCCTTGAGACCGGGGATTTTGTTTTAAAAGCCTATAAGTACTAATTGTAAACTCCTTACTCAGTATTGCCAGGGTGTACAGGGTATTCCGCCAGGGTGTACAGGATAATTCACCAGGGTGTACTGGGTAACCGATTATCCTGTACACCCTGGCAATACTGAATCCTTACTTTATATACTAATAGGTAATAAGCTTTAAACTAAAAGACAGGCTAAAAAGGAATAATTTTCACAAAAGGGAGTGATAGATAAAGGGTGGCAGATGGCAGATAGGATGACAGATAAAAACATATCATCTGTCACCCTTATAAAACTAGTATTCAATCAAATAAATCATTTTATTGCAGATGGCAGATAATATTCATAAAACTCTTGTATAAAAAAGTTATTCCATCTTCCGGTAATATCGCGGTGTATAATCCGGTAATAATTCCGGATGGAACACCCACACCAGGTCTTTCAACAGATAGTCGGGATGGATCGGAAACTCTTCATAATAAGGCACGACACCTGTATTGCAGGTATAGATACGACGGTTTTTGAAGGCATCAAAGTTCTCGTAAGGGGTATATTCGGTACGCAGATCCTTGTATGTCATATCGTTTGCCTGATTATACTTGATCAGCCACATATCGGCATGGATCGCTTTGTCGAGCACCGTTTCGAATGCCAGAGGTGTACTGCCTGCTCCGGGAAGGTCTTTAAAGACATAATCGGCTCCGGCATCTTTATACAGGTGAGCGATATAACTGTCGCCGGCCGGCATATACCAGGATGAACCGAATTTCTTTTCGGAGATAACGGTAGGTCGGTCGGCAACCGTCTTTGTCAACTCCTTCAATGCCAGATAGCGTTGTTCCGTTTCGCGGAAAATAGAGTCTGCCATCGCAGCTTTATTGAACAGCAAGCCGTAGAAGCGCACCCATTCGGTTCGCCCCAAAGGCAACGACTCCATATAGTCGGCCGCTTCGATGATAGGAATACCCAGTTTCTCGGCAGGGCCGTAGCCTGCATTCTGGAAAGGGGAAGCAATGATGATCTCTGCACCAATATCAATGATCTTCTCGATGTTCGGTGCCGTAGCCTCTCCTAGATCGGCGATCTTTCCGGCACGCAAACCTTCCTGAATAGAAGGAGTATCCATATACCGGGGCTCACATACACCGATAACCTTATCGGCTTCATTCAACTGGTCGATAATAGCGGCATGCACAGAGGTATAAACGACTATATTATGAATAGGGGTTCGTACAACCGTTCCTTTAGGCAGATTGCCCGGCACAGCGGACAGATTGCGATCCACCAGAAGATAACGTTGCAGAATACGTGTACTGTCCCAAGGGTCGCGTACTTCAACGGACGTATAATCCGCGAAATGCTGTACAGTGAAACCGCTGGCATAACGGATAGAGTCGGTAGAGAGGGATTGATGGTCGGCAGAACCCTGCTTCACATTACAACTGAATGTGAAGCAGAGCATCAGACCTATTAGTATTTTACAAACATCCATTGTACTTACCTTTTACTTTCCTTATTTAAGAAAGCCAACCCCCATCGGGTTGATACCGGATACTTCCAACTGGTTAAGTTTCTTTCCTTCAGCAGAGAAAATAAACATATCACCAGTGCTGGTATAATCGGATGTACCGATATAAATATCACCGTTAGATGGATTTACGTTCAGGCTATAAGCTTTTTCCACCACTGTACCGTCGGTAATAAAGTTCTTCGAAGTCTCGGTATCGCTTTTTGTATCATAAGAAACAAACTGAGTATTGACAGGTTGCCAGTTAGCATCATTCTGCGAATGAATAACATATAATTTATCAGCAGCCATGCCCATCAGAATATTATCGTCTGTATAGATAGAAGTAGATGTTTCGGCTTTTAAGTCGACACGCTGCAAGGAAGCCTTCACATCCCCGAAGTTTCCACCACATACTACATACATTTCTCCATCGCTGTCTGCTCCCATATACATCGGATTCAGACCGACAACAATCTTCTTTTCTTCAGTGAATGAAACAGGATCCACAACCGACAAAGTAGAATCCTGTACCGGATTATAGCCTCCGGAATTAGCCACATACAGTTTTCCGCCTACTTCGCGAACCTGATAAGGATTAGGGCCTACTTTTGTTTTTTGAGTAATCTCCATTGAAGTCGTATCGATTTCTGCCAGATGACCGTCGAACAGAGTTACATATACTTTTCCTGCATAGGCAGCCAAATAACGAGGAGATTGAGGTTGACCGGAATCATCCTTCGGAGCTAATGTTTTCAACGATTTAGCATTCAGATCGGTAATCTCGACCGTATTAGACTCACTGACAGTAATATACATTTTAGAGCCGTAAACCATGATATCATTGGCAGTATCTCCCAGACCACGACCGTTAACAGAAGAAAATACTTTTGTATTCAAATCCTTTGTTTCAAAATCATAATAGTCCAATGTTGCATTATTTGATTGCCACTTTCCGCTATTCATTATATATACACCACGTTGCTGTTCTGATGTTGAGCCTCCCTGTCCTCCATTATCATCATCATCGCTACACGCTGTAAATGAAAAAGAGACACACGCACATAAAGCCGAAAAGCATAGTAATTCTTTTGTTTTCATCTTGTTTCTAATTAATATATTAATAATTTACACTAAAAGTTATTCGCCACGACCGTCCGGGCATGGGGTAATATTGTATGACATCATACATTTTATTTGTCAGGTTCACCACTTCTCCCTGCAAACGGAATTTACAGTTCCGAAGATTGAACTCACGGTTCAGTGAAATTGTATGTTCGGCATACCGGTCGATACGGTTATCATCGATATTCTGCGGCAAAGCATAACGATCGCCTACCAATGTCACAGAATAACCGGCATTCACCCACGGATTTTGCAAAGATAAAGCAACCATACCCGAATGTTCGGGAGTATATGGTATCTGATGACGGTAGGTCTTTGCCGTCTCACTCGTTATATCTATTGCTTTCTGAAAAGTGTAATTAGCCTGCACCTGTGCTTCCATTTTCTCAAACAAAGGGATTTCTGCCAGAAAGTTCACATCCGCTCCCCCGATAGACACCTCTCCCATATTCATCATCTTCCAGACAAACATGGTAGGAATGGCTACAATCTTATCCTTTACTCGGTTATAATACCCATCGGCCGAAAGACTAAGAAAACTGAATACGGAAAAATCACCGCTCCAGGTCAGCCCCGCATTATATTGGGTCGCTTTCTCCGGCTTTAGACTTGTATTCCCCATCCGTTGATAATAAAGGTCATTGAATGTAGCAACACGGAAAATATCTTTATAGGAAACACGGACACGCAGGTTCTCTTCCGGCAGAATACGCCAGGAAGCACTGACAGCCGGGGATAAACGTTTCCGGTCGGCCGGCTGGTCACCGGTCTCTACCCGTTCAGTCATATAAGTACCCAGTAAACTGGCGGTAACGGTTAGCCGGTTGTCCCGGTATTGCCCCGCCAAATAGGTCAACGATGAGTAGCGGGTTGGAAACGGACATTTCGGTAATGTATTATCCAACGTATTGACGAAGAAATCTTCGATGAGGGAGAAGGAAAAACGATCCGACAAAGTATATAAACCGGATACGGAAGTATAATATTCACGTTGGGTATAATTGTCGATCTGTACACCGTTCTCATATTTATTATTTACATCCTTATACCGGTTCCACGCATAATTAAACTTAGCTTGCGCCTGCAATGCGAATTTTTCACTTAACTGATTCTTATAATAGGCCTGTACAAAAGCGTTCTTATCCCACAAACGCTCACCAGCATAATCGTTGTATAAAACAACAGAGCCGGGTAGTCCGCGTTCGGAGTCAAAATAATATCCTTTCACCGACAAGGTTCCGCCACGTCCTAAATCTCCCCAGAGGTTCAGTTCCGTACGCCACGATTCGATATCACTGTTATGTCGTTTCAACTTTTCTGTTTGTGATACGTTTGTCAATGTAAAAGGATAATTACCGTCGGCTCGCAGGTAGTCGCCATCCAGAGAAGCCTCCCATTTCTTTCCCAGCTTTTGTTCATACCGGATATAAGGATTGACCATACCGAAAGAACCGGTCTTTACCTGCGCTTTCAGATGAAACGGTTTTACCTGGAAGTCAGGACGTAGCGATTTCACACTCAACGCCCCGGCCGAAGCATACATCCGGGCTGTCTGGAAAATATCATCCGTCTGTCCGATCGACAACGAAACCATTTCGACGTTATCGAGCGAGAAGCGGCTGATATCCACCTGTCCGCTCTGGGCATCCGTGATCGTTACGCCGTCATAGCTGACAGCCGTATGCTGCGCACCCAGACTTCGCACCGAGACAGTCTTCAATCCCCCTATCCCACCGTAATCTTTCACGGTAGCACCGGAGAAGCGTTTTACCGCTTCCGAAAGATCCTGTATGCCGAGCCGTTCGATACCAGTACGATCCATCACTTGAAGAGGAGTAGCCTCGCGGGTAGTGGAAGGACGCGCCTTCTCGACCACCTCGACACCCTTCAGTTGGTGATAAGTCGTCGTATCGATCTGTTGGGCAATCGCAAACACTGACGCATGCAACCATATGCCAAACAGGCATAACATTCTTATTATGTATAAATTACGCATATATCTTTTGGTCTACCAACACCTTACCCGAGGTATTGCATACAAAACAATGGCAGGTTTTCTGACTTGTTCTCCCATGATCGGCCGCCTTCCCGAAGTCATAAAGACTCAGTGGCAACAAGATTTGCCGGGGTTACAGAACTTACAGCTACGGGTACAGTTCCGGACTTGCACCGGATTCCCTTTTACTAGCGGCCAGCGAAAGCCAAACCGCTACACCATAATTCGATGGCAAAAGTACGAAATATATCGGAATAGTCGTTATACTAATGTCATTTTGATATCGGAAAAAATCAGTACCTTCGCGCCCAAATTGATTCAAGACCTACTATTCACTCATACTCGTTCCCTTGTGGGTTTAGGTTATTAGATACATTTAGAATTAAACAAAAAGATGACAGACAAAGAAGTATTGTTACTACGACGCAAATTGGATCTTTTGCTCCGTACAGGCAAATTATTGATGGAGAGTGCTGCCGATACGAACCGTATTGAACGAAACATGAAGAGGGTAGCGGCCTTTATGGGTATCCCGGAAGAAAAATTACACATCGATATCCGGTGGACGATGATCATGGTAAATGTGAGTGATGAGAAAAACTCATTCTCCAAATTCCAGAAATGCGAGAAACATGGTATTAATATGACCATGATCTCACAGATCAGCGATCTGTCGTGGCATGCCATCGAGCAGGACTATTCGCTGGACAGATATGAGGAAGAACTGGAAAAGATAGCCTGCAAACCGCGTAACTATATACCTTATCTAGTAGCCATCGGAGCAGGGTTCGCCTGTGGAGGATTCTGTAAGTTGTTTGGATGCGACTGGATCGCCTTTTTGTTTGCTTCCATTAGTGCGTTTATAGGCTTCAGGGTTCGTGCCCGTTGCATAGAGGCCGGCCTGAATGTGTATATGGCTATAGCACTCGCCGCTTTTGTTTCCACATGCCTGGCGTATGTTTCATCCTTTTCGGGGTTATCCGTTACACCTTATCATCCGCTATTGGCCTGTGCCCTGTTCATCGTACCGGGTGTACCGCTGATCAATTTCGTGGATGATATGATCGACAATCATTTGCTAGTCGGGATCACCCGTGCCGCCAATACGGCAATGATGGTCGGAGCCATGACTTTCGGTATCACATTTGCCATGCGTGTTCTTGTGATGAATGACATCGCGATCGACCATAAGTTCAGTGAACTGAGTATGGTTCCCCATGAATCCTATCTTACATATGCAATCGCAGCCGCTATTGCCGCCATGGGGTTCTCTATGATCTTCAATATCCAGCGCCGCCTGTTATGGGTGGTGGCCGTAGGAGGTATCATAGCGGTATGTACACGTAACTTCGTCAACTTCGAACTGGGTTACGGGCCTGTTATCGGTTCGTTCATGGGAAGTTTCGTAGTCAGTCTCCTTGCGGTAAAGGCAGTCCATTGGTTTCATGTACCTAACCACGTACTGACGATCCCTTCCGTTATCCCGATGATTCCGGGAGTACTGATGTACCGGTCGTTACTGGCGTTTATCAATATGCACGGAGTGATTGGCGAAGTCACCAACGCTTTTGCCAACGGTATCAATTCGGCACTGATTATTCTCTGCATCTCGCTGGGAGTAGCCGTTCCTAATATTTTTGCCCGCCAGTACATCGCCAAAGACCGTAAAAGGTATCTGCAGGAGGAATTGGAAAAACGCCGTCAGCGTGGTAAATTCCTAGAATGGTAAAAACAAATTGTAATAATACATAGTAAGAGGCTGTCTCATTATAACATATGGGGCAGCCTCTTACACTTTTTATACGAAACCTTCTGAAAAAGCCGAATTTTAACAAAGAAAAACAGAATAAGGATTTTCATCCTACTTTTGATTGAGACCAAAAATAATCACTTCCGGAGTAAGATTTTAGCCAATTCGTCTCTGAATTGTTCCATATCAAAAAGTTATTGGTTCATTTAGGTACACATTCAAAAATAGTTTAAAGTTTAACTAAATGCAAAAAAGCCCAAAAAGTAATATCTTCGGAATTCCGGCAGGTTGTTTTCGTAATATTGCAACCTTGAAAACAGATTGTAAAGGTTAAAAAGAATTGTATGGGAGAAACAAAAGGTTACGTTTCGCAGGTTATCGGCCCGGTCGTGGATATTCACTTCGATAATGAAAAAGAAGTAAAAATAGTGCTGCCCCGCATCCATGACGCTATGGAGATAGCCCGTCCCAATGGGAAAGCGTTGATTGTCGAAGTACAACAACATATTGGGGAAAACACAGTCCGCACAGTCGCGATGGATACGACAGACGGATTGCAACGGGGAATGGAAGCCGTTTCATGCGGCTCACCTATTACCATGCCGGTCGGCGACCAGGTAAAAGGACGTTTGATGAATGTTACCGGCGATTCAATCGACGGAATGGATGAACTGGATCGGAAAGGCGCTCTCCCCATCCACCGCGAACCGCCGAAGTTTGAGGATTTGACCACCAGTAAAGATGTACTTTACACAGGTATCAAAGTCATCGACCTGTTGGAACCCTATTCCAAAGGGGGTAAGATCGGACTTTTCGGAGGAGCTGGCGTAGGTAAAACCGTTCTTATCATGGAACTTATCAATAACATTGCTAAAAAGAATAACGGTTTCTCGGTCTTTGCCGGTGTGGGTGAACGTACCCGCGAAGGAAACGACCTGTTGCGCGAAATGATCCAGTCGGGTGTGATCCGCTACGGGCAGGCCTTCCTCGAAAGTATGGAAGCAGGCCATTGGGATCTGTCGAAGATTGATCATGAGGAACTGGCCAAATCGCAGGCTACACTGGTGTTCGGACAGATGAACGAACCGCCGGGCGCCCGTTCTTCGGTAGCACTATCCGGATTAACCATTGCAGAGTCGTTCCGTGACCTGGCGCCCGAAGGCGAAACACGCGATATCCTGTTCTTTATCGACAATATATTCCGTTTTACCCAGGCAGGCTCGGAGGGGTCCGCCCTCTTGGGACGTATGCCGTCAGCCGTAGGTTACCAGCCGACACTGGCCACCGAAATGGGAGCCATGCAGGAGCGTATCACCTCGACAAAGAAAGGTTCGATCACGTCCGTACAGGCAGTTTATGTGCCTGCCGACGACTTGACAGACCCGGCACCGGCCACCACCTTTACGCACCTGGATGCTACTACCGTGCTGAGTCGTAAGATCACCGAGCTTGGTATCTATCCGGCTGTCGACCCGTTGGAATCGACTTCCCGTATCCTCGACCCGTTGGTCGTGGGAAAGGAACATTACGAAACAGCCCAGCGTGTAAAACAGATCCTTCAGCGAAACAAGGAGTTGCAGGATATCATTTCTATCCTGGGTATGGAAGAACTTTCGGACGAAGACCGCCAGACGGTAAACCGTGCCCGCCGTGTACAACGTTTCCTGTCGCAGCCTTTCGCCGTGGCAGAACAGTTCACCGGCATACCGGGCGTAATGGTCTCTATCGAAGACACGATCCGCGGATTCAATATGATCATGGATGGTGAAACTGACGATATTCCCGAACAGGCCTTCCTTAACGTAGGTACGATCGAGGATGTGATCGAAAAAGGAAAGAAACTGGCAGAACAAGCTAATTAATAAGTATGGAACTGGAAATCATATCACCCGCAGGCATCTTATTCAAAGGTGAAACAGACTACGTATCCTTTCCGGGTATCGCCGGATCGTTCGACGTATTGCCGCATCACGCCCCTATGATAGCCGCGCTGGAAGAAGGTGTCATCCGGTATCAGACAAAAGAAAAGGAAACACAACAGGAAATAAAGATACAGAGCGGATTCGTTGAAATAAAAGATGATACCCTATCCGTATGCATCGAAGAAAAAATACGATCATGAGCAGCGGTAGATTAAGAATGAAGCTAATGGGCCTGATTACTTTTATAAATGTAGTCATCGGTGTCACTTTAGGAGGTTTGTTATACACGATATGGCCTTCGATTTACTTCGAATGGTATCCGTCTATCCCGGTCTTTTACTGGTTGATGGCCATGTTAATGACTTTCTTCCTCGACCATGTAAAACGAAAACATGGCGACGTCACGATCGTTACTTATATGGTAGTCCGGTTATGCAAAATCTTACTGGCGCTTGTTTTCTTATGGTTGTATGCCGCATTTGTCGGACAGAACCTGAAAGCCTTTGGTTTTACGATGATGTTGTTTTATTTCATTTATCTCGTACTAGAGACATATACCATGTATCTATATGAGAAAAAGAGGTTGAAAAGTGAGAAAAGAGAAAAAGATGAACAGAATAAAAAGTAAATACCTGTTTTGGTTTACCTTCCTGCTACTGGCCTGTATCAGCACCCCGATAAATGCGGCGGCTGCAGGTGAAGAACCGGGAAAGGTGGATGTGCAGGATATCGTATTCTCCCATATCCGGGATGCCTACACCTGGCATATTACCGAATGGAACGGCAAGGAGATCTCCATACCGCTTCCCGTTTTGGTAAAGAGCGAGGAGCGCGGCTGGGATATGTTCCTCTCCTCCCACCTGCATCACGGAAATGTACATCATAATTATTATGTGGCAGGAGAAGGCGAACATGCCGGAAAAGTGGTGGAGAAGAACAGCAGAGGGGAAGAGGTGAAACCGCTCGACCTGTCGCTCACCAAGAATGTAGTCGGCCTGTTGATCAGTTGCGGGATATTGCTTTTTATCGTACTGCGGACAGCCCGCTGGTATAAGAAGCATCCCAATGAAGCACCCGGCGGATTTACCGGGCTGATGGAAATGGCCGTCATGTATATCCATGAAGGAGTTGTAAAGGAAGGGATCGGAAAGGAATATAAGCCTTTTTCATCTTATCTGCTGACGGTATTCTTCTTTATCCTGATCAACAACCTGATCGGTATCATCCCGGTTTTCCCCGGGGGTGCCAACGTCACGGGTAATATTGCCGTAACGGCGGTATTGGCAGGATGTACGTTCCTGGCGGTGAACCTGTTTGCTACCAAGGAATACTGGAAGGAGATATTCTGGCCGAATGCTCCCCTGTTCCTGAAGTTACCGTTGCCGATCATGCCCTTCGTGGAATTTTTCGGCATACTCACCAAGCCATTTGCCCTGATGATCCGTCTGTTTGCCAATATCATGGCCGGACACACGATCATTCTGGCACTGACTTGCCTGATATTCATCACCGCTTCGATGGGAGTAGCCATAAACGGCACGATGACAGTCGTTTCAGTACTGTTCACCGTGTTTATGAACTGTCTCGAATTATTGGTGGCATGTTTGCAGGCCTATATATTCACCCTGCTGTCGGCCAACTATATCGGACTGGCCAAAGTAAGAGAGTGAACAAACATATTTATTAAAAACAAGGTTACTAATTAAAAGATTAAAAACTATGTTATCAGCAATTTTATTACAAGCAGCAGCCGGTGTAGGCATAGCTAAACTAGGTGCAACAGTTGGAGCAGGATTGGCAGCTATCGGCGCAGGTATCGGTATCGGACTGATCGGAAAAGGTGCAGTTGAAGGAATCAGCCGCCAACCGTCGGCAGCCGGCGATATCCGTACATCCATGCTTATTATGGGTGCGTTGGTAGAAGGGGTTGCCCTGTTTGCGATCGTGGTATGTTTCTTAGGATTATTCCAATAAAATAAAAGTAAACTATGTCATTGCTCACACCAGACGCAGGGCTTTTATTCTGGATGATCCTTTCCTTCGGAATTGTCTTTGTCATTCTTTCCAAATATGGGTTCCCGGTGATCATCAAAGCCGTGGAACAACGGAAAGAATACATCGACCAATCCCTCGAATCGGCACGCCAGGCAAACGAACAGCTTGCCGGCATACAGGCCGAAAGCGAAAAGATCCTTGCCCAGGCAAGAGAGCAGCAGAATGAGATCCTGAAACAAGCCCTGGTTGAAAAAGAAGAGATCATCAGCGAAGCCCACAGGAAGGCTACCGCTGAAGCCCATCTGCAGGTAGAAGAGGCTACCCGGCATATTCGGGAAGAAAAGGAGAAAGCGATCCGCGAAGTCCGCACCGAAATAGCCGACTTGTCCGTCGCTATCGCAGAGAAAGTAATGAAAGAGAAAATCAGCCGTACCGATGAGCAGGAAAAGATCATCAACGGACTGCTCGACAATGTTTCGTTTAGTAAATCGTAAGATATGGATGTAGGTACAATCTCTTCCCGGTATGTCAAAGCGCTCTTTTCGCTTGCGAAAGAGAAGCAGCAGGAAACCCGGGTATATGATGATATGAAGATGCTGGCTGTTAGTTTCGAACAGGAACCGGGGTTGAAAGTCGTACTGGATAATCCGATCTTTCCCGAAGAGGAGAAAGTTAAGTTACTGACAACGGCCGCCGGCCTGGAAGTATGCGACCTGTTCACCCGGTTTATCCGGTTGGTATTGCAGCGTAAAAGGGAAAGCCTCTTACCGCTCATGGCCTATATCTATATCCATATGTACCGGAAGGATAAGAAGATCACCCGGGTATTGTTCAAGACACCGGTTCCGGTAGACGAAGCGACCCGGGAGCATCTGAAGAAACGGTTGCAGGAAGAGACAGGCGATACGATCGAGTTCACAGGAGTGATCAGGCCGGAACTGATCGGAGGATTTGTGCTCCGGATCGGTAATATCCGGATCGACGCCAGCTATTCCAGACAACTCCGGGAGATAAGAAACAAGCTGATCGAAAGAAATTAAAAAAGAAAAACGTATGACAGACCAGATAAAAGTAAGTGAAGTTTCCGCCATATTACGCGAGCAACTGGAAGGTATCAATACCAGCATCCATCTGGAGGAAGTGGGTACCGTGCTTCAGGTAAGCGACGGGGTAGCACGCATCTACGGACTGGATAATGCCGAAGCCAACGAGTTGCTGGCCTTCGACAACGGCATGGAAGCCATCGTCATGAACCTGGAAGAGGATAACGTGGGTGCCGTATTGCTCGGCCCGACCGACCAGGTGAAGGAAGGCGATACCGTAAAACGTACCCGCCGCATTGCTTCTATCAATGTAAGTGAAGATATGATCGGCCGTGTGATCGACCCGCTGGGTAACCCGATTGACGGCAAAGGCGAAATCGTCGGTAAGAAATACCAGATGCCTCTGGAGCGGAAAGCGCCGGGCGTGATCTTCCGTCAGCCGGTCAACGAACCGTTGCAGACGGGTATCAAGGCGGTAGATGCCATGATACCTATCGGACGCGGACAACGTGAGCTGATTATCGGCGACCGCCAGACCGGTAAGACATCCATCGCGATCGATGCCATTATCAACCAACGTAGCAATTACGAAGCAGGCAACCCTGTTTACTGTATTTATGTAGCGATCGGACAAAAGGGCTCTACCGTAGCCTCTTTGGTCAGTACGCTTCAGGAGAAAGGGGCTATGGACTACACGATCGTTGTCAGTGCCACCGCTTCCGATCCGGCTGCGATGCAATATTTCGCTCCTTTTGCCGGAGCAGCTATCGGCGAATATTTCCGCGATAGCGGACGTCATGCCCTGGTGGTTTATGACGACTTGTCAAAGCAGGCTGTTGCCTACCGTGAAGTATCCCTGATCCTTCGCCGCCCTTCCGGACGCGAAGCATATCCGGGCGATATCTTCTACCTGCACTCCCGTTTATTGGAACGTGCGGCGAAGATCATCAACCAGCAGGAAGTAGCCCGCGAAATGAACGACCTGCCGGAAAGCATGAAGGATCTGGTAAAAGGAGGCGGCTCGCTGACAGCCTTGCCGATCATCGAAACACAGGCGGGCGACGTTTCCGCCTATATCCCGACCAACGTGATCTCTATCACCGACGGACAGATATTCCTGGAGACAGACCTGTTCAACCAGGGAAACCGCCCGGCTATCAACGTAGGTATCTCGGTATCCCGCGTAGGTGGTAACGCCCAGTTGAAGGCGATGAAGAAGGTGGCCGGTACGTTGAAGATAGACCAGGCACAGTTCCGTGAACTAGAGTCGTTCACGAAATTCGGTGGCGAAATGGATGCGGTAACGGCCTTTACGATCGATAAGGGACAGAAAAATACCCAACTGCTGATACAACCCCAATACAGCCCGATGCCTGTCGAGTATCAGATCGCGATCCTGTATTGCGGTACGAAAGGCTTATTGAAGGAAGTGCCGCTGGATAAAGTGCATGATTTCGAAAAAGCCTATCTTCAGACATTGATCACCAATCACCAGAGGGATGTACTCGACGTACTGAGATCGGGAGTGATAAACGACGATGTTTGCCGTATCCTGGAAGAAACTGCTCACCAGGTAAGCGGAGCATACAAAGCAGGTTGAATATAGAAACTAGATTATGGCATCACTGAAAGAGATAAAAATCCGTCTTGCATCGATCAGGAATACACAGAAGATCACTTCCGCCATGAAGATGGTATCTTCTGCCAAGCTGCATCATACACAGACGATTGTCGAACATATGCTTGCATACGAAAGTAAGCTGAGCACTATATTGAACGGAACCCTGGCTGCCGAAAGCGAACTGAATAGCCCTTATACCGCCCGGCGGGAGGTGAAGCAGGTCGCTATCGTTGCCTTTTCGTCCAATACGGGTCTGTGTGGTGCTTTCAATGCCAACATATGGAAAGAGTTGTCCGCCCGCCTTCACCGGTATGAGGCGGATGGCATTGCCGTACGCATTTATCCCGTCGGCAAAAAAATCGCCGACGAACTGCATAAAGCCGGATACCAGACCGACAACAGTTTTCTTCAGGCAGGTGACAAGCTAAATTACGAAGATACCAGCCAGCTGGCTACTGCGATGATGACGCTTTATACTTCCGGTCAGGCCGACCGGGTGGAACTGCTCTACCATCATTTCAAAAATATGGCGGAACAGGTACTGACCGAAAAGGTATTCCTTCCGATCACGTTACCGGAGATAACTTCCACAAGCATGTCGGCCAATTACATCCTGGAGCCGTCGTCCGAACATCTGCTGGCTTTATTGCTTCCCAAAGTCCTTCACCTGCATATCTACACGACACTGCTCGACAATACGACTGCCGAACATGCCGCCCGTATGCTGGCTATGCAGACCGCCAACGACAATGCCAACGACCTGATCCAGGAACTGACATTGCAATACAACAAGAACCGCCAGCAGGCTATCACCAATGAACTGCTGGATATAATGGGAGGGGCAGGTTAATAACAATACTTCATTTCCTTACATATTATAAAAGAACGAAGCTCCGGCGAATCACTTCGGCGGAGCTTCTGGCTTTAAAATTATTATTGAACAATATTCTAACAACCAAATTTTATAAATTTAATAGAAGAATAGTATCATTAGTTGCGCGGTCAATACGCGCAGAAACATTGTCAAAGGATAAACCGTTGCATACCCTACAGCCGGCGCATCATTCCCGGCCGTTGCATTCGCATAAGCCAGTGCAGGGGGATCGGTCGTACTTCCGGCCAGTAATCCCATCAGCGTATAATAGTTCAGTTTAAAGAAATGCCGCCCTACCAGTCCGATGATCAATAAAGGCAACATAGTGATAATGAAACCGTAACCGATCCAGGCAAAACCACCCTTATTTACAATCGTATCCACAAATTCCTCTCCGGCACTCAAACCTACGCAGGCCAGGAACATGGTTATACCGATCTCCCTCAACATCAGGTTGGCACTCTGGGTAGTATAAGTAACCAGTTTATAACGGTATCCGAACCGGCTTAACAGGATAGAAACAACCAACGGGCCACCAGCCAGACCCAGTTTGATTGGCTGCGGAATCCCCGGGATAGAGAAGGGAATACTACCCAAAATAATACCTAAAGCAATACCTATAAAGATAGGGATCAGATTAGGTTCATTCAAACGCTTCATTGAATTACCCAATATCATACTGACTTTATCAACGGCCAGTTCGCTACCGACCACCGTTACGCGGTCACCCACCTGTAATTGCAAGCCCTGGGTAGCCACCAGTTCGACTCCGGCACGGTTTACACGTGTCACGTTGATACCGTGTAAACGCCGCAACTGCAAATCTCCCAGCCGGGAGCCCGTCAGTTCCGGTTTGGTAACCAGGATACGGCGGCTGACAAATTCACTTTCAGCAGGGATCCATTGTTTACGATCCATTTCTATTTCCTGGCCGACAAACGTTTTTATTGTCTCCGCATCATGCTCCGTGGTAATCACAAATATCTTATCATCCTCTTCGAGGATCGTACTTCCGGTAACAATTTCGACCTTATTACTCTTTTTCCGCCAGATACGGGATATAACATATTGCCGGTGTTCGAGAAAAGCTCCGAGTTCCATCACCTTACGGCCAAAAAGAGCCGGATTCTTCACAACGAGCGATATAGGAGTAGCTTCACTGTTATGTACATCGTTCTCCGCTTCCAGTTGCTCTGTCTCTTTTTCAAAGCTAATATGAAAAATATACCGGACGAACAACATGGAAAGGATGATACCGACAACACCCAATGGATAGGCTACGGCATATCCCAGCGCAATCGTTTCATCCGATGTCCCCGTCATATCCGTAAACGCCTGTTGCGCGGCTCCCAGACCGGGAGTATTGGTTACCGCCCCCGATAAAATACCGACCATCGTCGGCATAGGGATATCCGTTATAAAATGGATGGCTAACGTTGTTACGACACCCAGAAAAACAATTCCGCATGCCAGCCCGTTCAGCGTCATTCCCCCTTTCTTAAAAGAAGAAAAGAACCCCGGCCCAACCTGCATACCGACCGAATAGACAAACAGGATCAATCCGAATTCTTTAAAGAAATGAACAACAGCGGGATTAATACTAAACCCGAAATGCCCCAGAAGAATACCGACAAAAAGTACCAGTGTGATACCCAGTGAGATACCAAATACTTTTATCTTACCTAACTGAATCCCGACAGCGATTACCAAAGATAATAAAAGGATAGAATGCCCTATTCCCTCTCCCCACAGCAATTCATTTATCCACTCCATATCTATTTATTTTCAATTTTATAATGGCATATTGCCATGTTTTTTAGGCGGATTGCTCTGGCTTTTGTTCTTTGCCATTTCCAACGCCTGTATAAGTTTGAAACGTGTCTGCCGGGGCATGATGATCTCATCGATAAAACCCTGTTCGGCTGCCCGGTACGGATTTGAGAAGTTCTCCGTATATTCAGCCATCGCCTGCACCTTCTCCTCTCCTGTCGCTTTCCGATAGAGGATATTAACAGCACCTTCGGCCCCCATCACAGCTATTTCAGCCATCGGATAAGCCAGGTTTATATCAGCTCCGGTCGGTTTGCTCGCCATCACGATATAGGCACCCCCGTAAGCCTTCCGGGTAATCAGTGTAATTTTAGGAACCGTAGCTTCGGCATAGGCATAGACGATCTTGGCTCCGTGGCGGATAATGCCGTCATGCTCCTGCTGGCAGCCGGGTAAGAATCCGGGAACATCTTCAAAAGTGATCAAGGGGATATTGAAACAATCACAGAAACGGATAAAGCGTGCGGCTTTGTCTGAAGCATCGATATCCAGTACACCTGCCAGAAAAGCCGGTTGGTTGGCGACGATCCCGACCGAACGCCCTCCCAAACGGGCAAAACCGACTACGATGTTTTTGGCAAAATGCGGCATTACTTCAAAGAAATAATGGTTATCGACCACTGGTTCAATAATATCTTTGATATCGTAAGGTATATTCGGATCATCGGGAATAACTTGCTGCAACGCTTCTTCCTCCCGGCGGATATCATCGGTACAGGAAATTACCGGTGCATCCTCCATATTATTAGATGGGAGGAAACTCAGCAATTCGCGAATGCTCATCAATGTTTCCTCCTCCGTGTCACACATGAAATGAGTCACACCGCTCTTACTGCTATGCGTGTAGGCACCTCCCAGCTCTTCCTTGCCGACCTCTTCATGCGTAACGGCTTTCACCACATCCGGCCCGGTTATGAACATATGGCTCTTTTCCTTCACCATAAAAATAAAGTCGGTCAATGCCGGAGAATAACAAGCCCCACCCGCACAAGGCCCCAGGATAGCCGATATCTGCGGGACAACCCCCGAAGCCATCGTATTCTGGTAAAAGATGGAAGCATACCCGGCCAAACTGCTTACCCCTTCCTGGATACGGGCACCTCCCGAGTCGTTCAGGGCAATGACAGGCGCACCGCTTTTCAGAGCCAGTTGCTGAACCTTTACGATCTTGGCCGCATTCGTGGCACTCAGCGTACCGCCGTAAGCCGTAAAGTCGTAGGCATAAACAAATACCAGCCGCCCGTCGATCTTTCCATAACCGGATACAATCCCATCCCCCGGGATCTTATTCTTATCCATACCGAAATTCGTACAACGGTGAACGACAAACTTATCCAGTTCGTTAAATGTCCCTTTATCCAACAACATATCGACACGTTCGCGGGCGGTCATCCTTCCCGACTCATGCTGCTTCCCGATACGGGCAACGCCTCCTCCCTGTAAAGCGGCCTTGTCCAGTTCCCCGAAGGATTTATATAATTGTTCTTTTTCCATTTTAATCTTCTTTTTCCGTTATTACATCCAACGACAAGAGCACCTGGTTGCTGGTCACTGAATCTCCCTCTTTCACCAGGATTTCGCGAACCGTACAGGCAGAACTCACCTTATAGTTACTCTGCATCTTCATTGCCTCGATTACGGCGGCAATATCACCGGCTTCCAACCGGTCGCCCACCTGTACGGGGATCTTCACCACCTTACCGGGCATCGGAGAAATAATCCGGTTCTCCTGCTTTTCCTCACTGCTCTTCCGCATACGCAGATATTTCACCTGTGTATCGAGTATATCGATATTATACGATAAGAAATGAGTATTTACAGTATAGTTCTTACCGCCTGCTCCACGTATCAGTTCGGCGTTATACGACACCCCGTCATGCAAGATAGAACAGGCTCCGTTTTCCGCCATTACGATATCGACGTCATAAGGAACTCCGTCGACGGTCAGTTGTACCTTATTCCCCTCCTTACCGACCAGCGACACGTCAGCAGTCCTTTTTCCTATATGTATTTCCATAAATAATAATTATTCGATGTACTAATTGCCATGTGCCGGTTCTATATTCTCAGAACCCCTTTTTGCAGGCCGAATTCACGCCAGCGGCTGATCGGTCGGCCATCCGCAGCGGTTCCGGAACTGTTTTCCTCCAGATTCATCAGATAATCGATGTAAGCAGCGATCATAGCGATATTCTCCGTTTCCGTACCTCCGGTTTCAACCGGATGCTGTAATTGCTCCGCATGTTTCTCTATAAAGGAAGTATCATATTTCCCTTTCACGAAATCGGAAGAATCCATGATACGGCGCAAATAGCTGATATTGGTTTTCAGACCGGTGATCTTGTATTCATGCAACACACGACGCATCCGTTCGATAGCATACTGCCGCGTAGTAGCCCATACGATCAGCTTTCCGATCATCGGGTCATAATAAACAGGTATTTCATACCCTTCATACACATAACTGTCTACACGAACGCCGATACCGTTGGGCTCGGTCAGTTGGCGTATGACACCGGGCGAAGGCATAAAACCGGCATCGGTATCTTCGGCGCAGATACGGCATTCGATGGCATGGCCGCGCTGCACAATATCTTCCTGGCGGATGTGAAGCTGCTCGTTATTCGCCACCCTGATCTGCTCTTTTACAAGATCGACACCCAAAACCTCTTCCGTTATAGGATGTTCCACCTGCAGGCGGGTATTCATTTCCAGAAAATAAAAATTCCGGTGTTTATCTACCAGAAACTCGATAGTGCCTGCACCGGAATAATTCACAGCTTTCGCCGCTGCAACCGCTTTCTCTCCCATATTCACTCTCAACTCCGGTGTAATAAAGGGAGAAGGGCTTTCTTCCACGATCTTCTGGTTACGGCGCTGAACCGAACATTCACGTTCGCACAGATGGATCACATTCCCGTGATTATCACCCAATATCTGAAATTCGATATGATGCGGCTCTTCCACAAATTTTTCCAGGTAAACCGTATCATCCCCAAAAGAAGAAAGCGATTCCGACCGGGCGGAGTTATAAGCTTCCTCCACCTCTTCTTCCTTATGGATCAGTCGCATGCCTTTTCCACCACCGCCCATAGAAGCCTTCAGCATCACCGGGAAACCGATCTCTTTACAGATACGGAGAGCTTCGGCCGCATCCTGTAAGGGTTGCTGTGTACCCGGAACAACCGGAACCCCCGCCGCGATCATCCGTTTACGGGCTGAAATCTTATCCCCCATCGCCTCCATCGTTTCAGCAGCCGGGCCGATGAAGATTATATTTTCCTCCTTGCATCTCCGGGCAAATCCGGCATTCTCGGAAAGGAAACCATATCCCGGATGAATAGCATCCGCCTGATGCTCTTTGGCTACCCGGATAATTCTCTCTATATCCAGATAACTTTCCTTTGATGCGGCAGGGCCGATCAGGCAGGCTTCATCGGCATACAGGACATGCCTGGCTGTACGGTCGGCTTCCGAAAAGACGGCGACCGACTGTATTCCCATCTCACGACAGGAACGCATCACGCGTACAGCGATCTCACCGCGGTTCGCGACTAGTATTTTTCGTATCATATCAATGCTTTAATCGTTTATAGTGAGGATTTACTTCACAGGCGTAAAAATATTTCTTTATTTCATTCAGGCAGGAATTGCATAAACAGCCCGGATAATGCATTTTTACATAGGCAAGTTGAAGCTCATCCAGATTCACAGGTGCACATTGACAGGTAGCGATATTATCTACCCGGCAAACAAAGGAGACACCACAACGCGGACAATCTTTCTCCATGATCTAATAACTTTATAATAATAAATAATCTTTTCGAACCCGTATCCTAACCCACGAGGATATGAGCCTTTAACGAACGGCAGGTCTTCTGACTGACTCCCATCCTGAAGCCTTCCCGACGACTATCTACTGCATCGTCAGTGGCATAAGTTGTTTTCAGAATGTTGAACGGAGCTTCACAGCAGCGGGACTGTCCGGGATTTACACCCGATTCCCTTTTAATCTGTATTCCCGGAACCGAAAATACAGAACCATTTCGGTGCAAATGTATAGAAAAATTAGTCATATCAGGATCATTTTTCATATATTTTTTTCGCGTTCCACCAAAAGAAGCTGAAACATAAGAGCTAACAGCACAAAGAACGACATTTTCTTTTTTGGAAAACAAAATAAAGCATCAAAATTCAAAAGTTTTCCACTTTTAGCAAAAACACTACTGAATATCATGTAATTGACATAATTTAACCAGACAAAAGTTTTCCAAAAAGAACACCGTATGTAGTTACGACATACCTTTGCAAGTACAAAAACAACGTAATATACCAATACAATTATCATGATTCAGACAGTTATCAAAAGGGATGGTCGTATCGTCGGATTTAATGAGGAGAAAATCGTGACGGCAATCAGAAAAGCCATGCTACACACAGAAATAGGAGATGATTTGCAGCTAATCCGCCAGATCGTCGACCATATTTCATTCAAAGGGGAACCACAAATGACGGTGGAAGCGATTCAGGATGCAGTCGAACTGGAACTGATGAACAGTAGCCGCAAAGACGTAGCACAAAAATATATTGCCTACCGCAATCAGCGTAGCGTTGCCCGTAAAGCAAAAACGCGCGACATGTTCCTGGAAATTATCAATATCAAATCGAATGATATCACCCGCGAGAATGCCAATATGAATGCAGACACGCCCGCGGGTATGATGATGAAATTCTCCAGCGAGACAACCAAGCCGTTTGTCGATGACTATCTGTTAAGCGAAGAGGTAAAGGAAGCCATCTCCAACAATTATCTCCATATTCATGATAAGGATTATTACCCGACCAAGAGCCTGACCTGCGTACAGCATCCGCTGGATCGCATTCTAAAATACGGTTTCTCTGCCGGACATGGCGAATCGCGCCCGGCAAAACGTATCGAAACGGCCAGCATACTGGGATGTATCTCACTGGAAACAGCCCAGAACGAAATGCACGGTGGACAAGCGATCCCGGCTTTCGACTTTTATCTGGCTCCTTACGTGCGCAACAGCTTTATCGAAGAGATAAAAACGCTTGAAGAATTGAACGGAGCCGATTATTCACATCTCTACCAGGTAGAAGTAGACGACTATGTGAACAGCCCGCTGGATGGCCTGACAGGCGACCAACGGATCATACAACATGCGATCAATAAAACAGCCAGCCGCGTCCACCAGTCGATGGAAGCTTTTATCCATAATATGAATACTATTCACTCACGTGGTGGCAACCAGGTGGTATTCAGTTCCATCAACTACGGTACAGATACTTCGGCGGAAGGTCGTTGCATCATCCGCGAAATATTGAAAAGTACCTACCGGGGTGTCGGTAACGGCGAAACGGCTATCTTCCCGATCCAGATATGGAAAAAGAAACGGGGCGTAAGCTATCTGCCGGAAGACCGGAACTACGACCTGTATGTATTATCCTGTAAAGTATCGGCACGCCGCTTTTTCCCGAACTTCCTGAACCTGGATGCAACTTTCAACCAGCATGAGGATTGGAAAGCCGACGATCCGCAGCGTTATATGTACGAAGTGGCAACGATGGGATGCCGCACGCGTGTCTTCGAGAACCGTTTCGGGCCGAAAACATCTATCGGTCGCGGAAACTTGTCTTTCTCTACGATCAACATCGTACGCCTGGCTATCGAATGTATGGATATTGAAGATAAAGAGGTACGTATTGCCCGTTTCTTTGCCAAACTGGATGAAATGCTGGAGATTACAGCCCGTCAGCTGCACGAACGTATGGAGTTCCAAAAAACGGCGTATGCAAAACAGTTCCCGCTGCTCATGTCTTCACTCTGGCTGGGTAGCGAAAAGCTGAAACCGACAGACACGATCGCTTCGGTCATCAACCAGGGAACATTGGGTATCGGATTTATCGGGCTGGCAGAATGCCTGGTCGCCCTTACCGGTAAACATCATGGTGAAGATGCAGACTCACAGGAATTAGGTTTGAAGATCGTGACTTATATGCGCGACCGTGTAAATAAGTTTTCGGAACAGTATCAGCATAACTACAGCGTGCTGGCAACTCCGGCAGAAGGTCTTTCCGGCAAGTTCACAGGAAGAGACCGTAAGAAATTCGGCCCGCTGCCCGGTATATGCGACCGAGATTATTATACGAACTCCAACCATGTTCCGGTATACTACAAATGCAGCGCCCGCCATAAGGCAGAAACCGAAGCACCTTACCACGCATTGACCGGTGGCGGTCATATTTTCTATGTCGAAATTGACGGCGATGCGACCCATAATCCGGAAGTGATCATGAAAGTGGTCGATATGATGGATAAATACAATATCGGTTACGGCTCGGTAAACCATAACCGCAACCGTTGCCTGGATTGCGGCTACGAAAACGCAGATGCCAACCTGGAAACCTGCCCGAAATGCGGCAGCCAGCACCTGGATAAACTGCAACGCATCACCGGCTATCTGGTAGGTACGACCGATCGCTGGAACAATGCCAAGTTATCCGAATTGAACGATCGTATTATTCATAATTGATTAACAGTCAACAACTATGTTATCTATTATCGATATTATAGAAGATACAACCGTAGATGGCCCCGGCTTCCGGACTGCCATCTACGCTGCCGGCTGCCCG
>ULWH01066886.1_pt1 | contig 23973 bp, 15 predicted proteins | sample 1960201 | NCBI WGS metagenome assembly ULWH01 (sample SAMEA4835808, study PRJEB28245) | human gut metagenome | biome: gut microbiome; material: fecal sample | place: Denmark | collected 2008
CTACATATCCCAGGATCTGTGAGATCGTTACCACCACCTTATAATCCATATCGAAAAATTCTGCATTCTCGAAAGAAGCAGCGGTAAAAGGTTTGCGGAGTGCATAAACCAAAGAATAGGATAATAGAGCGGCGCCTCCGGCCCATAAGATGAAGAGAAAGTCGGAAAGACGCTTCCGGGTTGTTTCGTTTATCTGCAAAAAGTTATTCATATTCATGCTGTCGTTTTGTTTCCGGCAGCAAAAGTATTCCAGCGATATTACAGGAATATTACTGAACGCATGAATCTATATTATTAATATATAATGCATTATCAATAAATTATAAAGAAATATTTATGTAACATTCATGTAACCGGAATGCAATATCACGGCGGTTATTTTGCATAATAATTACAAACAACAAACGCATGACAAACAACTTCCAGGAGTTTTATAAACGCATCGGTTATTTGCGTAGCAGTGGGGTAAAAATGAAGGAAATAGCCGACTGGATCAGCATTGCCCCGAGTGTTCTTTCTTCACTTTATACAACCGTATTGCCCGATTATTTCGAATCGATTAAGACCAATCATCCCGACGAGGCGCTCGACCACGCATTGGCACAAGTGAACAACGTTTCCAAAAGACGGTTACTGGCCAATATGGAGAAAATGCTTACCCGGCTGGAAGAACTCGAACCATCGCAGCAACCCGGCAAGAAAGAAAACCCTTTTATGGAACTGCTAACGGAAGAAATGCAACTGACTACCGGCAAGGTATCGAGTATCTGCGGATTATATACCAGCTACAGCCTCTCCTCTTCGTCCGATTGTCTGAAAATGGAGCCGTTTATCATCGCTTTATCCGAAAACAACGACCATGTCCGTATCGGCCGGCTGAATGCCTACGGGGAAGCTCAATGGGGCATTGGCGTCAGCGGAGATCCCCAAAACTTCTACTGCATGTTCAGCGAAAGCCGGACTTCGCAGTTCATCCCCGTCACGCTATACTTGCAAATACCGTTCTTCAACCAGCCCAGGCAATTAAGAGGTTTATATATGGGATTGGATTACAACCGTAATCCGGTTGCCCGGCGAATCGTCCTGATAAAAGAATCCGAAAGCACTTCCACCGACGACTTCCTGGCGATGAAAAGCGGCCTGGTCACCAAAGAAGATTTCACACCCGAACAGCAGGCTTATTACGACTACACCTGCCAGACCGGCGACTATATAAAAATGTGTACCGTGCCTTCCCTCCGCATGGACGAAAGCGACCTTATAAAAGAAAAGAAGATGCTGGCACTGTAAGCAACAGGCTGGAGAAAATTCAGAAAACCTGTTGCAAGGGTCACAACAGGCTGGAACAAATGCAGCAAGCCTGTTGCAATACCTGCAACTACCCGGCGGAAGTTCCGCGAGCTTGCCGCAACGATGTAATATGTCGTCGGAAATTCCGCGAGCTTGTCGCAAGGCTTGCAACAACCCGGCGGGAACTCCGCGAGCCTGTTACAACAGTGTAACGATTCGGCGGAAATTCCGCGAGCCTGTTGCATTAGTGTAACAATTCGGCGGAATTCCCGCGAGTTTATTCCTTCTGGAATTTTCGGCTCACCTTAATCAGGTTGGCAGTAAATGAAACCACATTCTGTGCTTCCTGTACCATATTCAGATAAACCATGCTGACTTTCGTGCTGCCGCTTTGTCCCTGGATACGTTTCAACTCACCTTTCTTTAAAGCTGTAAGCTGGTTCGTCAGTGTTACGGATTCGGCCACTACATCGTCCAGACGGTGGTAATCGTTCTTTTCAATCATAGAAGCACTGCGTTTAAGGTAGGCAATGATACTTTCCGTCATCTTGCCGAAATCGCCTTTCTGCACTTCACTCAGCGGACTGAAGTTGTTATCGACATGCTCCTTGCTCGGTTCTGTGAGGCGGCGGATACTGAAGATGATCTCGCTGGCAAAATCATTTCCCTGGTAATAGTATAATCCTTTTTCTACGGCAATATCATGTTCCAGATGGGTAACGCCCAATGTTCCGACACGTTTTACCTGCTTCAGGTGAACCTTCTTCTCTTCCACCTCATTCAATACTTTACGTAACTCACGGAGATTTTCATTCATAAAACCGTGAACCGACCTGTCGAGTGCGTCAGCGGCAAACAATAAGACAGAATTTAATTCCTCGCGGCTGTGTTCCCGGAACAAAGAAAGCGCTTCGTGGCTGTCTGTCGTATCGCGCAGTTTAGCTACTGTTGTGTTGACTTCTTCTTTCAGGGCTTCTTTCTTCAGTTTTTTCTTGTAAGCCACCTGACTGCGGATCAGCATATAAACTGCCAATCCGACCATTGCAGCCATCGCCGCAATTCCTCCGAAATAAATAATGATAGCTACCAGGAAGCAAATCGTGAATGCCGCACCGGCCGTAATAAACCATCCACCGATAACGGACAGTACGCCGGTAATACGGTAAACCGCACTTTCACGTCCCCAGGCACGGTCTGCCAGCGAACTACCCATTGCGACCATGAATGCCACATAAGTAGTAGAGAGCGGCAACTTCAACGAAGTACCCAGTGCGATCAACAATCCCGAAAGCACTACGTTTACCGAGGCACGAACCAGGTCGAAGCTGGCTCTGTCTTCCAAAATGATCTCATCATTATTAAAACGGCTGTCTATCCAGTCTTTTACCCGGGGAGGAACTACACTAAGAAGAGTACTCGATGCATTATTGCAGGTACGCACCAGCATACGTGCAACCGGCGAAGTTCCAAAACTCTCATTGCCTTCCGACTGACGGGCCAGATCGAGTGAAGTCTTTACAACGCTGTGTGCCTTTTTGGAAGTGGCCAGCGCGATGACCATCACCAGTCCCGAACCTACCAGGAAATACCAGGGCGTCTGTGCCGGAGTGAGCAACGATCCCATTAGGAATGTATCCGTAGTGGTCGTTCCGCCCTGTGCCATCAGATCTATATATGAGGAATATCCAACGAGGGGCACACCGATAAAGTTCACAAGGTCGTTACCGGCAAAGGCCAGCGCCAGAGCAAATGTACCCATCAGGACAATCACCTTAAAGACATTCACTTTCAGCCAGTGAAGCACCTGCATCAGGATGGTGAAAAAGATAAATGCCCCCCAAACGACTTTATCCGTATTACTATATATCAGAGTCTTCAGTTCGCCGTCCATGAATGCACTTTCCTTCAACCCTTTTATCAACATAAAATAAAGGATTGAAGTGGCTGCAAGTCCGCCAAACAAGGCTATAAAATATTTTGTGTGTTTCTTATAATTAAAGGTGAAGATAAGACGCGACAAGTATTGCACGACCGTTCCGAAAAAGAAAGCGATTGCCACCGAAAGGAAGATCGCGAGGATTACGGTAAAGGCCTTATCTGTATTCAGCAGGTTTCCCAGTTGTAAAGCGCCATCGGAATGGGCAATCTTAACCAATGCAATAGCTACCGTACCGCCTAACAATTCAAAGACCAGAGAGACTGTAGTGGAAGTGGGCATTCCCAATGAGTTAAAAATATCCAGCAATACTACGTCCGTCAGCATAACGGCCAGCAGGATACACATGATCTCGGAGAAAAAGAAGTGTTGCGGTTGATAAATCCCATGCCGGGCAATATCCATCATACCGTTTGACAAGGAAGCGCCGACAAATATACCTATCGCGGCGATAACCATAATAACTTTGAAAGATGCGGCCCTCGAACCGATTGCAGAGTTTAGAAAGTTTACTGCGTCATTACTGACTCCCACCGACAGATCGAACACCGCCAGCACAAAGAGAAAAATTACGAGGAACAGATAAAATGTTTCCATAATTGATTGTTACATATTCGACTACAAAGGTCTGAAACAGATATTTCACATGTGTTACATGGATGTTACAAACATGTTACAGCCGACATTTTTGTATTTCATGTAAAAAAAACATTTAAAATAGGATATTGCACTAAGGGTTTTTCAATTCAATTACGACTTAATTATTATATTTGTTAGCTTTTAATCATTGATAGGATACAAGGAGAACATAACAGAATGGATCTGCGAAATGGCATTAACCGATTCGCAAACGGCACTTAAATCGTTATATCTGGCTTACTTTCAGAGGCTGATGCGATTTACGAAACTTTATGTTTCCTCTTCAGTAGAAGCAGAAGAGATTGTATCCGACACTTTCCTGGCTGTATGGAACAACAGAAAATCACTCTTAAAAGTATCCAATTTCGACTCTTATATTTATTCCATTGCGCGGCATAAAGCTATCAGTTATTATCGTTCCATCCATATGGAGCAAATTGAATTGAATGAAATACCGCTCGATCTTTTTACTCAAACAGATACGACACCGGAAGACGATTTGATCTCGAAAGAAAGGATTAACCAACTGAACAAAGCCATCGACGCCCTTCCTGCCAAATGTAAAATGGCATTCAAATTAGTGCGGGAAGATAAACTCAAATATAAGGAGGTGGCTGAGATACTCGATATTTCCATAAAAACCCTCGAAGCGCATCTGGCAAATGCAGTTAAAAAATTACGCGATTCACTCGCTTCAGAGCAATAAACAAAAAAGCCAGACACAGCAACCAAACCCTCTTATTTCGAAACATCGCGAACCGCGGTGTTCTCTATTTCAAAACTACATTAAACAGGCAAGGCGTACTGTAACGATCAGCGAGCATCACATGAAGATATGGAATGAAATTTGATTGGTTATCAGCTAAAATTGGCTGGTTTATGAAACAAATCATACTGACAAATAGGTTACATTTGCTTCTGAAAACTTATTGGGAAATAAGGGGGTCGGTTAAGTTAGAGAGGGAAAGGCTTGGAGTTAACTCCAAACTTTCCCTTTCATTGTTTTTGTCTCTTCCGTAAAAGTGATATTTTTTCTTCTCATCCAGTAGGGGTATTTATGGATTTCCTGTCTTATCAGTAGAAATAGAATTCAAGTTTTTAGCCAATATCTTTACAATATCACTTCGATTTTTCCATTTTTTTCGTTCCTTTACAGTATCAATTACTGTAAAGGAACATTTTTTTCATGAAGAACATACCAACCTGAATGATTTCAGCAGCAATACAATAGGAGGAAGCCAGCATGACTTATCGATCGGTGTCAACTAATATTTTAATAAATACATATCTTCCCGCCTGAACTATGCACATCTTTGGATGGATAAATACTCGGCATTAGGTAAATGCGGGATTAATATGATGCAACTCAGGCTACAAGTTCGATTTTAAATAATTATTTCTGTTTTTTTAAACTCCTGTCTAGGGGTTTTTCTCATATGCTGCGACTATAATTATAGAATCAAATGATAGCATGGAGAATAAAGTAGATCATATTATAGCCAGAGTTCTGAATGGGGAAGCCTCTTCGGAGGATATCTTGTTCCTGAGTAAATGGTTGAATGAAGACGATAAAAACCAAAAAGAATTCTGCGAGCTGAAAAACTACTGGAATGCGGAGGTAAACACGCATACCGAAATATATCCGATCGTTTCTGCTGAAAAGTTACAACAAAAAATCAATAACCAGACCAAGCGGACTCAGAGCAGGCAATTACTGAAATATATAATCCCATTGGCAGCCGCAATAGCTTTACTATTCGCTCTTTCAATAAACATGCAACTTCCGAAGGAACAGCAACCGCCTACCGAATATTATACATATCTGACCAGCGAAAGTACCGGTAACCTAACGATGGATGACGGAACTAAAATTACCCTGAATAAAAACAGCCGCCTGACCTATTCGAATGAGTACGGAAAAGAGGATCGTTCTGTGAAGTTAACCGGAGAAGCTTTCTTCGATGTGGAAAGAGACTCTCTAAAACCTTTTAAGATAGAAATGGGAAATGCTTCTGTCACGGTTTTAGGAACGACCTTCAATATTAAAACGGAAGAAAAGAGCGACAAAATCATAGCTACACTGATAAAAGGCTCGATCCGCTTCAAAGCGGCTGATCAGAATATCATCCTGAAGCCCGGCCAGCAACTGACTTTCCATCAGAATACTAGCCATATCAATATCGAACACGTAGATACGGATATGTTTACATCCTGGACCAGCGGATTGTTGAAGTACAAATCGATCCCGTTCGTAAAACTCATATCTGAATTGAAGGAGAAGTTTCAGGTGGATATTATCATCCGGAATAAACAGCTGGCCAATCCGGCTCTTGTTGTTTCAGGAACTTTCAGTGAAGATCAGAGCATCGGAGATATACTAAAAGTTATATCGAATAGCCTACCCTTTCAATGGAAAAAGACAGATGATACGTATATTATTAAATAACACAGTTTTCAACCTTTAAAGATAATGCCTATGATACAAAAGAAAGAACATAGCTAACCAAAAAACCGGCCATACAAAAGTATAACCGGTTCTATTCCTAAAATTAACATTGCATCCGCCACTCCGCGACCAAACATTGTGGCGATGCAGATTATTAATCTTTAAATCAATACAAAAATATGGAAAATGTTTCGTATTACAAGTCTTTCCTTTCCAAAGACTTAAAAAAAATCTTTGCAATTATGAGAATCACTGTTCTTTTCCTGTTTACAGTTTTGCTTCAGGTGATGGCGGTAGAGTCGTCTTATTCGCAGTCTGCTAAATTATCGGTTAAAGCAGAAAAAATGTCCCTTGCCGATCTTTTTACACAGATAGAGAAGCAAAGCGAGTTTCTGTTCTTTTATGTCGATAAAGAAGTAGACGACATCCGTGTAAATGTGAAAGTATCCGACAAGCCGATAGAAGAAATTCTCTCTAATGCGCTGAAAGGTACCGGCCTTACTTATATCATCAACGACCGGAATATCAATATTATTAAAAGAAATACTACCCAGCAGCAATCCAGAAAGAGAATAACAGGAACGGTAGTCGATCCGGCAGGCCTTCCTGTCATCGGAGCGAATGTTGTGGAAAGCGGTACATCAAACGGAACTATTACAGATATAGATGGAAACTTCTTGTTGGAGCTGCCGGAAAATGCAACTATACAAGTCAGCTATATCGGCTATAACCCGCAATTCATATCTGTAAAAGGAACATCGACATTCAATATACAACTGGAAGAAGATACAAAGGCATTGGATGAAGTAGTTGTTGTTGGATACGGCGTGCAGAAAAAAGTATCCGTCACAGGTTCATTAGCCACGACAGCCGGTAGCGATCTGGCGAAAGTTCCGACCCCAAACGTAACAAATACACTAGCCGGACGTATGCCGGGACTTGTTTCTTACAACCGTAGCGGTGAACCGGGCTACGACGATGCCAAACTGTTGATCCGGGGAGCCAGTACAACCGGAGACTCTTCACCCCTCGTTGTTGTCGACGGAGTGGCCGACCGTGCAGGCGGTTTCAACCGTATCGACCCGAATGATATCGAAAGTGTCACGATCCTAAAGGATGCCTCAGCAGCCATTTACGGATCACGTGCAGCCAACGGTGTGATACTGGTAACAACCAAACGCGGTAAAGAAGAAAAAGTAACGATCAATTACAATGGAAATGTAGGTATCAGTTCACCGACTATTCTACCTAAAATGGCATCTTCAGCCCAATATGCCGAGTTGTTGAACGAGATCAATCCGAATACTTATTCAGCCGAACAAATCCAGAAATTCAGAGATGGTAGCGATCCGGTCAACTATCCGAATATCGATGCTTTCGACTTGCTGACCCGCCAGGCTTTACAGACACAGCATAATGTATCTGTCTCCGGCGGTAGCAAGATTGTTAACTTCTACGCCTCGTTAGGTTATCAATACCAGGATAACTATTATAAAAACAGTGCAAGTAACTATAATCAGTATAACTTACGTTCGAACCTGGATATAACACCGCACAAGAATGTAAAAATCGGTTTGAACGTTGCTTTCCGTCAGGAAGACCGCAACTCTCCTATTTACGGTTCGGAAGACATCTGGCGTTATATGATCAAATACAATCCGATGGTTAATGTCTGGTGGCCGGGCACCGATTACGGTAATAACGCTTCCAAGCAAGATAACTTCGCACCATCAACAGGTCTGGATAATACGATGGGATACACAAAAGATAAAAAATCATATCTGAACACCGATATCACCCTGCACCTCGATCTACCCTGGATCACGGAAGGTTTATCGATCGATGCCGGTGCTTATATCGACCGCAGCGATTTCTTCTGGAAGAAGTTCCAGCACAAATATAACCTGTACAACTACGATCAAACGAACAACGAATACACAGCTGTCGAACAAGGTTCAAATATTCTCGAACAGAAAATGGAACAAACGCTGGGTATCACCTTCAATGCTCGTCTGAATTATGCCCGTGTATTCAACGATATACACAACCTGAATGTCTTCGTGGCATACGAACAGTACAAAAGCCGTTACGACTATATGCAGGGACGCCGGCAAGATTTCATCTCCACGTCGATCGACGAACTGTTTGCCGGCGACAGCAACAGCCAGACGAACGACGGTACGGCCAAAGAGACAGCCCGTATGAACTATTTCGGCCGTGTCGATTATGGTTTGATGGATCGCTATCTGTTCCAGTTTAACTGGCGTTACGACGGTTCCGAAAACTTTCCTTCAGGTAACCGCTTCGGTTTCTTCCCCGGCGTATCGGTGGGCTGGAGAATATCGGAGGAAGATTTCTGGAAAAATAATATCTCCTGGATGGACTATTTCAAAGTCCGTGCATCCTGGGGACAGATGGGTAACGACAAAGTAGATCCGTTCCAATATATGACAGCTTATGTATTCGACAATCCCGGCATTTTCGGCAACGGCATCCAGAATGGTGTATGGCTGAACCGTACAGCAAACCCCAATATTACCTGGGAGGTAGCCAACACTTACAATGTAGGTATCGAAGCAAAGTTCCTGAATGATTTCAATTTCGAAATAGACTTTTTCAAGACGAAACGTAACAACATCCTGGCAAAGCGTGATGCAGCCATCCCTGATTATGCAGGTCTGACACTACCGGACGAAAATATCGGGGAATGTTCCAATATGGGTACGGAGTTACTCTTAGGTTACACTAAACAACTGAATAAAGACTGGCGTCTGAATCTGAGCGGCAACTTCTCTTACAACAAAAGCAATATCGATTTTATCGACGAGCCATCGACAACGCTCGACTGGCAGCGCCGTACCGGATTATCGATCGGAACGAATGCCGACCGCTACCTGATGTATCAGGCCGACGGTATTTTCCGTACTCAGGAAGAACTGGATGCCTATCCTCACCTGTCGAATGCACGTGTAGGGGATGTACGTTTTGTCGATGTAAATGGTGATAAAGTGATCGACGGTTCCGATAAAGTGCGGCAGGATAAACCCGCCATCCCCCGTATCATGTACGGTATCAATCTAGGTGTAAACTATAAAGACTGGAGCCTGAATATGCTGTTCCAGGGAGCCGCACAGGTTTGGCAGTATACTTTTATGGAAGCCGGTACGATCGGCAACTTCACCCAGGACTTCTATGACAACCGCTGGACAGAAGACAATATCAATGCTAAATATCCACGCACTTATAACAGAGATGCAACCGTAACAGGCGGCGGTGACTTCCGCAACTCATTCTGGTTAAACAACGCTTCTTACCTGCGTCTGAAAAGCGTCGAGTTATCCTACACTTTGCCGCGACAACTGCTAAGTAAAACACCGTTAAGCAATGTCCGCTTCTCTTTAAGCGGCTATAACCTTCTAACCATTACAGGCATTAAGAATATCGACCCGGAAACTGAAGAAAACGATCAGGGATGGGCAGCCTGGAATACCCCTCAGTCTAAAGTATTTAATTTCGGAGTGAACGTAACATTTTAATAACTACTATCATGAAAACATATATAAAATATCTCCTGGCAGGACTTCTCTCAACTTCCCTGTTTCCATCCTGCTCAGACATCCTGGATAAAAAGCCGCTGACAGAGATTTCAGAAGATGACCTATGGAATGATCCGGCGCTGGTAGAAGGCTTTGTCAACTCCCGTTATAACCAGGTCGGACATGGCTGGACCGAGTCGATGCAAAGTTCGGCAGTAGATGAAACGGAACTGACCTGGCTGCGTGGTTGTGAGGTAATCAATTTTGCCCGCGTAAGTCCGACCGACTTGGGCCGCATGAATGGTGGCTGGTGGGGCTGGGATAACCGCGGATGGTCTACCAAATGGGCCAATATCTCCAATTGTAATATCTTTTTCGAACGGATCGATGAGGTCCCGTTCACCGACGAAGAACGTCGAGCCCGTCTGAAAGGAGAAGTACGTTTTATACGTGCACTGGAATACAATGACTTGATTACCCGTTGGGGAGCAATGCCGCTTATCACTAAAAGTTTCACTCTTAACGATGTAGATGAAATCCTGACACTCAAACGTGCTACTTACAAGGAATGCGTTGACTTTATGGCAGACGAACTGACCCAAGCAGCCCAAGAGCTTCCGGCCGCTTACAGTGGCGATAACTACGGACGTGCGACAAGTGTTGCCGCCCTGGCCCTCAAATCACGTATCCTGTTATACGCAGCCAGTCCGCTAATGAACGAGAACGTCAAACTTGAACAGGTAGGTTATACTTCACCCGACCCTGACCGCTGGAAAAAGGCGGCAGACGCAGCCCAGGCAGCTATAGATGCCGCATTGGCAGGAGGTTATGCTTTGTTCAATAACTATTCAGACCCATCCGAAAACTATCAGAATATATTTCTGGACGCAACTTCTTCCAATAAAGAAGTCCTGTTCGCACGTATGGGTACAGCCAGCAATCTGGGAGAAAACCTGTCCAGTCTCGAACAATGGAACTTCTCGAACGGTTTCGGAGGCTGGGGTGGCAACTGTCCACTTCAGGAACTGGTAGACGATTACGAATTCCAGGATGGAACGGCTTTCGACTGGAATAATCCTCAACACACTTCCGCCCCGTACGAAAACCGCGATCCGCGTTTTTATGCCACTGTATTGTACGACGGTGCATCGTTCAAAGACCGCACACTGGAAACATACTGGGATGTGGATGCCAGCGGCAACGAGGCTGGTACAGGCGGTAAAGACTCCAAGTTTGGCGTAGAGAACTGGAATACTTCCATGACCGGGTATAACCTGAAGAAATTCATCGACGAAACCTATGTCGGCAACTCCTGGAATTTCACTAACAAGAAGAACTGGATCTGGCTGCGTCTGGGCGAACAATATCTGAACCTGGCAGAAGCCCTCTACCATACAGGCAACGAAGCCGGAGCACGCGCAGCGGTCAACACGATCCGTCAACGTGCACAAATGCCGGATATCACCTCTTCCGGCACCCAATTACTGGAAGACATCAAGCATGAACGCCGTATCGAGCTGGTATTCGAAGAACACCGTTACTTCGATGTACGCCGCTGGAAAGAAGGACCGAAGTACCTCGGCCGTACCGTTCATGCCATCACTATCAAAAAATATCCCGACGGGCATAAGACTTATGAGGTAAGTCCTTTGAGAAGCGACGTAGGCGGCAACCGTGTTTTCCAGGACAAAATGTACTGGTTACCGATCATGAAGTCAGAGATCGACAAGAATCCGAACCTGGTTCAGAACCCGGAATATTGATCTTACCCATAAATATACGGAAGGGCATGCCGCTCAAAAGGCAAAGCATGCCCTTTCCTATTGAATAACGAACGTTTTTATTCAAACTACAATTTAGAACAATATGAAGAAATTTCTTATTAGCCTGGCCGTTTTGCTGGCCACATCTCCGCTTTTTGCACAGGATATGGCCGTTTCCGGACCAGATGAGAACCTGACAGTCACTGTAGCGGTAGAGAAAGGATCCCCTGTCTATTCTGTTACCTATAAAGGGAAAGTCATTCTTGAAAACTCTCCGCTGGGCGTTGTTACAAACATCGGCGATTTCAGTCGGGGAATGACATTGTACGGACACGAAACCGGAAGTGTAAATGAAGAATATACATTAAACCGTTGTAAAACCTCGCAGGTTCACTATAAAGCGAACCGTCTGTCCTGTACCTTCGAAAACACCGGCCGGAAGAAGATGGATATTATTTTTCAGGTAAGCAACAATGATATCGCCTTCCGGTACGAGTTTCCTCAATACGGGCATACAGCATGTATGGTAATTGAAAAAGAAGCCACAGGCTTCGACTTTCCTTCCCATACAACTACTTTTCTGTCTTCACAGTCAGCTCCGATGATCGGTTGGGAACGTACCAAACCCAGTTACGAAGAAGAATATACATTCGACGAACCGGTAGGAATGCATTCCCAGTACGGTGCCGGATATACCTTTCCTTGCCTGTTTCATGTAGGAGACAACTGGGCTCTTGTTTCCGAATCAGGTGTAAGCAGCTTGTACTGCGGTTCGCATTTAAGCGAAGGGAGTAAAGACGGGCTTTACAGAGTTGCCTATCCTTCGCAGGAAGAGAACAACGGCAACGGAACAGCTACCCCCGGACTGGCTTTACCCGGAGCTACCCCGTGGCGGACTATCACAATAGGCGATAACCTGAAGCCGATTGTGGAAACAACCATTCCGTTCGATGTCGTAAAACCATTGTACGAACCTTCGCAGGATTATAAATTCGGTCGTTCCACCTGGAGTTGGGTAATGTGGCAGGACGAAAGCATAAACTATGACGATCAGATTAAATACATCGACCTGGCTTCTACTCTGGGATACGAATATGTACTGATCGATAACTGGTGGGATACAAAGATAGGTTACGAACGTATGGCGGAACTGATTAAATATGCCAAATCTAAAAATGTAGATGTATTCCTATGGTATAACTCCAACGGTTACTGGAGCGATGCTCCGCAAGGCCCAAAACAACGGATGTCCACTTCCGTTGCCCGCAATAAAGAGATGAAATGGCTGAAAGAACAAGGCGTGAAAGGACTAAAAGTCGATTTCTTCGGTGGCGACAAACAGGAAACCATGAAATTATATGAAGATATTCTGGTAGATGCCAACGAATACGGCCTGATGATTATATTCCACGGTTGTACACTACCCAGAGGTTGGGAACGCATGTATCCGAACTATGTCGGCAGTGAAGCAGTGCTGGCTTCCGAAAACCTTATCTTCAACCAACATTTCAATGACAACGAAGCATTCAACGCCTGTTTGCATCCGTTTATCCGTAATACGGTCGGCTGCATGGAATTCGGAGGAACTTTACTGAACAAGCGATACAACCGAAACAACGATGGCGGAACAATTCGTATCACAACAGACATATTCCAACTGGCCACCGCCGTACTTTATCAGAACCCGGTACAAAACTTTGCCATCGCACCTAACAACCTGACAGATGTTCCTGCATTCGTTATCGATTTCATGAAGCAAGTTCCGACCACCTGGGACGAGATCTGCTTCATTGACGGTTATCCCGGTAAATACTGCGTACTGGCACGACGTCATGCCGAGACATGGTACGTAGTCGGCATCAACGCAGGCAAAGAAACATTGAAACTGAAAGTAACACTCCCCATGCTGGCCGGACAAAAAGTGACAAAGTACGACGACAATAAAAACCGTTCGCCGCGTATATCAGAGTCTAATGTTAAAACAAACGGTGAGTGCCTACTTGAAATTATACCTGACGGAGGTATTATACTGGTAGGTAGTTCTCAAAAATAAATCATTTCACCTCATACGACTCTAATTAACACAACCTTAACGAATGAGCTCAATGCCAGGCCTGCATCCATCGGATAGATATAGTTTTGGTGTTGGGCTCATCTGTTTTCGGAAATTTCAAATCTTTCTTTATAAATCAATCAAAGAAACAAAATAAAGGATTACTTTTGCGCCCGATTTGGTGATACAGCTACATTCCGTACCTGTATAAAAGGGAATCCGGTTAAATTCCGGAGCAGTGCCCGCTACTGTAACACCCATTCCGAAGAAAAGCATCTCTTCATGCCACTGTTTTCGTTTGCAGGAAACGGGAAGGCGCTTTTCAGGGTGAAGCCAGGAAACCTGCCGGTCAGACATAAATAATCAAGTTTTCCCGGGGTCAGGAAAGCCTTTATTAATTCTTAGAAGAACTTCGATGAAAAAGAAAGTTTCACTTACGGCATTATTATGCTGTATGGTAGTATCTATGTTCGCTCAGATATCTTTGAGCGGTAAAGTTGTCAATGCCGAAACAAACGATCCGGTGGTAGGAGCCAATATCCGTATAGACCACAGCCTGGCCGGATGCACGACCAACGGGAAAGGAGAGTTTACCATCAGTAACCTTCCCGAAGGGAAACACCTGCTAAGCGTCACACATGTCAGCTTCCTTCCCCAGAAATATACTGCCAATACCGGTGAAAAAGATATCCTGATCAAAATGACCGAAAGCTACATCAACCTCGGACAGGTAGTAATAACCGGAACAGGAACACACCGCCGCATGAGCAACTCGCCCGTTCCTATCCAGGTCATTACCGCCAAAGACCTCGGTAATGCCAACGTGACCAGCCTCGAAGACGCCTTGGTCAAGCTCACTCCCAACGTCACGACCATGACGAACGGCATGGGAACCACCCTGAGCCTGAACGGGATGAACGAAGATTATATGCTGCTGCTCGAAAACGGTAAACGACTGACTGGCGACGACCGCTATACCCGTATCAACATCGGGAATGTGAAACGCATCGAGATCCTGAGCGGAGCCGCTTCCGCTCTTTATGGTAGCGACGCGATCGGCGGTGTTATCAACATCATTACCGATGATGCCAAGAATACGGTCAACGTATCCAACTACACCCATTATACCAGCAAGGGACGGTTCAGCGAAAACATCAACGCAGATATCAACTCCGGCAAATTCTCTTCCTACACCTCTTACCAGCGCCGGGAAGCCGACAACTGGCAGGTGAACGACACCGACGAGAACGGATACAAGACCGGCCGCCCGATGTCGACAGGCTTCATATCCGACAATATCAGCCAGCGTTTTGCCTATAACGCAACCGACCGCCTCTCCTTCTATGTACGTGGTAATTACTACAATTACAACACACGCCGTCCGGAAACGGCTACTTATTTTAAAAAAGGTAAAAAGAAGGATGAAGACGGCAAACCGATCTACGAAGAGACGCAAGCTTATACTTACAACATGCTCCACGATACCTATACATACGGTGCCGGAGCCAAATACATGATCAATAAATCAGCCTATATAGATGCCGACTTCTTCGCCGACAACTATACATCCAAATATGACTATTTCCTGAAAAGCGGTGATTTCGAACGCGGAGACAAAGAAACCCGTAAGAAGACAAGATATTATAATGCCACCGTTAAAGGGATCTTCAAACCGAACAGCTGGAACAAGGTTTCTACCGGTATCGAATATATCAACGAGAACTTCAGCAGCGAGTCGGACAATATTAGTTTCAAGAACATGTACACATTCGCCCTATTCGCACAGGATGAAATCACCATCTTAAGGGACTTGCAGGCCGTAGTCGGTATACGCTACCTTTATAATGAGAATTTCAAGAATTACGCGACACCGAATGTCGCCCTGATGTATAAGATCGACCACTTCAATTTCCGTGCCTCTTACGCAACAGGCTACCGCGCACCGACACTCTCCCAGCTGTATGCCACAGACGAGGCAAAAACAGCGAGCCGTTATACCATCGGCAACCCCAACCTGAAGCCGGAGAAAAGCAATTTCTTCTCTCTGAACGGAGAATACACCTGCTCACGCTTCTCGATCGCAGCGACCGGATTCTATAACGATATCAAAGACATGATCAATTACCGTGTGTTGAGTGATGAAGAAATCCAGCAGATGGGATTGGGTGAGCTGCATGAACAGTTCTCGACCATCCGCCAGCGCGACAACGTAGACCGTTCGAAGATCAAAGGGATCAGCGTCAATGCCAACTTCTATCTGGGTGCCGGACTCACCCTGGGCGGCGGTTATATCTATACCGACACCGAAGCTAAAACGCTGGAGCACGACAGCAAGACCAATAAGGACGTGGTTGTAATCACCCCCGTAGACAAAAGTGTGAAGAACGCCGCCAATGTACATGCCCGCTGGGATCACGACTGGAACAACTACCACCTCAACGTCAACCTGAGCGGCCATATCCAGGGCGAACGTTATTCAAGCACATACGGTTACGCCCCCAAATACCAGCAATGGGATCTGAATACACGCCACACGTTCAACCTGGATGCCTTTATCCTCGAACCGGGTATCGGTATCGAGAATATCTTCAACAAACGTGACGACCGCCCCTGGAACAGTAACTTCTCAACCATTAATCCGGGACGTGCTGTTTATATCAGCCTGGCTGTTAAATTTAAAAAGTAAGACATCAGCTTGTATAGCTACTAGGCTTAACGTCCTTTCCAACTAAACACAAAGTAGGGACTAAGTAATTCAAAGCTCACTATCCGTTATTGCCAGGGTGTACAGGGTAATCGACTAGGGTGTACACCTTAGCAAATCAACCTGTACACCTTGTTTCAACAACCTGTACAGGGCAACAATAAGGAGTGGTAGGCTTTGAATTACTTAGCCCCTACTTTCATATTAAATATAGATAAGCCAAACAATAGTTTCTGCCTATACACAAAGTTGCTTCATTGTATCTGCCACCTATTCTATATAAAATATTAAAAACAACTATCACTACTATCACTCGTCAATTAATACCAACATAATCAAGGCTTACAGAAGTGATAGTTGTTGTTTTCAACTATCACCACTACTATCACACTATCACCTTGTCTTGTCCTGAAATTAGGCATATATTATTCCTTTCGCTCAATTAAAAGACTTATTTTCAGCAACATACAAATCAACCTTACTTAATTCCAGAAGATTAGCACCTTCGACATTCAGACATGAGCATCGTCAATATAGAAGCATAAAACAAGCCAAGACGGGCATTCAGACCTCTATCAATATATTGTTAGCGATACTGCGATGGATAAAATATGAACCAAGAAAACCTGTCCCAATGAAGCAAGTTTTCCTGGTTCAATTCAGTTAATCACAACTATATTTACTTGCAGTAATTCAACACTTCCACATTCTTTACCGTACTCTTGAAATCTCCGGTCTTTTCCAACGGGAATACCAAGGTACGGACATAGCTCATCGAGTCCTTTCCGCCGTTGAAGAAGCGTTTCTGGATGTTCAGTTCCTCTTGCAGTTTACCGTTGATGTATAAACGGGTAGACTTTTCATCGCCACTGATGGCAACAGATGTCTCCTCTTCAGGATAGAACTGGTAATTGAATGTATTCAGGTAACCATCGCGGGCAAAACCCAGCTTACCGCTGACCGGATCGGACAGATAGAAAACAGCATCCGGCGAACGGAACAATTCTGTTCCGGGAGTTTCCTTTACCGACTGAACATCAAACGAGACCGTGTAATGGTAACCGATCTCTTTCAATCCGGTCTTTGTATTCGGTGGCAAAACATCCTGGTTGTAGATGGCACGCGGCTTGTTACCCATACGGCCAGCCACGTTTACGCCCGGGCCTTCGCTCAGTTCCAAACGTTGCGTATTGAAGGTTTCATAAGGGACTTTACAATCCTTGCCTGTCCACATCTTCACAGCCAATGTCTGCAAAGCAGGGAAAACACGGTAATGGATATCCTTTGTACTGATGCCGTTGCCCGCATGGTCATTCCACACGGCAAACATTCCACCTTTGATCTGTTTATGTTTCTCGGGGAAAACCTCTTTACCGATATGCGCCGGAGTCCATTCCTTATACAGCATTTCCGTATTCAGATAATCGTAATAATAACCGGCAGCCGGGACGATATACAGATAGCCGTCGGGCACACTCACCAGGTCGTATCCCTGTTTGATCATTTCCTTCGGGTCGGCATAACCGTTATACCAGGCACTCATCAGAACGTTTTTCGATTTGACGGGTGTCTCGCCTTTGGCATGGGTCAACGCTCCCCAAACACAGGCCTGCTTGCCGAAGCCTTCAACAAAACGGATGTAATGATCGGTGAATTCGCGGAATTTCTCCACTACATCCTGCTTCTTATTCGAATATTCGTCTGTTCCGATATGTACACGTTTTCCGATAAAGACAGGATTACGGCCTTCCAGATATTCGCGGAAAAGACTGTCGACAAACTGGTAAGTTTCCGGTTTGAACAGATCCAGGTGATCCATACCGTATTCCGCGCTACCGATCTCCGGACGGTAATGTGTCAATGCCAGCGAATGGGCGGGGACGTCTATTTCGGGGATGATCTCCACGCCGAGGCTATCCGCCATCAACTGGAAATCGATAAATTCCTTCTTCGTATAATAACCGTCGCGGGCAGTCAGTCCCGGGAAGAATTCGCTTTCCAGGCGGAATGCGCCGTAGGTCTTGTTCCAGTCGTGTTCGAAGTATTGTTTGAAAGCGTTATCATTCAGGTGAACCTGCAACGTATTCATCTTATAATAAGCCATCATCTTTACATAATCGCGCAGGAAATCCATCGGGATAAACTTACGGCCGCAATCCATCATAAAACCACGGATGGCATAATCCGGATAATCACGCATCGAACCTTTCGGCAAAGCCTGGTTACCATCCTGTTCCGTCATTTGAAGAATAGTACGGGTCGCCCAGTACAGACCTTTTGCTTTAGGAGCCGAAACAGTTACACGGTCGGCAATTTTCACGGCATAACCTTCTTCACCCAATTGTTTGTCTCCGGATAAGGAGAAAACGAAATCACCGGCGGAAGCTCTACCCTGTACGACTGTCAGTTTACGCCCGAACATCGTTTCGTAGTCTTCGGCAAACTGATTGGCAATCTTGTCGATGGCCGGATCTTTACCTACACAGACAATGCGGGAGGTCGAGGAAGGAGTAAACATTCCCTGTCCCCCTCTCCATTCCTGCAATTCGGGTATTACAAACGGTTTCTCGTTATTAGCAGCATAGCCTTTACCCACAAAGAGCGTACATGCCACCATCAGCATTAAATAGCGTTTTATATTCATTGTATTTTAAATTAAGCGCACAATATTACAGCTTTTTAATCATCCTTACAAGCTTAAAATGAAGGAATAGTTAAAAGATAACTAATTAAAAGGCGGTTTCTGAATGATTTATTACTTTTGTGCTCAAAAACATATTAATGAGTTACAATTGGAACACACGGACGGAGTTATTACTGGGGGCCGACCGGATGGAGTATTTGTCACATTGCCATGTTTTAGTCGTAGGATTAGGGGGCGTCGGAGCTTATGCCGCCGAACAGATTTGTCGGGCCGGGATAGGACACATGACAATCGTGGACGCCGATACCGTAAATGCCAGCAATATAAACAGACAGTTACCGGCATTACATTCCACCATCGGAATGCAAAAAGCCGAAGTAGTAGGACAACGCCTGCTGGACATCAATCCCCGTTTAAAGCTGACCGTGCTGAACGAATTTTTGCGTGACGAGCGGACAGAGGAAGTATTATCTGCAACAAAATACGATTTCATCGTGGATGCGATCGACTCACTCAGCCCGAAAGTCTATCTTTTATACCATGCCAACAGACGCGAGATCCCTATCGTCTCCTCTATGGGGGCAGGGGCAAAGGTCGACCCGTCGCAGGTTAAACTGGCCGACATATCCAAAACCTGCAACTGCGCACTGGCGAAAGCTGTACGCAAACGGCTCAGGGGAATGGGATTGAATAAAGGTATTCCGGTTGTTTTCTCAACAGAGATAGCCAACCCGGAGGCCGTAGTGGAAGTAGAAAACGAACAGTGCAAACGGACAACTACCGGGACAGTTTCTTATATGCCCGCCATATTCGGCTGTTACCTGGCATCGTATGTAATAAGAAATATATAATCAGGAATGATACAGACACAAGGAATTACCAAGAGTTTCGGCAACTTACAGGTATTGAAAGGCATCGACCTTACGATCAATAAAGGTGAAGTAGTAGCCATTGTAGGCCCCAGCGGAGCAGGGAAAACGACTTTATTACAGATCATCGGGACATTAGACACTCCGGATGCCGGTAAACTGTATATCAACGAGACTGAAACCGGTAAACTTTCCGAAAAGGAACTGGCCGCTTTCCGCAATAAGAACATCGGTTTTGTATTCCAGTTCCACCAGCTGTTGCCCGAATTCACCGCATTGGAGAATGTAATGATCCCGGCACTTATAGCCCGCGAGAAAGCTTCCGACGCCGAGAAGAGAGCAAAGGAAATTCTCGATTTCCTGAAACTGTCCGACCGTATGACGCATAAACCGGCCGAGCTTTCGGGGGGAGAAAAACAACGTGTGGCCGTTGCCCGCGCATTAATAAACAACCCGGCAGTGATCCTGGCCGACGAACCTTCAGGCAGCCTGGACACCAAAAATAAAGAAGAATTACACAGCCTCTTTTTCGAATTGCGCGACCAGATGCACCAGACTTTCGTTATCGTTACCCACGACGAACAGCTGGCATCGAATACGGATCGTGTGATCCATATAAAGGACGGGGTTGTTTTAGGATAAGTATAAACAAGTAGAATTATTTATGGCAAACAAAGATAGAGTAACTTTTGGTAGTAAAATCGGAGTGATATTGGCAACAGTAGGTTGCGCCGTAGGCTTAGGTAGCATCTGGCGTTTCCCTTATATGGTGGGAGCCAACGGAGGGGCGGCTTTTCTGTTGGTATTCATGATATGCACTGTCCTGCTCGGCCTTCCGATCATGATTACGGAATTCTTCATCGGCCGCCATTCGCGCAGTAATGCTGCCGGGGCTTTTAAGAAGTTGGCTCCGGGCACTCAGTGGTCTTTGATCGGTTACAACGGTGTGCTGGCGGCTTTCCTGATATTGGGCTTCTATTCCGTAGTTTCCGGTTGGACTTTAGAGTATATCTGGCAAGCTATGACCGGTTCGCTGGCCGGAAAAACAACGGCTGAATTCACAACGGACTTTGAGACATTCTCTTCGAGTGCCCTTCGCCCGATCGGTTGGACGATCGCTTTTATTGCATTAACGCATATCATCATTGTATCCGGAGTAGAAAAAGGGATCGAAAGGGCTTCCAAGATTATGATGCCGGCGCTCTTTATCATACTTCTCATATTATGTATTCGTTCCGTCACTCTCCCTGGTGTACAGGAAGGGCTTTCTTTCCTGTTCAAACCTGATTTCGACAAGATAACTTCTTCCGTCATATTAAGTGCGATGGGGCAAACGTTCTTTTCATTAAGTATCGGTATGGGATGCCTGATTACTTACTCCTCTTATTTCGGGAAAGATACGAACCTGCAATTAACGGCTGTACAGGTCACCGTATTGAATACGCTGGTGGCATTACTGGCCGGTATCATGGTGTTTCCTGCCGTATTCAGTTTCGGCATCGAACCGACGGCGGGCCCGGAGCTGGTGTTTATCACACTCCCGAATATCTTCGAACAGCTGCCGTTTGGCAATATCTGGTCGTTCATATTCTTTATCTTGTTGGCTTTGGCCGCCCTGACATCTACTATCTCCCTGCATGAAGTGGCTACGGCTTATGTACACGAAGAATATCACATGACAAGAAAGAAAGCTGCCTGGATCGTTTCAGCAGGTGTCGCTGTCATCGGAGCGGTTTGCTCGCTCTCTTTCGGCTTGCTGAAGGAATACACGATCGGCGGCCTGATCATTTTTGATGCATTGGATTATCTGACCGCTAAGATTATGATGCCTCTCGGGGGGATGATGATCTGCGTTTTCGTTGGCGTACGCATTGAAAAGAAAGTGCTAAAAGCCGAACTAACCAATAAAGGCACCATCACTTTCTATTTCTTCAACGCATACGCATTCTTCATAAAATACATCGCCCCTGCCGCTATCGGCCTGATCTTCCTGAACGAACTGGGACTGATCAAAAAGATCATCTCCTTGTTTTGATAAATAAAAGGTATAAGTTACTTGCTTATTTACAGGTAACTTATATCTTTGCAAAAGTTTAACATTAACAATACCGAACTATGAACTGGCGTGATTTATTTTATTTCTCCCAAGGAGAACGCAGAGCCTTGACTCTCCTGCTCTGTCTTATTTCTATTTCCTGGATCATTTTATTATTGACAGACAACAAACCAGAACAGATCCCTAAAGAAAATGCTCTGATCATTGAACCGGCTAAACCGGCTCAAACAATCGCTTCAAACAGGCCGGAGCCCGAGAAGGCCAAAACACCTGCATCCAAAAGAAAAAACAATTCCTTCCGGGAGAAAAAGGAATTTCATCCGAGAGGAACTCCAAACATACCCGGAAGAAAGACTTTCCCAAAAACAGAGAAATATCCAATCGGAACAGTGGTCGAGTTAAATACCGCCGATACGACTATTTTGAAGAAAGTTCCCGGAATAGGAAGTACTTTTGCCCGCCGTATCATCAAGTATCGGGATCTGCTGGGCGGCTTTTACTCCGTCACCCAACTTTGTGAAGTATATGGGATCGATGAAGAGCGGTATAATGCGATGAAATCGTGGTTTTCGGTAGATGTGGAAAGTATTTGTGAATTATTTGTGAACCAGGTGCCAATCAAAAGCCTGTACAGACACCCTTATATAAACAAACAACAGGCAGATATTATCGAACAATTACGTAAACAGAAAGGAAAACTCTCCGGTTGGGAGAACCTGCAACTGCTGGAAGAATTCACCGAAGCAGATAAAGAAAGGCTGACTCCTTATCTGTCATTTGAATAAAACAGGAAGTTTATCTACATTTGTAAAAAAGAAAGCTATGATTTACCTCAAACAAGCTCAATTACTCAACCCTGAAGAAGTAGAAGGGCCGCTGGAAGATCTTAAATATCCGTTTAAGGCCGCAGCAGTACGACATATAGACTCGATCGTATTCCGTAAACCCGTCACTTTCCTGGTCGGTGAAAACGGAGCCGGCAAATCGACCCTACTGGAAGGGATCATGTTCAAATACGAAGAACGGGATGAAGGCCAACAAGGTATGCTTTACGACGGCGTGGAAGCTTGGAAATCATATTCAAACGTCCTGCCGCAATGCATTCGCCTGATTGAGGAACGGAAACCTTTCGACCATTTCTTCTTCCGCGCCGAGTCATTCTTCGACCATGCAGCCGAAATAGATGCCAAATCGATGAAAGACATACTCAAATACGGACGCGATTATTCGATGGGAGCTTACGGAGGACACCGCCTGCTGGAACAGTCGCATGGCGAAAGCTTTCTCAGTACCTTTCTGAATTATGCAGGAAGAAACACGCTCTTTATCCTCGATGAACCGGAAGCAGCCCTTTCTCCTCAACGGCAACTGGCATTATTAGTCCGTATCCGTGAACTGGTTGAACAAGGCTGCCAGTTGATTATCTCCACCCACTCGCCTATTATCATGGCTTATCCGGAAGCGGATATTTATTCGATCGAGGAAAACGGAGCATATATCACCCCGTATGAGGAAACACAACATTACCAGTTAACGAAGTATTTCCTGACTCATACGGAGCAAATGCTCAGGGAACTGGGAATAAAGTAGAATTACTTTTCCCAGGCATTTACGATCTCTGCAACATAAACGTTATGCGGATTACCAGCCATAGCGCTGTACCATTTTTCAAACAATGCCGGATCGACGAAAGAATCCTTATCCATCTTGGTCACATAAAGAATCTTACACTCCAATGTCAACCGGGATTCCTCAAAACAAGGATTTCCTTGTTCGGTGAAGCAGGGAGTCAGTCCCGTTGCCGCCACCTTATCGATATCGCGGCCCGACTTGGAACCACAGATCTTATGGGCTGCCTTGTGCTCCTCACCCAGAAAAGAGAGCGTAAAACTTCCCTTTTCATTGATGAATTCGCGGGTATAACGCTCCGGGCGGACAAATACGAATACCACCGGTTTGTTCCATAGGAAACCGACACCGCCCCAACTGGCTGTCATCATATTAAACTTCTCCTTGTCACCGGCACTGACCAGCATC
>ULWH01008709.1_pt1 | contig 23607 bp, 18 predicted proteins | sample 1960201 | NCBI WGS metagenome assembly ULWH01 (sample SAMEA4835808, study PRJEB28245) | human gut metagenome | biome: gut microbiome; material: fecal sample | place: Denmark | collected 2008
TTTGCAGTATTTTAAAATTTTAGAAGATTTACATTCTGAAACCAGACATCTACTTCTGCTTATGAATAAAAAAGCCCTGAGAAGTTTGTTTCTTCCCAGGGCTTTTGCTTTACTTATCTCTCTCTCTGTTTATTTATGCGTATCTTCTAAAATAAACTTGAGTGTTCCGGCATTCACCAGTTCTTCTTGAGAAATGGTATAGCCTTTCAACTTCTTTCCTCCGGCGGTTACTTCTTTTATATAGATATCTTCCGGAGTCTGGTGCATAGACTCGATCACCAACTCACCTTTCGGATAGAACTTTTTGTCCAGATCGATAGTAACCTTGTTGAAGGTCGGTGAAGTAAGTACGTAATCCATATCTCCCGGGCAAGCTGGATAGAATCCCATCATTGAGAATACAGCCCAGGTAGACATTGTACCGGTATCATCATTTCCGGGAAGGCCGTTCGGAGCGTTATGGTAATACTTGCTTAACAGCTCGCGGACTGTTTTCTGTGTACGCCATGCTTCACCTTTAAAGTAACTGAACAGGTAAGGATAAGCAATATCCGGTTCGTTAGCCATATCGTAATGGCCTTCATCGAATACCATTTGCAGTTTATCGACAAATTTCTTCTGACCGCCCATCAGCTTAACCAGTCCGGGGATATCGTGAGGCACATAGAATGTATAGTTCCAGGCACTTCCTTCATGGAAACCGGGGTTAGGTTCAAAGTTTTCACCTTGTTTCGGATTGAAAGGAGAATAGAACGTTCCATCAGGCAGGATCGGACGAAGGGTACCGAACTCTTTACTATAATAATGTTTATAACCCATTGAACGGTCGTGGAATAACTTGGCATCCTCTTTCTTTCCCAATGCTTTGGCAAACTGGGAAAGGTTCCAGTCGGCAATATAATATTCCAGTGCATGAGAAACAGAATTATCATACTGTTCGCGCAAAGGAACATATCCTTTACTCATATAATCATTATTGTCCGGACGAAGCAGGTTGAACTCACCGGGAGTAGTAGCTCCTTTACGCATCGCTTCGTAAGCTGTTTCAACATCGAAGTCACGCAGGCCGCGCATCCAGGCATCTACTATATAAGGTATGGAAGGATCGCCTTCCATCGTGAGGGTTTCGCGTCCGTAGAGTTCCCACTTGGGCAACCAGCCGCTTTCCTTATACATATCGACCATCGTACGGATAATATCCAACTGACGTTCGGGGAAAAGCAGCGTCATCAACGTGCTTACATTACGATACGTATCCCATAAAGAGAATACAGTGTAGCGATTGCCTGTCGTATGACCGACTTTCAAACTTTCCATCATCGGGTATTCGCCGTTTACATCCTGGATGATATTCGGATGGATCAGCAGGTGATAGAGCGCTGTATAGAAAATCGTCTTATCATCTTTTGAACCTCCTTCAACTTTAACGCGCGACAGGTCGTTGTTCCACATCGTGCTTGCAGCAGCTCTAACCTTGTCGAAGTTGAAATCGGGCTGCTCGGTATTCATGTTCAAACGAGCATTTTCGATGCTGACAAAAGAGACGCCCATCTTTACTTCGATGGCTTCATTTTCCTCTGTATCATAGGTTAGCCATACACCGATATCATCACCGCTCATTTCACGGTTGTATTTGGTATAGAGTTTATACTTACCGGAATAGATATCCCATTCAGCTTCTACTCCCTTCATTTCACGTTGCTTCTTCCAGTATCCTATCTGTTTGGGAGCTTTGCTGACCTTCATAACGAAATAGATCGGGAAAACGGCCTGGGGATTATAACAGAATGTTCCCAGCAACTTGCTTCCTTCAATCTCCGTATCGCTGACCATACGGACAGTTGCTCCGGTTTCGTTTGTTAGTCCTTCACCCAGATTAAGCAGTATATTACCCTGCCCTTTCGGGAAAGTAAAACGGCTCAATCCTGTACGCATACTGGCTGTTGCTTCAGCTTTAATATTGTATTTGGTCAGGATGTTGCTATAATATCCCGGATGGGCGGTTTCATCTTTGTATTTACTACCGTATTGCTTGTAGTCCACATTCAATTCGCCGGCTGTAGGCATTAACAGGAGACTTCCCAGTTCAGGACAACCTACTCCACTCAGGTTTACATGGGCAAACCCTGTAAAGAAATCGTTGTCGGAAGAATAAGGGGTCGACCACCATTGGCTGTCTTTATCGAAACGGTTACTCTCCGATCCCATCACATTGAATGGAGTGACACTCATCATACCCTGCGGACAGATGGCGCCGGGATTCGTCGTCCCGTAATTGCTCGTCCCGATAAAAGGGTTTACATAATCTACCGGCTGTTGGGCTGCCGCCATCAGGCTACCACACAGCAGGAGACTCATTACTTGCTTCTTCATTCTTGATTTATTTAGTTAATAATTTAAATATATACTGTTTAGTTACCATACGACAATTTCATCGACAAAGATAAATCCCTTGTTGGCTTCATCTGCCCTCAGACGAACATAACGGGCTTTCCAGTCACTACAGAAGGTATATTCCTGGAAAGAAAGTTCCGGATCTTTATTTGAAATAGTAGTCGGAATAATACTTTGCGAAGTGAAGTTAGTTCCATCTTCAGAGGTTAGCAACTCCACACTGGCCGGTTGATACACTCCCGGGCCGATCAGTTGCATGAAACGGGCAGAGACTTTGTGGATATCGGTCACCTCTTCCATATCGATCACGCAATCCAGGTCATTCAGATAACCTTGCCAACGACCATCCAAATATGTGAGTCCGCCACGGTATCCGTCGAGCAGTGCATTCATACCGCCGGCCATATAACCCGGATACAACTTACTATTATAATGTATAGGTTTGTTGATTGCACGGTGATAATCGACTTTCTTCTCAGTCGGTGTACCCTGTAATTCTCCGTTTTTAAAGATTGCCGCTTTGATATAAGCGGAATCCTTTACCATGATCATGCCATCATAAAGGGAAGAAGAGGCAGTCGGAACAGCTCCGTCTGTTGTATAACGAATTTCAGCCGGATACTTTTCGGCATCCAGGAAGACTTCGATCTGCTTATTGACGGTATCGACCTTCATCGTCACTTCAAGTTCGTCGGAAAGGGTAAATGTATTAATACCCATTTGCTGCAATTTAGTGATATGGACATTCATACGCGGTTTGAAGTCATCCCATTCACGCTTTTCCTGCGGCGACCAGGCAATCTCGGCAAGCGCCAGAGCACGAGGGTACATCATATATTCCAGATGTTTTTCATCCGGGATATATTCTGTCCAGGTATTAGCCTGAACTCCCATGATATGTTTACTTTCCTCAGCAGTAAGCGAATCTACCGGAATCGGGTTATAGCTATATACTTTCTTGATCGGAGTATATCCGCCAATGGCATACGGCTGGGTTTTAGGATCCGCCTGATAAAAGTCGAAATACATATAATTGCCCGGCGTCATAATAACATCGTGTCCCATACGGGCAGACTTGATCCCACCACTTTCACCACGCCAGGACATAACGGTTGCTTCAGGAGCCAAACCGCCTTCAAGTATCTCATCCCAACCGATCAGTTTACGGTCTTTAGAGATCAGGTAATCTTCCGCTTTATGGATCATGTAGCTCTGAAGTTCGTCTACACTCTTCATGCCGTTCTTTTTCATCAAAGCCTGGCATTTCGGACAGGTTTTCCAGGCACCTTTACCGGCTTCGTCACCACCGATATGGATATATTCTGAAGGGAACAGCTCGATCACTTCATCCAATACATCTTCCATAAAAGTAAATGACTTAGGATTACCGATACAGAAATCACCATTCTTATAAGGAACACCGGAACAGCTCAATTCCGGATAAGCGAATAATACTTCCTCCGAGTGTCCCGGGAATTCTATTTCCGGTATTACATTAATATGTTTAGATGCAGCATAAGCTACGATGGCGCGGATATCGTCTTTCGTATAATAACCGCCATAAGCACCCGGAGTTCCCTCGGGTAAATATTGGCGGTCTTTTCCATCCCACCATTTCCTCCAGTCGGATTCCGTACGAAAAGCAGCTTCTGTTGTCAACTTTGGATATTTATCCATCTGGATACGCCAACCACCGGCATCAGTAAGATGAAGGTGAAGATTATTCAATTTGTAAAAAGACATTACATCCAACAGCTTGAATACCTCTTCTTTCGGGAAGAAATGGCGCGACACATCCAGATGCATTCCCCGGTATTTGAAACGGGGCTCGTCCTGTATAGCCACATAAGGGAAGCCCAGGGGAGAAAATAACTGCCGGAGTGTCTGTTCCCCATAGAACAAGCCTGCTTCGGTAGCCGCTTTCAGGTCGATCCCTTTTTCATTAACTATAAGCTGATATCCTTCTGGATTTCCACCTATCGACTCATCCACAGTAAAGTGGACATTTGCTGGTTTTTCCGCAGAAAAGACGGCTGCACTGTCAGCTTTAAAAAAGCCTCCGGATGCACTAACCTGTGCGGGTAGCGGAATTATATTCAGTTGCACAGTCTCTTTCGGAGAACAGGCAACAAGAAATAAAGAACACGCTACGGCGACACCCGTTATCGTCATGCGCGATTGTTTTGGCAACAACATAATAATCAGTTTTTGTGTATTTATTCTTGGTGCGGTAAATATACAAAGAAAAAGGGAAAATCCCGTAAGAGATTTTCCCTTTATATGAGAAGAAAGCCGCACCGTAGATATGAACAAACTCCGTATGACAGGATTTGAGTGCTTTGCCACCTTTGTAATCCGCTGTGCGATGCATGCCCCGAAGGGTGCGGCCCGCCATTAGCGACAAGAGCTTTGTCTCGGAATTAAAATAAACTGATGAGTTTCCCAATCGAACAAGTGCGGCTAACTCATTTTTCTTATTACAAAGATATGTAAAGGCTTTGAATTATCCAAACAAAATGTAGAGTATTTGCCTTTAAATATTGAATAAAAAAGTAAACTCTCACTGTTTCAGAACGTATGAATTGTAAAAAGTAAACAAAAAAAGAGCCCTCTAATGAGGACTCTTCTCCTATTGACATTATGATATATCAATTACTTTACTTTAGCAACGATTGCTTTGAAAGCTTCCGGATGGTTTACAGCCAGGTCGGCCAACACTTTACGGTTGATTTCAATACCTGCAGCGTGTAAAGCTCCCATCAAACGAGAGTAAGACATACCTTCCAGACGTGCAGCAGCGTTGATACGCTGAATCCACAATGCGCGGAAGTTACGTTTCTTGTTACGACGGTCACGGAAAGCATAAGTCAAACCTTTTTCCCAGGTATTCTTTGCTACGGTCCACACATTCTTACGTGCACCATAATAACCTCTGGTAAGTTTTAAAATCCGTTTTCTTTTTGCTCTTGAAGCAACATGATTTACTGATCTAGGCATAATTCTAATCTGTTTTGAATGTTAGCGCCATCTTAATTATTTGATGATCTTACTTGCTAAATACATTCGGTTAATAAAAATCTTTGTAAAACTCGCTTAATTTAAGAAGATTACTTCATGCCAAGCATTAGCTTAACACTGTTTACATCAACAGTGGCAACAAGGCCAGTGTGAGTAAGGTTTCTCTTAGCTTTTTTAGTCTTCTTAGTCAAAATGTGACTTTTAAAAGCGTGTTTTCTTTTGATTTTTCCTGTTCCGGTAAGGGCGAACCTCTTTTTGGCACCGGAATTAGTCTTCATCTTAGGCATTTTCCAATTTTGTTTTAATTATTAAACTTGACACCCTCTAACGGGCGGTTTTTCTTATTCTTCATTTTCGTTAGCCTCAGACTCAGTCTTAGGCTTCAGAGTTATAACTTTCTTCACCACAGGTTTTGCAGGTCCTGCTGCATTTGCCGGTTTCGGAGCAGCTGCCGAAGCTCCTGCTTTTTTAGGTGTCAGCATGATGATCATACGTTTCCCTTCCAACACAGGTAATTGCTCTACTTTACCATACTCTTCCAGATCATTGGCAAAACGAAGTAACAAAACTTCTCCCTGCTCTTTGAAAAGAATGGAACGTCCTTTAAAGAACACATACGCTTTAACCTTTGCTCCTTCTTCCAGAAATCCTTTGGCATGTTTCAACTTAAAGTTATAATCATGATCGTCAGTCTGAGGTCCGAAACGAATCTCCTTCACTACAACCTTAACTGACTTCGCTTTTTGCTCTTTCTGTCTTTTCTTTTGCTGATAGAGGAATTTCTGGTAATCGGTTACTCTACAAACGGGGGGCGCAGCATTGGGTGAAATTTCTACCAGGTCAAGTGCCAGATCTTCGGCAATTTTTAATGCCTGAGAGATCGGGTATACTCCCGGTTCTACATTGTCACCTACTAAACGAACTTCACGAACACGAATACGTTCGTTGATTCTGTACTGTTCTTTCAGATTGTCATTCTTCATTCAAAAAGATTTATTCTCCTCGTTATTAGTTATTTATTGTTTACTTTTTTGCCAACGATTCATCATTTCCTCTACTTCATCGTTTAAAAGCGCTGCAAAGGTAGTAATTTTCATCGAACCTTTATCACCTTCGCCCTGTTTTCTTACAGAAACTTCATTATTTTCTGCTTCTTTCTCTCCTACAATGAGCATATAAGGAATACGTTTCAATTCGTTATCACGAATCTTACGACCAATTTTCTCGTTTCTGTCGTCTACCAATACACGGATATCCTGCTCTTCCAACTGACGGGCGATATCCCATGCATAGTCGTTGAACTTCTCACTGATAGGCATGATACATACCTGATCCGGAGTCAGCCACAACGGGAATTTACCACCGGTATGCTCAATCAGTACAGCAACAAAACGTTCCATTGAACCGAATGGTGCACGGTGTATCATTACCGGACGATGTTTTTTATTGTCTTCACCTGTATATTCCAGTTCGAAACGTTCCGGCAGGTTATAGTCAACCTGGATAGTTCCTAACTGCCAGCGACGACCGATCGCATCTTTCACCATAAAGTCCAGCTTCGGACCGTAGAAAGCTGCTTCACCATATTCGATCTTTGCCTTCAGGCCTTTTTCCTGACATGCTTCGATAATGGCTGTTTCCGCTTTTTCCCAGTTGTCTTCCGAACCGATATATTTATCTCTGTTCACTTTATCACGCAAGGAAATCTGAGCTTCGAAGTTTTCAAAGTCAAGCGCCTTGAAAATGATAAAGATAATATCCATTACTTTCAGGAACTCATCTTTCAGCTGATCCGGACGACAGAACAAGTGAGCATCATCCTGGGTAAAACCACGTACTCTTGTCAGACCATGCAACTCACCACTCTGTTCATAACGATATACGGTACCGAACTCTGCAAAACGAAGAGGCAGGTCTTTGTATGAACGCGGGAATGATTTGAAAATCTCACAATGGTGAGGACAGTTCATCGGTTTCAACAGGAATTCTTCACCTTCTTGTGGAGTATGAATCGGCTGGAATGAATCTTTACCGTATTTTGCATAGTGACCAGAAGTCACATACAACTGTTTAGCCCCGATATGCGGAGTCATTACCTGCTGGTAACCATATTTCTTCTGAATACGTTTCAGGAAGTCTTCCAGTTTCAGGCGCAACTGAGTACCGCGAGGCAACCACAAAGGCAAACCCGCACCTACAGCAGTAGAGAATGTAAACAATTCAAGTTCCTTACCGATCTTACGGTGGTCACGTTTTTTAGCTTCTTCCAATAACGCCAGATATTCATCCAGCATTTTCTTTTTCGGGAAGGTTATACCATACAAACGAACCAACTGTTTACGTTTTTCGTCGCCACGCCAGTAAGCACCGGCTACGCTCAAAATCTTAACAGCCTTCAAATAAGAAGTGTTAGGCAAGTGCGGACCGCGACACAAGTCAGTGAAAGCACCTTGCGTATAGGTAGTAATTGTACCGTCTTCCAATTCGCCGATCAACTCGGTCTTATATTCTTCACCTCTGTCACCGAACATTTTCATGGCATCTGCCTTGGTAATGTCCTGACGTTTGATTTCTTCTTTTCTGGCAACCAGTTCCAGCATTTTTGCCTCAATAGCAGCAAAATCACCTTCTTTGATTGTAGCTTCACCCGGATCCACATCATAGTAGAATCCATTTTCAATAGCCGGACCGATACCGAACTTAATGCCCGGATACAGTTCCTGCAATGCTTCAGCCATTAAGTGAGCACTCGAGTGCCAGAAAGCATGCTTACCTTCTTCATCATCCCACTTAAGCAAGTTAACTGTTGAATCTTTAGTAATAGGACGAGATAAGTCCCAGGTTTCCCCATTCACACTTGCGGCCAAAACTTCCTGAGCCAAACGAGAACTTATGCTTTCTGCGATCTGCATAGCAGTAGTTCCTTCAGCATATTCTCTTACGGAATTATCCGGAAATGTAATCTTTATCATAATCTGTTCTCTATAATTCTTTTTAATTAGGATGCAAATTTAGCATTCTTTTTCGTAAAATAATCCTTTTGCGCCAAAAGATATATGCTTTAAACCCAAAACAGACATGTTTTGTTGGCAAAGCATGTCTGTTTTGAACTTAATTGAGCAATATAAATTAGTTGCTTGTCATGCGCTTGATGATACTATAAGCATTAATGATACCCAGTTCGCCCGCCTTACTCAGGTCGGCTATCCCCTGATTGGCATCACCTAAAGACAAACGTGCCAATCCCCGGTTGAAGTATGCTTCTGCAAAATCGGGATCACGTTTGATCGCTTCATTATAGTCCTGTATAGCAGCTCTGAAGTCACGTTGAACGCAACGCAGGTTTCCACGATTGAAATAAGCATAAACAAAACCCGGATTCAAACGGATAACCATATCATAATCGCGTGTTATCATTTCATGCTCGTAAGCTCTTTTATTTTCTTTTACGTTAGCTGATGCAGGATCAGAAGGTGTCCTCGACAAACTTTGGTTTTTACCGATATTAAAATTCATGCTTCCCATAGATGCCGACAGATCATCCGTACTCGAGGCTTGCGACATATCATACACCAACTGTTTATAGCGCACCACTGCCCGGTTGAAATAAGCCATCGTATAAGTCGGATCAAGTTCAACTACCTTATTGAAATCCTTAATAGCTTCAGTAAAGTCCTGTACCAGCATATAATCGACAGCCCGACCGAAATAAGCATCGGCATTGCTTGAACGTGTTTCTATCTTAGCTGAGAAATCATTGATCGATTCAAAATGCACGGCAATCTGATCTTCAGTAAGAGCCGCTTCTTCATTCGTGATACGAAGTTTACGCGATAAAACCATACGGGCATTGAACTCCTCGATCATCTTATCGTAATAGACTATTTTTTTGATCGGGTCAATCTTTTCGTAATAGGTCAATACAAACTGAGGTTCCAGGTCTACACGCACATTACGATCTTGCACACGTCCACGAACATCACTCTGATATTTATTCCTTCGCTCTTCATCCTTATCATACACCACCAGACGATTAAACTTACTAATGTTCTTATCCGATTTTTCACGTGTATTTTCATCATTATTATTTGCAGCAGTTGCTGTTCCTGTCTGCCCACCGGCTTGACGGTCTTTCTTGGCATTGTTTTCCATCTCGATAGCAGCCCAGTAGTCACGGTCAGCACCCACAACATCGTTCATCTTACGTTTGGCTTCCGAACGGCTGTAATATCCGGGGGTAAAATTCGGATATTGTCCCAACACCACATCGTAATCACTTACCGCACCACGATAGTCACCGGTTTCAAAGCGGAGTAAAGCGCGGTTGTAATAAGCCATATAGTTATCCGGTTCCAGTTGGATCACTACATCGAAATCTTCAATAGCCCGGTTATTATCTCCCACCTGATAACGGAGCAGTCCGCGGTTAAAGCGGGCAATCAGATTATTTTTATCCATACTGATGACCTGGTCATAGTCAGCCATAGCTCCACGAAGGTCATTCATCTGATAACGGACTAAACCTCGATTGATATAATAACCACCTTCGCGGGTATTCAATTTAATTGCTTCATTCAAATCGGCCAACGCATCTTTCAGGTCATTCGTCTGATAAAGCAAAATAGCACGGTTTCCATAAGCCGGAGCATAATACGGATCCATCTCAATCGCCATGTTGTAATCGGCAAGCGCTTTAACGGTATCTCCTTTCTCGCTGTACATGGCTCCGCGGGTCAGATAGTTCATGGAATATTTAGGATGCGCTTTCATCAGCACATCAAATGTCTTTTCTGCTTCGTCGTAATCTTTCCGCTGAATATTAGCTACAGCTTTATTGACAAGCATCTGCCGGTCTTCAGGCTTAAACTCAAGACCTTTATCATAGTCATTAATAGCCTCTGCATATTTTTCCTGGCTCTGACGAGCAATTCCGCGGGCGTAATAAGCCTGCACTAAAAAAGGGTTCCGCTGAAGACATAATGTACAGTCTTCCTCGGCACCCTTGTAATCGTCTAAGTTCACTTTTGCTACTGCACGGTAAAAATACGGTTCCGCCAACCAGGGCTTCGCTTTAATTACCTGATTAAAATACTGTATTGACAGAACATAGTCTTCAAAATACAGAGCATTACGTCCTATGGCCAGTACACGATCCGTATTGATCTGTGCCACTAGCGAAAGTGAACATATTTGTAATATAAAAAAGAGTATTGCCTTCTTCATCTATTCTAAATATCAACTTGAGTGAGGCAAAAATAAGTAAATTATCTTACTTAGACTCTATTTTTACCATCAAATGATCTTTTGTAATCTTATCTCCCTCTTTTACATCCAATTCGGTGATCACTCCGGTCACCGGAGCAACGATACGATTGTACATTTTCATCGCCTGATGGATAAGGAGTAACTGTCCGGCTTCCACCGTCTGTCCCTTTTCCACATAGATCTTCACGATGGTTCCCGGAAGAGTAGAAATTACGTCACCGACGAAGGGCTTATGCCACATCTTACGGTTTTTATATTTCTCAGTCAGCAGCGTTTTGTATTTACGGGCGGTAACTACAAAGTCTACATATTCATTTTCTTTATTTTCCATATTTTCAAAAAGTATATTTACGGATTCAATTAGAACGGAGGTATTCCGTGCTTTTTAGCCGGTCTGTATTCCTCTTTCAAAACAGAAAGCTTCAGCGCGTGAAGTAACAACGAACGTGTTTCTTTCGGCTCGATAACAGAATCGATAAATCCTTTTGAAGCAGCCACATAAGGATTAGCGAACTTCTCAATATACTCTTTTACTTTTTCCTGACGCATTGCATTCTGGTCTTCCGCTTCCATGATTTCCTTACGGAATATAATGTTGGCAGCACCTTCCGGCCCCATTACAGCGATCTCTGCACTCGGCCATGCGAACATAAAGTCTGCGCCCAGGTGACGTGAGTTCATTGCGATATAACCACCACCATATGCTTTGCGCAGAATAACGGTGATCTTAGGAACAGTAGCTTCAGAATAAGCATACAATACTTTTGCACCATGACGGATCACACCGGCATGCTCCTGGTCTACGCCCGGCAGATAACCCGGCATATCTTCCAGTGTAATAATAGGAATATTGAATGAGTCGCAGAAGCGGATAAAACGAGCGGCTTTATCAGCACTGTCGCAATCCAATACACCTGCCAGTACCATCGGCTGGTTAGCAACAAAACCGACAGTTTCGCCACCCATACGACCAAAACCAACTACGATATTTGCAGCCCATAGCTCCTGTACTTCCAAGAAGTCTGAATCATCAACAATACATTTAATAACATCGCGAACATCATACGGCTGCTTCGGATCGGCAGGAACAACCTGTTCGATATTAAGCATAACTGACGGTTCTTTCGCTTCTACCGGTTTTGCGTGGTCTGTATTGTTCCAGGGAATAAAGCTAACCAGGCGTTTTACCTGCTCGAAACATTCCTGTTCGCTCAATGCATAGAAATGAGCATTACCTGTTGTTTCTGCATGAACACGAGCACCACCCAGATCTTCCATAGAAATATCCTCACCCAACACAGTCTTGATTACATTCGGCCCGGTAATAAACATCTTAGAGATATTTTCTACCACGAACACAAAGTCTGTCAATGCAGGAGAATAAACAGCTCCACCGGCACATGGCCCCAGAATCAAAGAGATCTGAGGGATAACACCTGATGCAATTGTATTTCTATAAAATATTTCGCCATATCCGGCCAAAGCACCAACACCTTCCTGAATACGAGCACCACCCGAGTCGTTAATACCGATAATCGGACATTTCATTTTCAGAGCATGATCCATGATCTTCGTGATCTTACGGGCATGTTGCAAACCTAATGAACCACCAGCAACCGTGAAGTCCTGTGCATAAATACAAACCGGAGCTCCGAAAATTGTACCTGTACCAGTTACTACACCATCGCCCGGAAAGTCCTTCTTGTCCATTCCGAAATCGCGACCATCGTGCTTAACAAACAAATCGTACTCATGAAAAGAGTTCTTGTCCAACAAAGAAAGGATACGTTCACGGGCAGTAAGTTTACCCATAGCAACCTGTTTTTCGATTGCAGCTTCGCCTCCACCCATCTCTACGACGGCTTTCTTTTCCCTGAGGGCCTGAATGTTTTTACTTAAATCTGTCATACTGATTATTTAATAGAGTTTTATTATTTACCGACAGCTTTTGCTCTGTATGAACAACGAGCAGTCCCTTTAATAATACTATTGAGTTTTCCTTTATTCAACTGGCGGCGGATAGGAGATACATTATCGATGAATACATGACCTTCCAAGTGTTCACACTCATGCTGTACCACACGAGCGGCAAAACCGTCCACCACTTCATCATGTTCGACCAGATCTTCATCCCAATATTTCACCCGGATCTTTTTGGCACGGGATACCTTCTCATGCACTCCCGGAAGGCTGAGACAACCTTCTTCCATAGAAATCTCCTCTTCACTTCGTTCCACAATATCCGGATTAATCATAGCACGCTTGAATCCTTTGCATTCAGGAAAATCGTCTCCCATCACATCTGCGTCAATAACCAGCAGACGGAGCGACAATCCAACCTGGGGAGCAGCTAATCCTACTCCATCGGCATTATACATGGTGTCAAACATGTTAACCACTAATTGCTTTAAATCGGGATAATCTTTAGGAACATCTTCAGCCTCTTTTCTTAATACGGGCTGACCATATAAGTATACTGGTAAAATCATAAATTAAAACTGATATTTTTTATTTTCTAAATATGATTGCAGGATAATAACAGCACTGATTTCGTCTACCAGACCTTTATCCTGTCTTTTCTTTTTCTTTAAACCACCGTCAAGCATTGCCTTATGTGCCAGAACAGAGGTAAAGCGCTCATCGTAATATTCAACCGGAATATCCGGAATAGTCCGTTTCAGATGTGTAACAAAAGCCTCTACATATTTCATATTTTCGGAGGGTTCATTATTCATCTGTTTAGGCTGACCGACAACAAACAGATCAACCGGTTCTTTAGATACATAACCGGATAACCAGGCCACAAGTTCACCGCTTGGTACTGTTGTCAGACCATTTGCTATCATCTGCAAAGTATCCGTAACAGCAATTCCGGTACGCTTCCGGCCATAATCAATTGCTAGTATCCTTCCCATCGGCTGCAAAGATAGCACAAATATGCATTTGTATTACACAAATACACAAAAAGTGTGCAATTTATGAGTTTAATAGGCATTCTTTTCTCCTTTTGACATATTCAGAACTGTCACCACTATGATCTTCAGATCCAGGAAAAATGACCAGTTCTCGATGTACCACACATCTCTTTTCACACGGCCTTCCATCTGTTCCAATGTCTTTGTTTCTCCCCGGTAACCGGTAACCTGCGCCCAACCTGTAACCCCCGGTTTCACCAGATGGCGCACCATATATTTATCTATAAGAGCAGAATATTGTTCAGTATGTTTCAACATATGAGGACGCGGTCCCACAACCGACATTTCTCCTTTTAACACATTAATAAACTGGGGAAACTCATCCAGGTTCGTGCGACGAAGAAAGTCTCCGATGCGGGTTTTACGGGGATCATCTTTTGCAGCCTGCAATTTATCGGCATCTGCATTCACCCGCATTGTACGGAATTTATAACATTCGAACTCCTGCCCATACAGACCTGTACGTTTTTGTTTAAAAAAGATCGGCCCGGGAGATGTCACTTTTATCAAAGTACCGATAATAACATATAATATCGGATAGATCGTCAATAAAACCCCCAGAGAGAAAACAATATCGAAGGATCGCTTCAATGCCCGGTTATAAGCAGCCTGCAACGGTTCACGACGAATTGCTAATAATGGAATAGACTCCATTATCTCCATCACAAGACTCTTCTTGATATTTCGGTAAAATTCAGGGACAATATAGAAACGGATCATGTGCTTTTCGGCAAAATTCATTATCCGCAATATTTTCTCATCCTGTGTTCCAGGCAAAGTACAATAAATTTCGTCTATATCATTTGCCTGTACATAACTCTCCACATCATGCGTCATACCCAAATAATTCGGCAATACACTTTTCAAAGATAAATTATCATCAAAAAAGCCCATAACACTAAAGCCGTACGAAAGATCATCTTTCATAACCCGATACAACTCCATACCATTCTTTCCAGCCCCCACTATGATAATCTTCTTAAAGTTATGTCCCTTTCTCCGATACATCTTTAAAGTTACTCGAACTAAAACACGCCAAAGAGAAAAAATGACAACCGTCACGACATAATAAACCAGCAAGAATGTAGCCAACACATCGCCTATATTGAGAAATATAAGGCAGGTTGCAAATAAAAAGACCATTATAGAGACAAGAGCAAACGCACGCTGAACAATCTTATCTATAAAGATAACGGCCACATGCAATTGCATCGGTATAAAATAGAGAGAAAAGAAGTAACAAAAATTCAATAAAAGAACGACCTCCCTTAAACTCGAGGAAATCATTTTCGTATAAAACTCCCCTAACCCATTATAGACAGCAAAGAACAGCAGATTTATCACAAGTAAATCTCCCATCCCTATACACCATTGGATAAGGTAACCATGTTTTTTGTCGAATTCCATAATTGTGTTCTAAAATTCCACAAAAGTAAGCATAAATATGTGCAAAAAAAAGGCCGCACAACATAATGTGCAGCCTTTTTCAGATATAATTAAAAAATAATTAATTATTTGCAGACATGATTACAACACGGTTCCAGTTGTTTTCGCTATACGGCTGCTCGTCAGAACCTCTCCATTCGATAGTGATCTGGTTAGAGTTGATACCGTATTTCTCGATCAATTCTTTAGCAACGGCTTTAGCACGTTTTTCAGAAAGACCCATGTTATATTTCGAATTTCCTGTATTCTTATCAGCATAACCGATAACCTTGATCGGAGTATTGTTACCCTTCATGAATTCAGCAGTATTATAGATATTGATCTGCTGGTTCTTATCGATCTTAGAACTGTTAAGACGGAAGTAAACTACATTGTCAACATAGTTGTTTACAACATTTGTCACTACTTCTTCACATTCAGGACAAGATTCCGGACGTTTGCTCAGCTCATCGTTAGCAGCACGCAAAGAGTTGATCTGATTGTTCAAATCGTTCAACAATGCATAATCCATCGGTTCCAATACTTCGAAATTAGTTTTACCCAATTTGAATGTCAAACCTGCACTTAACTGAACGATACCGTCAGACAGGTGATACATAGAAATACGGTTAAACTGTTCGTTCAGCAATGAACCCTGAACTTCCACGTTCAAATCAACACGGTTGCTCAAACGGAAAGCAGTAAGGATACCGGCATTCAATGTAGGAGATTCTGTTCTTGCAAACTCAGCAGATTCTGTAGTTTTGAAACGCTGTGCATAACCAAAACCAACCCAAGGAATCAAACGGAAAACTCTCTTTTCATTATAAACACCCCAGAAGTTAGTCACATCCCATAACAAATCTACGTGAGCAGCTGCATATTTGTTGTGCTGCATCTTAGTAGCATTACCATCCTGATAAAATCCGTGTAAAATACCACCGTTCAACTGAGCACGGAAAGCCAGATACGGATTAAACCATTTACCAAATGAGAACTGAGGAGCAAAATTCAAACGGTTACCAAAATCTGCTTTATTATTCTGGTCACCTAATAACATACTTGCACCACCAGCAACAGAAATAAACCAATTGTCGCCAGCTTTGTTTTTCTTGAAATTTGTCTTATAACCTTTTTCAGTACTAAAACCAACTTGTGGTTTAAATTCCTGTGCAGACACAGAGAAAACGAAACCTGACAACAAAGCCAAAAGTAATACTTTAGTCTTCATATTCATCAACATTTTAATTAAACAATCAATTACCTCAAATAACGCTCAAATTTAGAGCAAAATTAACTCTTTTTTCAAATAAAACAAACTAAATCTATGTTTTGTTCTTAATTTATTCAAAATAATTCAGAATTTTGTACCCGCCTTCCCGGAGATAAGACTCTTTTTTCATAAGCTTCACATCGTTCTGCATCATATCCTGAATAAGAGCATCAAGGCTGTATTTCGGCTCCCAACCTAACCGGGTACGAGCCTTCGTAGCATCCCCGATAAGCAAATCAACCTCTGTCGGACGAAAGTACTGTGGATCAACTCCGACAACTTCCTCCCCTATTCGTTCCTTGAAACTTTCGAGGTAAGACTCACCTACTTTCTCAATAAACATTTTTTCGTCAATATAGTTTAATAAAGCAACCTCATTAACATTTTCTCCTTTGAAAATAACTTCTACCCCTATTTCCTTAAATGCCTTGCTCACGAAATCACGAATAGTCGTGGTTATTCCGGTAGCAATTACATAATCAGAAGGTTCATCCTGTTGGAGAATGGCATGCATAGCACGAACATAATCCTTTGCATGCCCCCAGTCACGTTTAGAAGACAGATTTCCCAGATAAACTTTTTTCTGCATCCCCAGTGCAATACGTGACACCGCACGGGTTACTTTACGTGTAACAAACGTTTCACCACGCAACGGCGATTCATGGTTGAACAAGATACCATTGGATGCGTGCATATTATAAGCTTCGCGATAGTTTACGGTTATCCAGTAGCCATAAAGTTTTGCTACGGCATACGGGCTTCTCGGATAAAAAGGAGTTGTTTCCTTTTGAGGAACCTCCTGCACCAAACCGTATAGCTCAGATGTCGAAGCCTGATAAATACGGGTTTTAGTCGTCAGGTTCAGTAAACGGACAGCTTCAAGGATGCGCAAAACACCCAAACCGTCAGCATTCGCTGTATATTCGGGAGTATCAAAACTAACTTTCACATGGCTCATAGCAGCCAGGTTATATATTTCATCGGGCTGTACTTCACCGATGATACGGGTCAGGTTCAAGCTGTCGGTCAGATCGCCATAATGCAGTATCAGGTTTCTGTTCTCTATATGAGGATCCTGATAGAGATGGTCGATACGGTCTGTGTTGAACATAGACGAACGACGTTTGATGCCATGCACTATATATCCTTTCTTCACAAGATATTCAGCCAGATAGGCTCCATCCTGTCCTGTTATGCCTGTAATTAAAGCTACTTTACTCATTATACTAAGTTTATTATTGTTTGTTCAAATACCAGTTATACAAAAGCTCCACACCTTCGGCAATCTCAATCTGATGATGCCAGCCCAGAGCATGAAGTTTACTTACATCGGTTAGTTTACGCAAAGTACCGTCGGGCTTGGATGAGTTGAAGGTAAGCTCACCTTCAAAACCGATCTTTTCACGGATCAGGGTAGCCACTTCTTTTATAGACAATTCCTTTCCCGTACCTATATTAATATGCGTGTTACGAACTTCTATTCCTTCGGGACGGACATCAGAGAAATCGATATGCTCCATAATATAAACGGAAGCGTCCGCCATTTCTTCACTCCAAAGGAACTCACGAAGCGGCTTCCCGGTTCCCCAGAGCTCCACTTTACCGGGGTAAATTCCGTATTTCTCAAGAATTGCCAGAATAGCATCTTCGGAAGCTTCTCCGGATACGCCTTCTACCGGACGTGTACTCAGATCTTTACGCAACGCATCCCAATCTTTCCAATGCAGACACTTCGCCAGATGAATCTTACGGATCATAGCCGGAAGCACATGGGAAGTTTCCAGGTTGAAGTTATCATTCGGGCCATAAAGATTTGTCGGCATCACAGCAATATAGTTCGTTCCATATTGCAGGTTGTAGCTTTCACACATTTTTATTCCGGCAATCTTTGCAATGGCATACGGCTCATTCGTATATTCCAGCGGAGAAGTCAGCAAACAGTCTTCCGGCATGGGTTGCGGAGCTTCACGAGGATAGATACAAGTGCTTCCCAGGAACAGCAACTTCTTTACATTATTAATATAAGAAGCATGGATCACATTATTTTGTATCATCAGATTGATATAAATAAAATCTGCACGATACACGCTGTTCGCCATAATTCCTCCCACATGGGCAGCAGACAAGAATACATACTCCGGTTTCTCTGATGCAAAAAATTCGTTTACAGCGAGCTGGTCAGTCAGATCGAGCTCTGCATGCGTCCGCAGGACAAAGTTCGTATAACCTTTCTGTTGCAAGTTCTTCAGAATGGCAGAACCGACCAGGCCACGATGACCGGCTACAAATATTTTACTGTCTTTATTCATTCCTTTATCAGTTTCAATAAATACTGACCGTATTGGTTCTTAATCATCGGAGTGGCAAGTTCTTTCAGCTTGTCGCCATCGATCCACCCTTTCCGGAAAGCGATCTCTTCGAGACAGGCCACTTTCAGTCCCTGACGTTTCTCAATCACTTCGACAAAGGTCGACGCTTCCGAAAGCGAATCGTGCGTACCTGTATCGAGCCAGGCAAAGCCACGGCCCAGTAACTGTACTTTCAGTTCCCCGTCGTTCAGGAATTCCTGATTGACTGTCGTGATCTCCAGTTCTCCACGGGCTGACGGCTTAATTTGTTTTGCCACTTCAACCACTTTATTCGGATAGAAATAAAGTCCAACCACAGCATAGTTCGACTTCGGAGCTTTCGGCTTTTCTTCGATGCTCAACACGTTTCCGTCTTTATCGAATTCGGCAACCCCGTAGCGTTCCGGATCGGTGACGTAATAACCGAACACGGTTGCTTTTTGTTCTTTCTCCACATTGTTAACGGCCTCTTTTAACATAGCTGTAAAGCTTTGTCCGTAAAAGATATTGTCGCCCAGCACCAGGCAAGCCGAGTCATTACCAATAAATTCCTCCCCTATAATAAAGGCTTGTGCCAGCCCATCGGGCGAAGGTTGTTCGGCATACTCAAAACGCACACCATAATCCGAACCATCTCCCAACAACCGACGGAACCCGGGCAGATCTTGCGGAGTAGAGATGATCAGTATCTCCCTTATACCTGCCAGCATAAGAACAGATATAGGATAATAGATCATCGGTTTATCATAAATCGGCAACAATTGTTTGGAGACACCTTTGGTGATCGGATACAAGCGGGTACCCGAGCCTCCTGCCAGTACAATACCTTTCATAAGAGCAGACTTTAACTTGTGTATAATTTATTAAACAGACGACAAATGTATATAAAATATTCCGGTTTGTCTTTACCTTAAAACCTTTCTTTCCCACGCTTTGTTACAGAAGAAATTCTTTAATTTTTAAAAGTTACTCAATATGAATGCATTTAACGAAAAAATTAGTTCCGCCGTACAAAACTGGTGGGTTTCTCTTTTACTGGGATTATTATATATCCTGATTGCAATATGCCTGATGTTCACACCGCTGGCAAGTTATATTGCTTTAAGTATGCTGTTTAGTATAGCCATGTTCGTAAGCGGTACCTTAGAAATCCTGTTTGCCGTATCAAACCGTAAGCATATATCCAGCTGGGGCTGGTATCTGGCAGGAGGTATTATCGACCTGATACTTGGTATCTATCTGATGGCCAGTCCGGGTCTGAGTATGACTGTTCTGCCTTTCATTCTGGCCTTCTGGTTAATGTTCAGAGGCTTCTCTTCAACGGGTTATGCGATGGATCTGAAACGGTTCGGCACCGGAAACTGGGGTTGGTATATGGCCTTCGGTATCCTGGCGATCATTTGTAGTATCGCTATCATCTGGCAACCGGGACTGGGTGTATTCACTCTTGTCTATATGATAGCTTATGCGCTTCTGATCATTGGTATCTTCCGTGTAATGCTTTCTTTCGAACTGAGAAGCTTGCATAAGAGACAGGAAAAAGAATAAAAAAGAACTGAAAACTTCAGCAGAGAAGCGATCAGTATCATATATTGTGATACACATGTATCATATATTATGAGAAGATAGTATCATAATATATAAGAATCAGTTCTCATATATTATGATACAAATCTTCCATTATCCTTTGTAGATAGAAATCTAATTTATCGAATAATTACCCGACGGGACTGTTCTCCCTGAGAGGTATAAATATGAATTATGTAAAAACCGGAAGCAAGAGTGTTTAGGGGAATACTATGCTGACTGTTGCGAACTGTTTCCCGACGGACAATAGCACCGGATGCATTTATAATGCTTACCTTTCCTTCCTCAATATCTCCTAAATCAAATTCCAGGGTGCGAGAAGAAGAATTCACTGCAATCTTATAATCACGATCAACTCGTATAGTTTCATTATGTGTAATCGTATTGTCGGAATAGAAATTCTGGAACCGAATATAGAGAGTAAAGCCATCGTTTTCCTTATCCGTTTCACGTATCATATTCCGATGCTCATCATATTGATACGTATATTCAAAACCAAAGATCCACTCACCATCTTCCATAAATTCAGTATATTGACTGATTACATTACCCTGATCGTCATAGGTTAGTTGTGCCTTTTGTGAAGGGATCCAATCCTTCAATTCTTCACTCCAATCATAATTAGTTCCGCCTAAAACAAGACCGCCATCACTATAAACTGCATCCATTTTATAAACCTCAAGACTTCCATCCGCATGGAAAGTAGTATCCATCACTATCAGAGGATTTCCTTTATCGTCAGACTCAGCAGTCTCCCAAACCCAGTCTTTCACCCATTCGCCATTTTCATTTCGGTAACTTCTCATTGCCGTTTGGGTAGCAGAAGCATTATAAGTATTGAAAGTTTTATAAACCGGCATCCACTCCCCGTCTTTATAGGAATAAGCTCTTTCTTCCGTTTCATAAGAAGTATTTCCAATGTTTTCAGGATAAATATATTCTGTTTTAGAGGAAAGGCTAAGGTCACCATCAGAACTATAAGCAGACTTCGTTTCCATCTTTATTTTTCTACCGGATTCATCATAAGTATAATAGGCGATATCCGTCAACTTATTATCACTCCCCTGATAAGTATATGTCGAATCCAAGGCTGTATTCGCCATCCTTAACGATGAAACGGTTTGTGTTGTCCGGTTAAACACTTTCAAAAAATGCCCCGATGTTTGCTGGGCAAAACTAATAACTGGTAATAAACAAATACAAAGTACTAATTTTTTCATTCTCTTTTATTTTATGATTATATCGATAAGACACGAATAAATTCAAAACCCCTATCGCAACGAAAGAAATTTATCAGAAGTAAATTTCTTTTGTGCATTAAAAGAAATAACCTAGCTTTGTAATCTTGTAAGTACTAACAACGGATTAAATCTAACTAAATAAGTAATCACCGTGAAGAAGGAAGATGAAGAAAAGGTAAGCGGACTACCCGAAAATGCCTACAGAGAACTCAAGGAAGGAGAAGTGTATAACCCTATCATGTCGCCAGGCAAGCAATACAAGGAAGTGACCCCGTGGTCTGTTTTCTGGGGGCTGGTTATGGCCGTGATATTCAGTGCGGCAGCAGCCTATCTGGGATTGAAGGTCGGACAGGTATTTGAAGCCGCCATCCCTATTGCCATTATCGCCGTCGGGCTGTCGAGCGGTTTCAAACGAAAGAACGCGCTGGGGGAAAATGTGATTATCCAGTCTATCGGAGCTTGTAGCGGCGTGATCGTGGCCGGAGCTATCTTTACGCTTCCCGCCCTTTATATCCTGCAGGATAAATATCCGGAGATCACGATCAACTTTTTTGAAGTATTCATGAGTTCGTTGCTGGGCGGTATCCTCGGCATACTGCTGTTGATCCCGTTCCGGAAATACTTTGTTTCGGACATGCACGGTAAATATCCGTTCCCGGAAGCAACGGCTACTACACAGGTACTGGTTTCCGGAGAGAAAGGCGGCAGCCAGGCAAAACCGCTTATCCTGGCCGGTCTGATCGGAGGTCTGTACGATTTTATTATTGCGACCTTCGGATGGTGGAGCGAAACGATAAGCACCCGTATCGTAGGGGTCGGTGAAATGCTGGCCGACAAGGCGAAAGTCGTGCTGAAAGTAAACACCGGAGCTGCCGTGCTGGGACTCGGTTATATCATCGGACTGAAATACTCGATGATCATCTGTGCCGGATCATTCCTTGTCTGGTTGGTCATCATCCCGTTGATGTCCGCCTTCTTCGGGCCGGATGTGCTGACTTTGGGTAATGATGCGATCACAGCCACCGTAGGCAGCATGAGCGCGGAACAGATATTTACTACTTACGCCCGTCATATCGGTATCGGTGGTATTGCTACAGCCGGTGTGATCGGTATTATCAAATCATGGGGAATAATCCGTGGCGCGGTCGGTCTGGCTGCCAAAGAGCTGAAAGGTAAAAATACGGAGGTTGATACCGAAGCGGTTCGTACGCAGAAAGATTTATCGATGAAGATCATTACGATCGGTATCTTCGCAACACTGATCGTGACTTACCTGTTCTTCCATTTCGGTGTGCTCGACAACTGGTATTATGCACTGATCGGCCTACTGATCGTTGGAATCATCGCGTTTCTGTTTACGACAGTTGCGGCGAATGCCATTGCTATCGTAGGGACAAATCCGGTGTCGGGTATGACATTGATGACGCTGATCCTGTCGTCTATCATCCTGGTTGCTGCCGGGCTGAAGGGAACAGCCGGTATGGTATCGGCACTGATTATCGGAGGTGTTGTCTGCACGGCATTGTCTATGGCAGGCGGTTTCATCACCGACCTGAAGATCGGTTACTGGCTGGGAAGCACACCGGCCAAGCAACAAACATGGAAATTCCTCGGAACGCTGGTATCCGCTGCTACTGTTGGCGGTGTGATCCTGATCCTGAACCAGACGTACGGTTTTACCACCGGACAACTGGCTGCACCGCAGGCAAACGCTATGGCAGCAGTTATCGAGCCACTGATGAGTGGCTCGGGAGCACCCTGGGTGCTGTACGGTATCGGAGCCGTGCTGGCTATCGTCCTGAACTTCTGTAAGATCCCGGCACTGGCTTTCGCACTGGGTATGTTCATCCCGATGGAACTGAACACACCGCTGCTGATCGGCGGAGCTATCAGCTGGTATGTCGGAAGCCGCAGTAAAGATCAGGCACTCAACACAGCCCGTCTGGAAAAAGGAACCCTGCTTGCTTCCGGTTTTATTGCCGGAGGAGCCCTGATGGGCGTTATCAGCGCTGCCCTACGTTTCGGTGGCGTGAACCTTGTCAATGAGAAATGGCTGGAAGGGAACTTTGCCGAGCCGCTGG
>ULWH01066868.1_pt1 | contig 23538 bp, 6 predicted proteins | sample 1960201 | NCBI WGS metagenome assembly ULWH01 (sample SAMEA4835808, study PRJEB28245) | human gut metagenome | biome: gut microbiome; material: fecal sample | place: Denmark | collected 2008
GAAGCTTGTCATTTGGGTTCATATTTTTCTATATATGAGTCTGTTTATAGTGTCACAGGCGGAGTTGGCATACATCCTTTCCCTAAGCACTTTAACAAAAGTTTTTCAGAATAAATCCTTCAATCCTTCAGTGTAAGGCTATATATTTGATTATCTAATGTTTACGGCTGAATGATTTTCTACTGTATGAAGGAATCTGTTTGTATTTTCAGATAAATGCTTCATACTCCAGTCTGAAATTAATACTTGTTTTAGTCCACTCTTTCAGGCAAAGAATAAGAGTAGGATTAATAAGTAAGAATGAGGTACATAACGACCTGTTAACATGAAAGATATAACCTATTTATTATTTGTCAACTGTCGAACGCTTGTTTCACAGTTGTCGAATAAGCGTTTGACATATGTCAAATAAGCGTTCGACAATTGACAAACAGAAAAGAAGAAAGGACTATTGAACTAAAAGGCCTGCACTCATGTGTTAGAATTGAGTATGCAAAAAGTCAAAATTCAAGATTCAAGATAAATCCTTCATATAAACTATTATCCTTCAGCTGTAGAATAATGATTATAAGAAAGATAACAGCAGTGCTGAAGGATTGAAGGATTTATTTTGGAAAACTTTTGTTGTAGGGATTGTTCAATTGGAAAGATGTTCTGTTTTTTCTTGATAATATAGATAGATCTTGTGTCATAGCGAAGGAGCAGGCCAGGATGGATATGAAAGCACTATGAAGGCCCTATGAAAGCGGAATGAAGGCAAAAGAAAATGGGTTCATATAGTAAGATGCATACAACCAGAAGGTTATGCCACTATATGAACCCATGAACCCAAATACGGGATAAACTTATTTTTTACGAATGTAAGTCAGGAACGTATATGGATAAGCATGTTTTGCGTCGGCAGGAAACTCCTGGCGTTCTACTTCTTCCCATAAATCCCAGTTTACAACCGGAAAGAAGGTATCTGCATCCTTAAACTCTCCGTGTACACGTGTGATATACATTTTATCTGCGATACGTAAGGCCTGACGATAAACCAATGCACCACCCAGAATGAATATTTCATCTTCTTTTTCACAAATATCCAAAGCCGAACCCATCGACTCGCAAGCGAAACAGTTTATAAAACCTGCTTCCGGCAAAGTTGTCAGGACTACATTCTTACGGTTGGGAAGCGGGCCCTTTGGCAGCGACTCGAACGTTTTACGTCCCATGATCACGGCATGGCCGGTTGTCAAATCTTTAAAACGTCTCATATCTGCAGGCAGACGCCATAACAACTTATTGTCTTTACCAATCGCGTTGTTCTCTGCAATAGCGGCAATGATTGAAATTGTACTCATAAACTTATCAATTTATATAGTAATATTATACTCAGTCTTTAATCTTCAACATCTCAAACGGCCACTTCTCCCTTGATATGCGGATGAGGGTCGTAGCTGGTCAGGTTGAAGTCTTCGAATTTAAAGTCGAAGATGCTTTTTACATCCGGATTGATCTCCATCCGGGGAAGAGGACGCGGTTCGCGGGTAAGCTGCAATTTTACCTGATCGAAATGATTAGTGTATATATGGGCATCCCCCAGCGTATGAACAAAATCTCCGGCTTTAAGTCCTGTAACCTGTGCCATCATTTGTAAAAGCAACGCATAAGAAGCAATATTGAAAGGAACACCGAGGAATATATCGGCACTACGCTGATACATTTGCAGGCTCAGGCGTCCGTTCGCCACATAGAATTGGAAGAAGGCGTGACAGGGCGGAAGATTCATATTTCCGAGGTCGCCCACATTCCAGGCACTGACAATGATCCTTCGTGAATCAGGATTATGTTTGATCGTTTCAACAGCTTCGCTGATCTGGTCGACGGAGCCGCCTTTGTAGTCGGGCCACGAACGCCACTGGAATCCGTAGATATGTCCCAGGTTTCCGTCTGCATCCGCCCATTCGTTCCAGATACGTACGCCATGATCCTGCAGATACTTCGCATTCGTATCCCCTTGCAGGAACCAGAGCAATTCGTATATGATTGACTTCAGGTGTAGCTTCTTTGTCGTAAGGAGAGGAAACCCCTCTTCCAGATTGAATCGCATTTGATGACCAAAAATACTTTGGGTACCTGTTCCTGTGCGGTCTTCCTTCCTAACTCCCTCAGCTAATACGCGATTTAGCAAATCTAAATACTGTTTCATTTTTATCCTTCTAGTAGAATACAAAAGTACGAAAGGGATTTGTATTAAACAACAGCAATCTTCCAAAACGGCTTTTTCCGGCTTTCACATTGTCAAGAAAGATGGTTTATAAGGGTGCGAAGTGACACGTTAAAAAATGTTTTTCGATTTACGGCTTTATTTACTCTTGCATGTAATTTTGATTGGGACAAGAGGGAAATGATGGTTAGATGATTTGAAAATGAATACGCGGATGTATTATGATTATATAATTCTTAGAAAGTTTAGAACAAGCGGACTGGCTAATTGGCTTATTTTGGATATCTATTTATTAATATTAATGTACAGGTACGTTATTATAAAGACCTTTCGCCCGCTAGCAGTACCTATTTTCTACCCTACTTAACTGGTAATTCGAAAGGCTATGTATGCTTTGAAAATTAACATGCGAGGTGCATTATGGACTGACTAAAAAAAACGTTCCTTTTTTCCATGCAGCAAAAATAAGCATTCCTTTCGAACCTACAATCCTTTTCAGAACTTTTTTCACTTTTCTATCTGCTTTCTTATCAGTACGATACGGAAATGAGGACAAAATCCCCGCTTCTCGTTACAAAAGTGAACAAATCTTAAACGCATGACTAGAAAAAAGGAACCTTTAAACTCGCCATTTGGGTTGGCTGAGGATAAAAATAATGCCTGTTTACAGGCTTTTACCGGTTCCCTTAATTGACTTTTTCCTGTGGCTTACACAGTTAGATCGCTGAAATGAGCTAAATGATGAGATGATAATCAATTTGAGTATAGATCATAATTTTATTAATTAAATGTTTTACGTATGAGAAAAAGTACTTTGGTAAAAGGCGGGTCGGCCGCTCTTTTATGTGCTATGGCTTTTTATGGCTTGTCTCCGATGCTGAATGCAGCAGGGGAAGACTATGCTAATATAAAAGCAAAATGGTATGAAGGTGTGAGCACCGAAGCCGCGTGGGATGATGAATCGACACTGGTTGGTGACGGTTTGTATAATTTCAAGCCACTCGACAAGGTAAATGTGCACAATCATTGGGAAGCTAACTCAACTTCTTATGGTAACTATGAGTCGTTGATCGATTTCACAAAGATGGATGCAGGTTTAATGAATGGTGCTTTTGTTACCTTCTTTAACCTGGATGACAGTGATACTCCTAACTATTTGAAACCATTTACCGGAAAGTATCTGGAAATGGCTTATTCGGATATTAAGAATCACGAAGAAATGAACACTGCCGAATATCTGAAATTTACAGATGATAAAGGCAATACCGGTTTGGGTATTTATCAGAATCAGACAGCCAGTTCACGCGTAGACTTCCTGTATAGTACAAAAGGCTTGACAGGTGTTGAAAGTGTTGAAATGGACGTTCGTGCTTTTGGTAATATTGATCTGGTGAATCGTAAGATCGACTGGACATATGACGTATATGTTTATGATATGTCTGGTGAATATGTAGGTCAGATGGTTAGTGACCGTGCAATTTTCACGGCAAGCAATCATGAAGTAGCTACAGCGCATACACATCATATTAAAGCGCATGTTTCTGATGCTGATAATACAAATGCTAATTCCTGGCAACAAGGTTCTCTGGATAACAAAATCATTCTTGTTATGTTCAAGGGTGCTAAATCGGTTGCTGACGATGCAGTTTCTTCTACAGGCTCAAAGAACACAGAACCGTTGACAGTATTCACTAATGCTCGCTTGGCGTTCAATCGTCCGAATGTAGCTTTCGGTGCAGCAAATACGAAAGTGTTTGAAGCGGGTGCCGGACGTAATACTTCCTGTGTTGCCGATACATTGGTAACAACTGTGGAATTGTGGAATACATTGTATAAGAATAATAAGGATAACAATGAGTATACAGCAACTTTCAGCGGTGCAACCCGTGATGTCCTTGCTACTATAGACGGAACTCAAGGCCCGAAAGACGAATTAGCCTATTACGAATTGAACGTTGAATATCCGTTTATCGTCGATGAGATGGAAATCTCTCAGGCAAATGATCTGTCGAAAGTTCAGGGATGGGTTTCTCTGAATGAGATGGCTACGAGCAGTCCTGCAAAAGTCATCAGAAAAGGTACACCGGGTGTTGATAAGAAAGTTACTTATCTGATTCCTCGTGAATTCTTTGTTCAGACTGATGCTTCAGACGATCGCGATTGCAAATCAAGCGCTCGTTTCACTTACTATTTCGCTCCGCAGGAAGTTGCGAAGTTTGAAAAAGCAAACTATATCTGGTCTACTATCACTGCTGAAGCTTCAGATACAGCTCGTTACGAACTTCAGGGTTCTTCTATTCCTGAATATAGCGAATTGAACGATCTGCATTTCGACGAATATCTGGACTTCAAGACTGCACAGGTTAGCTTCAAGAACTTACCTTACTTCAACTCGGTAATCGGTCGTACAGACAATTATACTTTATCGGAAGATCTGTTCGGTGGATTGACGTTGGAAAATCGTACCAAAGCTCCGAAGCATTCAACAGGTCGTTATGATGACGACGTGAATCTTAAGGGTTGGAAGATCGTTTTCATAAATGAGGAAGGTAAGAAAGATTCAACTTATTATGAAGGACGTTTCTTGCCTATGTCTCTTTATGGATATAGCTATGACGATTGGAAAACATGGTTGGAAGCTAATGGTTGCCCTGACTGTTGTATCGAAGACGGTCCTGAAGAAGTTGGTAATTATGCAGAAGTCGATGTAATCGATTGTGACGGTAATATCAATAAGGATATCATCAGTATCAACGCAATCTTCAAATATCACCGTGGTGATGTAAACATCGGTGACGATGAGTCTAAATATGTAAATGAAACATATACAATCGCTCCGCGTCTGGTTTACGATGCTTCTGTTGCAAGATATAATGTAAATGAAGATGTACTGTCTGGTACGACTTATACTTATAGCGGTCAGGATCTGATCAACAAAGTAGGTGATGCAGTTTACTCAGGCCCGATCAAGATCTTCGGTAACAATACATTCGTATGGTTCCAGGATACCGACCAGTCTCTGTTAAGCCACGCTATGGGCGTAATGAGCTCTGAATTATTGAAATACTTCGAAAAGATCGACCGTAAGGACTTCTTCTTCGCTCCGTACGATGAGTGGGATGGTTACAAGTATGAGTCAAGACCTCACACTGTGAAGGTATTTGCTACAGGTTTGAAACCTGACGTAGAAGGCGGTAAAGTTGCCTCTATCAAGATCTTCAAAGAACAGTTCTCTAAGACTGAAGGCATTGACGATGCAGTTTATCATACAAATGCATTTATGTTCTCTGCAGAAAGTCTTGACTTTGCAAAGGTATATGTGAAGAAAGGTACTCAGGAAAAACCGATCGAAGAATATAACGGTGCCGTATTCGGTAAGTTTATCGGTATGAGCGTGGGCGATACTTTGGTTTACAAGGTTGACCTGGATGACGACTATGCAGTACAGTATGTAGAAGAAACAGGTCTTGACATGACTGTTAAGTATGTTCCTTACAATGACGTGAACCTGGTTCCGATCGTTGCTGAAAGCTGGAACGAATGTTTCGAAGGTACTCCTAACATCTTCCACCATGTAGCTCAGTTCGGTGTAACTACAGCTAACAATAAGGGATGGAACGAATTCTATACATTCGGTACTACCGACAGAGGTTTGGTAACTACAATGAATGCAGATAAAGTGATCGGTTCTTATACCAGCTTCTATTCATTCCTTACTCAGCAATTCGGTTCTTGCAACACTTGCGGTGGCGGTAATATTCCTAATGAATATTCATTGAATTCAGGAAGCTCAAGCGAAAACTGGATTCCTGCTCCTAACTTCATCTATAACGAAATGTTCCGTAAGGATTACAAGACTCGTTATGTAAATACTTGCTATCCGGTACGCGACGGTCAGTTCATCATCGCTGGTTTGAACATCGTTGACCCGGTTGACATGGAAGTATTCTCTAACAAGAAAGGTGCATTTGAATATGAAGTAACAGTTCTGGGCGACCTGAACGGTGAAGCATATGGTAAAGTAGATACAGTCGGTAACATGGTTCAGATTTCTCCGAACAAATACGGTGAAGTATTGGCTCTTGTTTCTGCTAAGTTCGATCCGAAAGATCGTGACGGTATTGAAATGACTATCGATACAATCACCAGTGGTTCTGAAAAGGGTATGTGGGCTCGTTACTATGCGAAAGACTCTATCCGTCTGGCTCCGCAACAGCATGGTGCTGATGTGGAAAAATACAACCGCGTATATTTCTTCGACCTGGATGATTACAAACATAATCTGACAGTTAACGACGAAAGATGGGCACATCTGGGTGTTTGGGCTCCTTACGGAATCAACGTAAACGATACGCTGACAGCCGGTATCAAGGGTGATGTGAAAGTTCCTGAAGTATGGTTCAGCTCTGATGCAGCAGGTAAGAATAAGATCGAAGCATTCCAGTTCGGTGTTGTAAACGGCGGTGCATCTAAAGACTCGGTATTCTATATCCAGGGTCGTGACCTGCCGCATTACGGTACTACTGTAAGTGGTGAAGAATCTAAGATCGAACAGGAAATCAACTTGTTGAGCGGTTCTGACTTGTTCACTTTCGGAACAAATAAAGCCAAAGAAGTGAAACTGTTCATCCGTGAGAAATCTATGGAACTGGCTGCAACAGCAGAAGAAGCTCCTTATACTTATAAAGGTGGCGAAAATGACCTGGTGAACAATGTTCTTCGTGGTGACGTAGCTGCTAAGATCGATGTTCGTGCAACTCCGAACGTAGAAGACCTTTGCGATGTAGAAAACGCATTGTCTCTGGCTGCTGTATGTGATGTACAGAAAAACTTGCCGTTGGCATTTACTGCCGGTCTTGAAATGCCTTATATCAAGGATATGGAACCGGGTGACGTAGGTGGTAGCGATGCTCGTATCAAGTGGACAGCCACTCCGGGTGCTCAATATTATCAGGTTGCTGTAGGTCGCTTCACTCCGAAGTACACTTCTGAAGATGTATTCATGTCTGAAGTTCGTGCCGACGATGCTAGCAAGACTATCTGGGTTGAATTGTTCAACGCAACAGGCGATGTGATCCACCGTGATAACAAAGTTAACTACTGGTTGGAAGTAACTAAAGAATATACAGATGCAGCAGGTAAACCGCAGAAAGAAGTTACTAAGGTTAGCGTAGACAACTTCAAACTGCAGGGTAATACTGAACCGATCGACAGAAACTGGGGTTATGCTCCGATTGCCCACCAGATGGACAACATGGAACTGACTACAGACATCACGAAACCGGTTAAATATACAATCCGCCTGATGGAAGGATTCCAGACTGACGAACACCAGATCGATATCTATCTGTTCGATACTCCTGCAACATGGATGGTTAGAAAACCTGTTCAGGGTATGCCAATCAACGGTGGTGAGTTCAATACAGGTGAATGGAGAACTGAAGTAGGTTCATTGCCGACTGCTTATTACGAATGGCAGGATGATATCAACTTCGACGGTGAAGAGTCGTTCAAGGTTGATCCTTCCTCAACTTCAATAGCTGTTCATAACCTGATCCCGCAAACAGCTTACACGGCTCGTGTACGTGCATTCAACGAATGTGTGGGTGGTGAGGAAATGATTCCGTCAGAAGACTTCTATGACTTCGCAACATCTAAGACTGCTACCTCTACGGGTGACATCTACTTCGATGAAGCTGATGAGCATAATCCGGTTTCTAACGAATCTATCAATACAACTGCTGTAACAGTTCTTGGTGGCCAGGGTAAGGTAACGATCCTGAATGCTACTAACAAGAAAGTTATTATCAGCAATGTATTAGGTCAGACTATTGCTAACTCGGTAGTTTCTTCCGACAAGGTTACATTCGACGCTCCTGCTGGAATCGTTGTTGTAACGATCGAAGGTGAAACAGCTGTTAAGGCAATCGTTAAGTAAGACGATGAATAACTATTGATATAAAGAAGTTTATAATCAATAATTTAAATTCAAATAACCGCGTGGCGGATGTAGAGGCGTGCGGCAGTATGCCTCTACCTGACACCAACTAATCCGTGAGGACGAAAAAGCGGGTATTAATACTAAAGTAATGAAATATAAATTCTTCCGCCCTAGCTCTGTGAAGAATGAAAGCGGATACAAACCCTGGCGGAGTTTTCTTTTGTCAGGGTTTGTATTTATGTTATACAACTTGATTATAAGCACTTACTGTCTATTGATTGAAGTATAAACTAATTAAAATAATTGCGTATGAACAAAGTATACTTAATCGATGTGAGTAGGCGACTACTTATATTGATACTATTATTGGGAGGGTATATCACACAAGCAGTTGCAGCCGACATCTATGTCCCCGTAAAAGATGTCCTGTCAGTTTATGAAGGAACCAGTAACGCAAATGCGGAGCAGCTGAAATCCCATATCCAAAGTTTATTGCAGGAAGCTGTCGACCAGAGTGATCAGACGGCAACGATATCCGATGTTACTATCAGAGGTGGTGGTGGCGATCAGACCGGCGATTTGGCTGCCGGAAGTTATAACTATACCTTTAAAGTGACTTCCACCAGCACCATTACGTTGAATTTTGAACGGGCGATCGGTACGGGTAATATAAACCCCGCCACGCTTTACGGTACACTGGATCATGAACAGGTGGTAGTTTCAAATGCCATCGAGATCAAAGCCCGGCAATCTGTCGGTAATCTGAATTTCCCGTCAAACTGGGGGAATTATGTGTATGGTACGCCAGTCAACGACCTGAGTACTAAAATAGAGGTCTTGGGTATGGCCGGAGTTTCATTTAATGATGCTTCGGTTTATCTGGTTAAAGACGGTTCGTCTATATTATATACAGGTAATAATAGTCTGGATGCAGGAGAATACGACGTGCAACTTACGTTTCCTCCGACAGAACAGTTTGCCTATACTCCGGCTTTAAGTAATTGTACACAGCTGGCTGTTGGCTCCTATATCTCGACAGTAAAGCTGAAAGTGAAAGAAAAACCGATCACTAATACTACATTCCCTGTATTTTTAGAAGATGTGGGCGGCCTGGGTAAGATGGCTGTCAATACTAATCTGAACAGGGCGAAGAACCTGATCGGTAACAATATTAATCCTTCCGACTTTGTCTCGGAGATAAAAGTATATTCCGATGCTAATTTCAGTAATGAGGTAACAGCCGGCAGACTGGCTCCGGGAGGGGTATATAGCTATCGTGTTGTGCTTTTACCGAATTATGGCAAAGGAAATAATGTCTCTGCCGGTGTGGGAGGGGCAACCATAAACTTTAATACATCGCAGCATAGTTATGATATCGTCAATGCGATTACGGTTGAAAAGAATACATTGGCGGTTAAACTGCCTGACTTCGTTTCAAGCCCGATCCGCATAGGTGATTATACGGATAATGTGGCTGTAGCTACCATGCTGAAGCGACTGATCCAGGATATAAATCCGGATATGGTCGATCAGAATCTGGTTCCTCAGGTTGAGGTGACCGGTGGTACCGTTTCTGCCGGCATGGCCGATAACAGCCAGTTAGGATATAAGGTAACTGTACAGGGTGACCTGACAAAGACAAATCTGAACTTTGTTACAGATGGAAATGTTTCCTCTTCCAACCTGATTGTTAACGGTAACGTTTGTACATTCAATAATTCTTTGTTGTTTGTAACTACATTGCCTACTACGCATTCCCTGGTTTATCCGGGTAACTACCAGATTGCTTACGAAAAAGACATGCTTCCGAATGCGGTTATCCGCCGTATCAAGAGCGATCTGTTGGTTCGTAATGCAGGTGTCTTGGGTAATGAAACATTCGTTGTTCGCTTGATCACGAATGACCTGGGTAATAAGAATGCGATCGCGGAAACAGACGACTCGTTCGGTTATAAAATCATCATCACAAAGAGCGCAACTTTGCAGGAAATAGAAACTCCGGCTAATCAGCGTATCAATGTCACAGATAAAGGGACGACTATCGAGATCACTTATTCTAAAAGCATTGCTATTGTTCCTCGTCCGGCGATCGATTTTACATTCGGCGAATATACCGTTCAGTATGTGAAAGATATGACCCCAGCACAGGTGGCCGATAAGGTTCGTGAATACATCTATCTGGCAAATCCGTACATAGCGGAGTACATAACGAATGTACAGATCACGAATAACCGGATCAGGGAAAATATGGGTACGGCTACTTATCGGGTAACGTTAAGTGCAGACCTGGATCTCCTGTTCTCGGAAGTAACGGTGAACGGACAACCGCATAGCTCGACTACATTCAATGGAACCGTAAACATCACTCCGCGTCCGATCGCACAAGTGAAACTTTACAAATATGAGTTCAAGAAGGAAGGCGCTTCTAATGAAATGATCGAAAAAGCGATCATGGCCGACCTGCTGTTGAAGAACCCGGATATGAAGGGGGCTTATATTTCCAGCGTAACATTAGTTCCGGCAATCGGTAGAGATCTCTACTCTTATTCGGTGGTATTCAATCCTAATGATAATATCCAGAAGATTGAAGTGACGAATGAAGATGGTGGCATTATCGTTCCGATAACAATGTTCGGTTATACAACCGCTACTTATCTCCGTTCCGTACGGTTGACAGATAACGGACAGTCATTGGCCGAATATCCGCTGCCGATCAACGTACAACTGCCTCTATGGGAACGTCCGTTCGGACAGACTGCCGACGAGTATGCACTGGATCTGATAAATGACTTCAGACTGACTCCGGGTGCAGACCGTGTAACGGTTCCCGACCTGAATAACTGGGGCGTAAAAACCTATCTGATCAATAACGAAACTTCTACAGGCGATGTCCCGGTACGTATTGCCGGCGAAAGCTATCCGCAGGTTTCCGACTTGTATGGTTACGAAGTGGTGACAGGTTCAAATACGCAGTTCTCACAATACTATACATTAAACTATACGGCACCAAGCAGTATCCATCTGACCAAGAATGGTAACGATGTAATTGCCAAGCTGGCCCTGCGTATCGTAAAAGCGAAACGTACGCTCACTTTGCCTACGGTAAATGTTACTTATAATGACATCAATACAAAAGTAGCTTTGCTCGACTCTGTAAAGAAAGCGGTATTGGAAGACCCGGCAAACGAAGAATTCTTCGAACTGGTAACTAAAGCTGGTGTGAAACCACTGAAGAGCTTTACTGTTACCATTAATAATATAGAAGAAGAAGGTACGACGGCTGTTAAGACCTATACTTATTCAGTAGCATTCGTTCAGAAGGTAACCGATAATATCGAAATAAGAGAAACCGGCACGAAGACACTGGTAGTAAATGCAGCTCCGGTGGTATTCACCTTCCCGACGGATATCACTTACCGTTATGGTAAACGGAAAGCGGCTATCGAAGCAGACATCCTCAGTCAGTTCCTGGCTGCCAACGAAGGTTTGTTAAGCAGTTATAGTTGTTTTGAAAATCCGGCAGACCTGTTCAAGGTGATGCTGACAACTGCCGATTGTACTGCGGAAGAAACAGAAACACTTCCGAAGAACGGTGATTACGGTTACAGAGTGGATGTGCTCGATCCGACATTGTTGTCAAACTTCCAGCTTGACAATCAATTCGGAAGCAACTTCCATAATGTACAGAACTCTGTGCAGATCGGTCAACGTAAACTGACTATCACATTGCCTACTTATCTGGCTGCAACAGCCGAAGAAGGAACTGCTGCGAAAGCTGTATTCACCTTTGGTAAGGCGACAAAAGACCAGATCGTTCAGCTGATCTATGATGATATCGTGGCTCTGAACGGTAGCAAGATCAAGAGTGACTATACCTTGGTTGTCGACCTGGTTACTACCAAGGCGCAACTGGATAAACAGAATCCGGTGATCGGTGATTACAACTATACAGTCAATCTGACATCTGCCGACTATACCTTCGTTTATGCAATTGAAGGTGCGGAAGTTACAACCGAACCTGATACGGAAGTCGTTACTGCCGTTAATGCAGTGAAGGTTGTTGCTCCGGGTGTTGTAGTGACATTCAACGAGAAAGAGCTTAAAGGTATCTGGACGATTGTGAGCGGTGCCCCTGTTTACGATCTGACTAACCTGACGCTGGCGGCTGATGATTACGGCTTTAGCCTGGTTTCCCTGGTGGAAGATCCGGAAAACCCGACCGCTGCAATGACGAAAGCCCGTTGGGATAAGCTGTTCAGTACGAATAAACTGCACTGGGCATTGTACCGTAACGATAAGCTTCAGTTCCACGGCAATACGCTGAATAGTGTATTGGTCGACTCGGTTAAGAATAATGTAACCCAGGGTACATTCAAACTTCGTATCATAGACGCTTCCACCCTGAAAGCTGCTATCGGTAACTTCGAGATCCAGCTAGATACCGATCTGGCCAACCTCAAAGTGACTCCGGCAACCGTAGAAGTGAAAGCCGCGAAGGATACTTATACGAAGGTATATGGTACGGAAGTAACAAAAGACTCCGACCTGAGTGCTAAACTTGTATTTGCAACAGAACCGAAGTTGACTGCCGCTAAATTACTGGCAGACAAGAATGTGATCGACCTGTTCGAAACAATCCTGCCTGTTGAGGCAAATGTCTACGAAGCGGATGCTCCGGTAGGCGATTACCAGATCCGTACCGTTGAAGCGATGGTGAAGGGTATGCTTACTCCGGTAACCGGTGTTAAGTTTGCTGCCAGTGAAACACAGGCGACTGTAACGGTAACTCCGGCTCCGCTGACTGCAACCGACGCAACGATCACTGTTTCCGTTGTGCGCGAATATGGTGAAGAAACGACAGATGCCGATGTATATGTAGCTGTTGCAGGTGAATTGTCGGAAGCCTTCCAGGCAGAAATCACCCAATTACTGAATGCTGATAAGGTGGCCCGTACAAGCTGGCTCGACCTGTCCGGTGTCAATAAGAAAACGGATGTCGGTACTTACGAATTGCGCTTTACTTCTTCAGCCGCTGCACAGATCGCAGCATTGCTGCCGAACTTCAATATCGCAAGTGCTACATTGGTTAATGCAGGCCTGACGGTAACAAAAGCTCCGCTGACAGTACGCGCTTGTAGCTACAGCCGTCCGTACGGTGGTGGCAACCCGGATCTTGAGATCGAATATATCGGTTTGAAGAACAATGAATATGAAAACCTGGCGGATGTATTCTCTGTCATGCCGAAGGTGGCGACAGATGCACGCTCAGACTCCCGTGGTTCTTACGACATCTACTTCACAACAGAAGGTGAGGCACGTAACTATACGGTGATCCACGAAAACGGAACCTTGTCGATCGATAAGATCAAACGTTCTATCATCTGGCCGGAAGACCAGCGCAACCTGGTGATCCCGGTAGGCGAAACAGTGGAATTGTCTGCTTACCTGAAATCGGAAGCCGACGGCAAACCGTCTATCTACGATATCCGTTATGAGTTGTCGGGCAACGATCGCGAACGCGTGATCCTGTCTGAAGTATCGAAAGGCGTTTATTCTGTAACCGGCCATGTACGTACGGAAGGTGACAACTTTGTGACCATCACCGTATATGCAGACGGCGACGATACCTACGAAGATGCCACTCCTGTAACAGGTACGATCAAGGTAATCGCTCCGGAAGGGGATGCAGCGAAGATCAACGTAATTGTTTCCAACGTGACCAGCATTTACGATGCCACTCCGAGAGCCGTAAGCGTAAAAGCAACGAACGTGGAAACGGGTGAGGCAATCCCTGACTTCAGTATCTATTACGAAGGCGACCAGTTCGGTTCTGTTCCGACGCTTTATCCTTCTACCCAGGATGCTCCGGTGGATGCAGGTATATATAATGTAACGGTAAAAGCGACGCTTGGCTCGGTTACTTATGCTTACACGGCGAAGAACAAGATGGTTATCGCTCCGAAGCCGGTAGTGGTAACCGCCCGCAGCTTCAGCATCAAGTATGGCGACGCAATGCCTTCTTATGCAAATGCGTACGATTATAATAAGAATGACTTCATGAACGGCGAAGACTTCCTGGTAGGCCAGGCTCCGGTGGTTCGTGTGGAAGCATACAGCGGCAAGGCCGGTTCTTATAAACTGACTCCGTACTCTGCCCAGGACTTCGGACGTAACTACGTGATCACCTATGTTTCCGGATTGCTGACTGTCAGCAAAGCGGCTTTGTCTATCGTGGCGGACAACAAGGAAACGGTGTATGGCAAGGATCTGGAAGACCTGACCTATACGGCTACTGGTTTCGTGAACGGTGAATCGCTGAAAGACCTCGGCTTTGCTCCGCGTATCAGCTCGACTGTGACAAGAACTTCCGATGCAGGTACTTATCCGATCACATTTGCTGATAACTACACTTCCGACAACTACGAAGTGACTTACACTGACGGTAAATACATTCTTGTTCCTGCTTCACAGAAGATCAGCTGGAGTCCGGAAACAACAATCGATGTGGATGGCGGCGATGTATTACTTACTGCCAGTGCATCAAGTAAACTTCCGGTTTCCTTCAGTTCATCCAACGATGCAGTTGCCTATGTGAACCAGATTGGTGACAACTGGTGGCTGACTCCGGTTACTTCCGGTATCGTAACGGTTACAGCTATGCAGCACGGTAACAAGAACTACTTCGGTGCTGAACCTGTAGCAGTGACGATCATGGTAGACGACGACTATCTGTCGGTAGGCAATGAAAACCTTGTCGTAGCTGATCAGATCGATGTATATCCGAGAATGTTCACCCACAACGTAACAGTGGCTGCTCCTTCTGAGATCAAGCAAGTAGAGTTGCTGTCCGTGAACGGAACATTACAGAAAGTTATTCGCAAACCGGGATCTGTTATTGATCTGTCCTCATTTGGATCAGGTATCTATCTGCTCAATGTCACATTGGAAGACGGAACCTTCAAATCTGTGAAGATCATTAAGAAGTAACCTGTAAAACTAATTTAGTATGAAGAAATATATTAAATCAATATTAACATCGAGGAAGCAGCTTATGCTGCTTCCCCTGATGCTTGTTTCAGGCGGTATCATCCAGGCGCAAACGGCTGTTCCCGATACTGTGTATGTAAGTTTCGCAGCCGCAACTCCGGTCACCATGACTTATGGGGAAGAACTGAATACGGTAATAACTGCTTCTGGCATAGATGGATCGAGTTTCAGCTACTGGCATGTGAAGAGTACGGGAGAAGAAGAGACACCTACCGGTGGAAACATACTTTATAAACCCGGTAAGGCTGCCGGCGATATCCTGAAGTTCTCTGCTACACCTACTGTTGGTGGAGGACAGACGCTGGGGTTCGTGGCTAATAATCTTTCCGATTATTTCCAATTTCCTTCTAATACCAATGATGTTGTGTTCTTTGTCAGCAACCGGAGCGGTGCAACTCTTTCCCGTTCGTTGGCGGTCAACAAAGCAACGTTGAATATTGCAGCCCGCGACACCAGCCGTTTCTACGGGGATGAAAACCCCGCTACACCCTGGTCTGCCAAAGATTTTGTGTTTAGCGGTTTTGTGAATGGCGATACGGAAGCGATCTTTTCCAATTCACAAGTGAATGTCCTGCCGGACGTAACGTATGGCGGAGCCAATAAAGCTTCTCTTCCCGGTTCTTTTGTGATCGGACTTAGTGGGGGACAGGCTGCTAACTACACGCTGAACCTGCTGGTTTGGTCAGATGCATGGCCCGAAGGAAGAGGTTTGCTGACTGTTAAGCAAGCTCCTCTTACCCTGGCTGTTCCCGACAGTGCCCGTCTGTATGACGATGCGAATCTGAAGAATATCTCCGGAAAAGAACTTCTTATCACAGAAGGTACTTTGAAGAACGACCAGACGCTGGAAGGATTATTTGCAAATACAAAACTACAGGTTACTCATACAGCTGTTTCGGCTGCTTTAGGCCAACCTAAAAGCGATGTCGGAACTTATAGTTATGAGTTGAATGCTGCTGCAGCGAATACAGTGTCAACCACTCTTTCCAACTACGATATCCAGGCAATCGCTGCAGGAAAGTACGAAGTGAAGAAAGATACCATCACGATCACTGTATTTCCGGCTGATGCTGAAGTAACTATCGACGATAAGCCGGTTAAAGTAATGCAGAAGATATACGGCGAACCTAACCCTGACGGTTATTTCTATCTGGCTAAACGTCTGGAAACAGGTAGCGCTCCTTCCTATGCTTTCTCCAAAGCTGCTGAGGCAGTGAATTATATCTCCGCAACAGCCGAAGGCGATAGAGGTTTCAAGGTAGCCCCGCTTGCCGGATACTTCGACTATGAAGGCCGTAAAGCAACCGAAAAGACGGAAGCAAGCCTGAAGCGTGAGAAACCGAATCAGAAGGAAGACAGCGTGTATGTCGCTAAAGTGGACAACGCCGACAAAGTATCTTCTCTGAACTACGCATTCAAAACGGTTGACGGTTCGTTCCTGATCAACCAGCGTCAGCTGGCTATCTGGAAAGTGATCGTAGACCGCGTATACGGTGAAGCCGATAAGGATACTACTTGGACATTTGAACCGAACGATGCCGCTAAACAGCGCGGTCTCGCCAGCTTCGACTCTAAGTACCAGACAACAACAACTCCCGACGACATCATCGACTTTATGCCGAAGGTAGTCGTTAAACCGGTTGCCGCCGACAATACCTTGCATGCCGGTTCATACAACGATACCCTGCATATAAAGGTCGTTACGGAAGACAAGTTCATCCAGCCGCCGTTCCAGGCTAAGGATCGTAACTATAAACTCAATATGAATACACTGGTTCCGGGTACGATGACAAACGATAGCGTGCGTCTGGAAGTAGCGAAAGCTCCGCTGATTATCCGTCTGGATACGATCAAGAGAGCATTCGGTTCGGCTGATCCTGAATTCAACAAAGCCGACGTCCAGAAAGAGTTTATCTCTTACGAAGGTTTCAAGCTGGATGAATCGGCCAACAGTCTCGACTCTACGGCTACCGTTGCTGTCGGCAACCGTATCAAGAACCTGGTTATCAACAACCGTCCGGAAGGCGTGCTGCCGGTAGGTACGTACGAACTGACCGGCATCTCTGCCATCAACAAGGAAAATACCAATTATGAGATCACCATTGTAGGCAAGCCCCGTTATCAGGTATATCCGGATAACAGCTATGTAATGGTGTGGACTCCGATACAGAATGAACTGATCGTAGGTGACCTTGTGCGGTTGAATGCAGTCGTTAAGCAAGGTTCTACCGTAATTGCCGAAGGCTCCCAGATCGTTTACGAATCTTCCAACCCGGCTCTGATCCAGGTGGAAAAGGTGGAAAGCATCTGGTATCTGCGTGCAAAAGCATTGACGAGCGACGAAGGTGTAACGATCACCGCCCGCTACAATGCAGAGTCCGGACAGCAGGAAGCCCTGAAATCGGAAGTATTCAAAGTATTGCGTCTGAAGAATGAAGCAGACTTCAACGTGATCCTGGGCAACATGGTATTCGACTATGACGGTAACGGAAAAGCAGCCGACGTGCAGCTGACCGACCTGAAGGGTATCACAACTTACACTCCGATCATCACTTACAACGGTGATTACGACCTGCCTGTCAACGCCGGTATGTACAACATCTCCATCTTTGTAAAACATAACGGTTCCGACCTGCTTGTCCGCAAAGAAAAGATGCAGATCAAACCGCGTGAAGTCATCGTAAAACCGAAAGACGCATTGATCGCTTATGGCGAAGCATTGCCTGAACCATTCGAATATACTTATTCGGGCTTCATCGGCAGCGACGACTTCAAAGCCGCTTCTGCTCCTTCGGTAAAAGTAGCTGGAACCATAACGGAAGCAGGCAACTACACCCTGTATATCGATGGTGGCGATCCGGGCGAAAACTATACAATCGTTGGTGAAACCGGAACCCTGACCGTATCGAAAGCCATGCTGACAATCAGCGCAGGTACAGTAGATATCGTTTACGGAGATGAAATACCGGAATTGAAACCTACTTATAGCGGTTTCGTAGGCAATGACAACCCGGATGCTCTTAACTTCATCTACACCGTAAAGACCTTGGTTAACCCCGTTAACGCAGGTGCTTACGACCTGGTTATCGACTGTCTGAGCTCAGATGAAGACAACTACGCCGTAACCCTGGTTCCCGGTAAGCTGAATATCGCGAAAGCAGATGCCGGACTTGAATGGTCTGTCGAATCGACATCGATTACCGTGGGCGACTCCGTCTTGCTGTACGCTTCCTGTGAATCTCCGGCAACGATCGGCTATACCGTTGAAAATATAGCTGTCGCCGGTACAAGAAATCATATCGAAGGTGTACATGTGATCGGTAAAAACGAAGGTATAACGAAGTTGTACATCACAGTGCCTGAGTCGACCAACCACCTGTCACATCGTGATTCTGTCACCTTCAATGTGAAGTTGGGAACTGTGGGTAACGAATCGATCACCCTGCAGGGCGTAGGTTTGTATCCTACTTTGGTTGAAAATAATGCAACAGTAGTTTCCAATTCTCCTGTAGACGCTATCGTCGTGATCGATGCGGCCGGTAGAATTCAGAAGGTAATAAATAATCCGGAGCAGGTAATCGACCTGAGCCAGCTGCGTAGCGGCTATTATCTGGTTCGTATCGTTCTGGATAACGGTGAAGCAAAGACTGTCCGTATTATTAAGAAGTAATTCTGTTTTGTTCCCTTTTACTCCTTTTAGGGAATGAAATATGGCTGAAGAAGCTGTCCCAGGCATAACCCAGGGATGGCTTCTTTTGTTTTACTTATGGACTTCCTTAGTCCTTTTTATATCAACTCTGTAACAATTAAGCCCAAACGTCCTTATCTTTAAGGTCAAAGTATATGATATCTAAGCATGAAAGTGCTAATATTGAAATAAGTAAGGCTATTATTACGAATATGTAAGGCTAACTTTACATAAAAGTAAGGCATGCCTTGCGTATATGTAATGCTATCCTTTCTTTTTTAAAAGTCCTGAGAAAAGCCAATAATTGTCCCGTCTTTAAACCTTAGGAATGCTGACCAAAATGCTTAGTTCTCCCCATAACAACAGAAGTAACCCTAAAGCCTTTGGAAAACAAGTACTTATTAATCGATCCTATATATTAATGTACGCACGTACATTGTTATATACATATGATAATTCTCCAGTGAATTACCTAGGCAAAAAAGCTATATTATATATTGAAAAGTAAGGAGTGAATGAAGTAAAGTACATGACTAGAAATAACGGTCGTTTATTCTCGTCAACAAAAGTACTCATAAGTTTTAAACCTGCAATTCTTTTGATTAATTTTTTTCCTGACCTATATGTTTTCTTATCAACCGGATAGAAAGATTAGTATGAAATTCCCTCTTTTTATGACAAAGACATCACTCCCCATAAAGTGTGACGAGAATAAACGACCGTTATTTCTAGTCATTTGATATGACATGCCCTCAGAACGGGGCTATAAAGGAGTTTTTAGTAACACTATTATTAATATTAAATTTATTGATTATGAACAAAAAGTTTTCTACACTATTGGTCAGCGCCTTGCTGACCGGAAGCGTGTTTACTGTAAATGCACAGACAGACTCACCATTGATGCCTCGTGCTGCAGCATTTGTGGGAGCTGATGTAACAGAGCTGACACAGGTTGGTACAGGCACCGGCAACTATAAAAGTAATGGCTTTTATCAGTTGAGTGATGCTGCTGGTACTAAAGTTCTTGCTATGGTATGGGATAATACTATTGGCTCAAATGGAATGTATAAATTGATGCTACGTACTTTAGCTGATGAAAACACTCCTTTGGACAATACATTGTGGAGTATTTCTGCTAGTTGGGATCAAACTTCTGGTACTGTAAATTATGTATTGGTAAATAAAGCAACATTGCTTCCATTGCAAGTGGCTATTCCTGATGATGCTACACCTGTTGCTGCAACGATCGAAGGTTCTGTTACAAACTGGGTTTGGAATACAAATGTAAAAGATCTGGAAGACGAACAATTTAAATCTGCGATTAGTGCTTCTGAAGTAGTTTATCTTACATTAAATGCTGATGGTGAAACTGTAGAAGTTACAAGACAGGCAGCAAATGCTGCTGCTCCAACAACTACAGCTTTAGATCTGAAACCTGTTGAAGCCGGCCGTGTTATCTTGACTGCTGCTCAGATCAACTCTAAACTGAACAATGCTGAAGGTATAAATGCAACTCGCGTTGATTTTGTTTTCAATCCGGATGTAGTAAATCCTGTAGTTGAAGATGCAAAGAATATTATTGCTGAAACAGCATGGGTTGCAGAAGGGCGTACTTATCGCTTGAATCCTACTCCAGGTAGTGAAGGTGAGTTGGAGGAAACAAATACAGCTAATCGCTACAAAATTCCAGATTTCGCATCCTTGGCTGCAGCAGCTAAAGACATTGATGATGGTTTTGTTCAATTGATATCTTATAAGGATTGGAAAGATGGTATTCAGAATCCTAATATGTTGATGGTCGATACAGCTTATTTCGATTCTGCTATAAACAACAAATACAATCTGAAATTAGCTGCAAAGAAGTTGGTAAAGAATGCTGATACTTATAATATTACAAGTTTCAATACTCCGGCAATGGCTTATGCAACATTCCAGGATCAGTCTTTGTTTAAGTTCGTTTATGAACCGACTTATGATCGTGTATTGATTCAGGCTAAACAGATTACAAAGATCACAAAAGCAAAATTGGCTGCCGGTGAAGCTTGGGCTTATCAGGCTGCGGAATCAGCTGTAGGTGCAAATGATGGTTTTATTGCCGCTACAGCTGTTGATGCAACATCTTTAGAAACTGATGCTACTGCATTTGATCCTATTAAGAATAACTTGGTAAAACTTGTTTATCTGACTCCGACTCATTCTGAATTGACTGTTGATCTACCGGATGCAGATGATGTAATTGCTGCTGAAAATGGTTTCAATGGTGCCCTTACTACAATCAAGATGGAAGGAACTAAGAACTTCGGTCAGTGGACATTTGCTAACATCAACACAGATTACTATTACATCCAGAATGCAAAAGAAAAATCAACTGCTTTGATTCCAGCTGGTGGTTGGGCTTATCAGGATTTGACTGCTACAAATAATTCAGCTAATGGTAATGTAGTTTATTCAGCCGAAAAATTTGAAACAATGCCTTCTGCTCAGTGGTATATCTCTGGTAATGCTGGTTACTTTACGATTACTAACCGTGAATCAGGAAAACCTTGGTCTACACAATATTGGTATGCAGTAAAAGATGCAGCCGGAAAAGATGTTCCGAATGTTTATACTAACTATGGTACATTTAACGGCAGCGGTATCGGCTCTATGGATAAGGATACTATTCGTTTGGTACAGGTTCCTGCTGATGTATTGAAAGCAAAATATAATGGTTATCTGAATATTACCCAGGCTGTAGCAAAAGCTGATACATCTGTATTTACATTCAAATATGTTACTCCGCTGGAAATCAATCTCGGCCTTACAATGGGAACAGATTCAGTATTGGTAATGAAAGATGGTGATGCCATGAAGTTCAAACTGGAAAGAGTGAGCAAGGATAATGGTAAATATGGTATCAATGATGCTAAATTAGATCGTTTGGAAAGAGCTTCTTACTATATCTATGCAGATGAAGTAAGCAGTAACTCAACAGAAAGTACAGGTTATCACGAAAGAAAGTATGTAGTTCTGGAAGGTGGAAAGTATAGACTTGCCAATATGTTAGTGGCTGATAATGCTGACGGTACAACTCGTTTTGCTTATGGCACCAGCCGTTACGACAGAGCTGAATTCTTGGTAAAAGAAATCGGTGCTCCGGGTGAAAATTATGTATTGGTTGATCCTAACACTCAATCTGCACCGTCAACAGGTATGGGTACAATTGCTGAGGGTGTAAGAATGGCTATGGATCAGAACTCTTTGACAATGCGTGCAAATGGTTTGCCTTCTGTTGCAGAAAATGTTTATACAAACAGCTTAATGAACCTGGTGAAGGCTGCTGCTGGTAACTATGTTTCAAACTTGGCCTATGGTGATACTGTAAAAGTATTCTCTAACGATTATCCTGAAGTGAAAATGTACGAAAATGGTGGTATGTTGGCTATGTCTTCATTAGAAGCAGGTGTTACTTACAATACAGCTTTATTTGTTGATACAGCTTATGTAAGAGACAATACAGCTAAACCTCAGTATATGTTCGTTCTTCGTCCGGTATTTGATCCGAACTGTAACTTCCCGAACCACAATCATCATGCGGTTGAAGGTGATTACTTGATGCACCTGGTTGATTCTGCTGCTGTAGATGCTGCTAAATATACTTGGGATAACAAGAAATTTGCTCGCTTAGGATTCATTCCTGCCCGTCATGAAGGTGACAGCGTTGTTGTTAAGAGTTCAGGTGACGTGATCAAATTAGATGACAATTCAAAGGATCAGTTCTGTACATTTGCTTTAAGATATGTAAATACAGACCGTGACGCATTCTATCTGGAAACTCTGTACAAGAAAGGTACTCCGGCTGACAGATATAATCCTGAAATCCCTGATGCAAAAGGTTGGGTAAGATGGCACAATGGTGTCCCTGTAGTGGTAAACGATCTGTCTCAGGCTGGTAAGTTTAACTTCGAAGCTACATCAGAATCTCCTGTTGCAAACGAAGGAATTACTACAACTACTATTTCTGTAACCACTAGAGAAGGTGAAGTTATTATCAATGGTGCTCAGGGCAAGGTTGTTACTATCAGCAATGTTTTGGGTCAGGTAATAGCTAGAACAGTAGTTTCTTCCGACAATGCAACCATCTCTGCTCCTGCAGGTGTAGTTGTAGTTGCCGTAGAAGGTGAAGCCGCTGTAAAGGCAATCGTAAAATAAGAAGTAATTATTTATAATCAAATAATTCTAAATTTATTACCGTGCGGTGTTATCGGACTCCAATTACCCTGCGACAGGCGAACAAACGGTAATTATTAATACTAAAGTAATGAAATAAAGTTCTTCTGTTCGAACTCTGTGAAGAGTAAAAACAGACAAAAACAAACCTTCCCGGATTATTTCCGGGGAGGTTTTCTCTTTTAAATAACTCCTTTTTTTGCTCCACATAGATGAAAAATTACTTTTTTTATTTATGTTTGTACCGCTGGTATTGATATGTAACTTGATATTCAATGGAAGAACTACGCTTGATAAAGTCTTTGAAAGAAGGAAGCCGGGAAGCTTTTTCAATATTGTATAAACAGTATTGGACAAGAGTTTACCATTTTTGTACACTTTACTTGAATAATAGGGAGCGAGCGGAAGATGTGGTACAGGAAGTATTTATTAAAATCTGGGAGT
>ULWH01006271.1_pt1 | contig 23531 bp, 17 predicted proteins | sample 1960201 | NCBI WGS metagenome assembly ULWH01 (sample SAMEA4835808, study PRJEB28245) | human gut metagenome | biome: gut microbiome; material: fecal sample | place: Denmark | collected 2008
CGGGCGATGGATGCCCTGCGCTGTCCGCCCGAAGACCAGGTCGTGGATACGCTTTCCGGTGGTGAACGCCGCCGCGTGGCCCTATGCCGCCTGCTGCTTCAGCAACCGGATGTGTTGCTGCTCGATGAGCCGACCAACCACTTGGATGCCGAGTCGATCGACTGGCTGGGACAAAATTTGCAGCAATATGCGGGTACGGTAATATGTATCACGCACGACCGTTACTTCCTCGACCATGTGGCCGGATGGATTCTTGAACTCGACCGTGGCGAAGGGATTCCCTGGAAAGGCAATTACTCTTCCTGGCTGGATCAGAAGACTAAGAAGATGGCGATGGAAGAAAAGCAGGTCAGCAAACGCCGTAAGACACTCGAACGCGAGCTGGAATGGATCAACATGGCTCCCAAAGCCCGTCAGGCTAAAGGTAAAGCCCGTTTGAACTCATACGAAGCCTTACTGAACGAAGACCAGAAAGAACGCGAAGCCAAGCTGGAAATCTTTATCCCGAACGGCCCTCGTCTGGGTAACAAGGTGATCGAGGCACAGCATGTGGCCAAAGCCTTTGGCGAAAAGCTGCTGTTCGACGACCTCAACTTCATGCTCCCTCCTAACGGTATCGTTGGTGTGATCGGCCCGAACGGTGCCGGTAAAACAACGCTCTTCAAGATGATCATGGGAATGGAAAGCATCGACAAGGGGACATTTGAAGTAGGCGAAACAGTAAAGGTCGGCTATGCAGACCAGACACACAAGGATATCGACCCAAAGAAAACGGTTTTCCAGGTCGTTTCTGGCGGCCAGGAATTTATCCGTGTAGGCGGCAAAGAGATCAACTCGCGCGCTTACCTGTCACGGTTCAACTTTGCTGGAGCCGACCAGGAGAAGCTTTGCGGTGTATTGTCCGGTGGAGAACGCAACCGCCTGCACCTGGCCATCACGCTGAAGGCCGAAGCCAACGTATTGCTGCTGGATGAGCCGACCAACGATATCGACGTGAACACGCTGCGTGCCCTGGAAGAAGGTCTGGAGAACTTCGCCGGATGTGCCGTTGTCGTTTCGCACGACCGTTGGTTCCTCGACCGTATCTGTACGCATATCCTGTCGTTCGAAGGCGATTCGAATGTGGTATTCTATGAGGGAACTTATTCCGAATACGAAGAATACAAGCGCAAACAAGGTGGCGACACCGAACCGAAGCGCGTTCGTTACCGCAAACTTATTGTTGATTAATCACATATAATTCATTTAGTACCATGAAAAAAAGAATGCTTTGCATGGCAGCGGTTGCTGCCGCCTTTTTGTGTTTCGGAAGTGATGCGAACGCACAAAAGACAACCAAGTTGTTCAACGGAAAAGATCTTTCAAACTGGAATTTCGTTGTCGATAAAAATTCTGTCCCGCCCGAACAGGTTTATTCCGTAAGCGACGGCGTGATCAAGATCACCGGACAGCCTTTCGGTTATATGTACACGAAAGAGAAATACGACAATTATAAATTGCACGTGGAATGGCGTTGGCCGAACGGCGACCAGAATGCGAACAGCGGTATCTTCCTGCTGATTGCCGAACCGAAAAACCCGTTCCCGAACGGAATCGAGTGTAACTTGATGTTGGGCAGTGCAGGTGACTTTGTCCTGCTGGGCGGTTCCGACCTGGCACAGTATCAGGGTAAGCCGGGCGAACCCCGTCCCGGTTTTCCGGTTGTCAAGAAGAATGCGCCAAGCAGCGAAAAACCGGCCGGAGAATGGAATGAAGCCAATATCTACGTGAAAGACGGAAAGATCAACGTTTATATCAACGGCGTTTATCAGAATACCGGATGGAACAAGCAAAAAGAAGGTTACATCGGCCTGCAGAGCGAAGGTAAAGAAGTGGAGTTCCGTAACGTAACGATCACTCCCTGGTAACAGCGGACGGAACAAAAGGATCATAGGAAAGGGTGGATAGAATTTTTATCCACCCTTTCAACGTTTCGTATTCTATATTGTTGTATGTAAATCAACAATAAATACGAACGCCAAAATGAAACAGTACAGAGCTTTATGTTTTTTCCTACTCTTATCGCTTCTGCATACAACGGCAAATGCCCAGTTGCAGAATGTCATCAAGGATATTTTCCAGGCTGATACAACCCTGACACATACAGACTCGTCCGCCATACAGAAAGCAGACGGCACATTCAAATTAAAAGCAGGCCAGATCCAAAAACTAGACTCGCTGCACCGGGAGGCAGTTGCCAAACTGAAAACGGACAAGCTTCACGAAAATTGGTGGGAAACCGGAAAACACGTCCTTTATTTCGTGCTGGTGCTGTTGGGACAATACCTGCTGTTTCGCCTTTCGTCGTGGCTGTATAAAAAGGCGAAAGCACAGATCGAGTTACTGAAAGACACCAAACTGAAGCCGATCTCGATCCAGAACTACGAGATACTGGACACGCAAAAACAGGTAAAGCTGCTGGTCTTTCTGGCAAGCATCCTGCGCTACCTGCTGTTGTTCATCCTATTGGTGCTGACCATACCGATCCTCTTCTCGATCTTCCCGCAAACCAAAGAACTTGCCTACAAGATTGCCTATTACATCTGGAATCCGGTTAAAAGCATCCTGATAGGAATACTGGATTACATTCCCAACCTTTTTACGATTATCGTGATCTGCCTGGTTATAAAGTATGTGATCAGGGGCATCCGCTACCTGGCCACGGAAATAGATGCGGGGAGATTGAATATTAATGGATTTTATACGGACTGGGCGATGCCGACCTATCATATTATCCGTTTCCTGCTGTACGCGTTCATGATTGCCATGATCTATCCTTATTTGCCCGGAGCCAATTCGGGTGTGTTTCAGGGAGTGTCAGTCTTTGTCGGGCTGATCGTTTCGTTGGGGTCGAGCACGGTGATCGGGAATATCATTGCCGGATTCGTGATCACTTATATGCGTGCTTTCAAGCAGGGCGACAGGATCAAACTGAACGATACGGTGGGGAATGTGATTGAAAAGACGGCCTTCGTCACCCGCCTCCGCACGATAAAGAACGAGATCGTGACGATACCGAACTCATTTATCATGTCGTCACAGACAGTCAATTACAGTTCGTCGGCACGAACTTACGGGCTGATCATCCACTCCGAAGTGACGATCGGATATGATGCGCCCTGGCGGAAAGTACACCAGCTTCTGACGGATGCGGCGCTGGCAACGCCCGGTGTAATGCCCGAGCCGGCTCCTTTTGTCCTTGAAACGTCTTTAGAGGACTTCTACCCTGTCTACCAGATCAACGCTTATATCCGGGATGCGGATAAGATGACGGCCATCTATTCGGATTTGCACCAGAACATACAGGATTATTTCGACAAAGCCGGAGTGGAAATCATGTCGCCGCATTATACGGCGTTCAGGAACGGGAATGCTTCTACGATCCCGAAGGAAGAGCCGGCCGGCAATTAGGCCGGCATCCCGTCGAGTTGTTCCGCTTTCCACTCCACAAAACCGTCGATGCGGCCGGGGATCTGGAAAAGAACCTGGTCGTCCCCTACTCTTTTCAGGACTGCGGAGCGGAACAGGGGAAGCCGCATTTTATCGATGTTGAAAGAAGCCTTCATCAGAATGACTTCGTAACCATCGTACACTATTTCCTTGTTGAGAACAACCGGAAATTCCTTTGCCAGATAATAAGCCGAACGTTCGTAAGCACACCAGTTATCCCCTTCGAGATAAAGGTAAACGTACTTCTCGTTATCTACTTCATTCAATAAGATCGATTCTACGTTGAGTGCTTGTTTCATAACACGAAATTTAGTTGTTATACATTTTTGTCGGGTTCTTCTTTCTGCGGGTTCAGATGTTCCAGCAGGAATTTGCCCGGTTTGAATTTCACGCTGTTGCGGGGAGCGATCATACAGACGGTATTCTCTCGGGGATTCCTCGCCGGTCTCGCCGTCTGCTTCCATATCGTAAATGAGCCAAATCCCATCAAACTAACTTCTCCATCTTTCAACAGGGCTTTCTCCACCTCTTCTTCCCAGACTCTGACAAAGATTGTGGCATCCTCCTCTTCCAACAAAAGCCTTCCGGCTAGTTTTTTTATTAAATCTGATCGGTTCATGTTATTCTTTTATTTGTCTTTTATGCAACGATAACCAATAAATTTTTCACTAGGATTATGATCTTTCAACTCAGAAAGAGTCGTTGTATTACCATCCCACGCAGTCATACTCGGTTTGGTATGATCATAGCCACAATATAGGCTTCCTGAAGCCGATCTTGTACAACTAAAATAACTTCGACCTATATCCATGCCATCGTCCTGTACCCTATTATAAACAATAACAGCCAATTCTTTCTGATTTGGAATACGCCAACCATCCCCTTTCCCAATACATGGGTTAGTCCAACTTGCTAAATAAGCAGTAATACTCTCCTCTTTATTATCGACCCAATCTCCGACATCAAAGGCTCCCGGCAAACGGTTTTCCTCTTCAAAAGTTCTATGTCCAAAAGTCAATGCACCATTTATATTGTTACGTTTGGCTTTTGCGTTTAACCTTTCTAAAGAATAAGAATGAGCAGTACGATCCGGATAATCTTTATTGGAAAGAACAACATATGTTTGAGACTCACCACCCACACTCCTCAGATTACGTATACAACGATAAGGATACACTACATTTTTCTCATGAAACCCTAAAGAAGCACCTTCGTAAGCCTGCAATACATAATACTTAGGATATATTGAACTAGTAATATAAGAATAGTCTGAATTACTGCCACTATTACTCCGGTTATATAACCGGGCTTCTTTTGGTAAAGCGTCCTCTCCCATTATAAATCCAAGATATTGCTTAACTGACGGTAAATACCACCGCAATTCATTATCATCAATAATGCCATTACCATCTAAATCACGATTCCGTGTCAGGCAAGCATATTCAGCATATTTTAAATCATCTCTTAAATCATTTTTATCGTAATCAATATATGAATTCCAGTTTTTCGACTTTAAGAACTCTAACGTATTCATACGACCTTGATAAAACTGGTTTTTTGTTATAGAACCACCTTTAACCGGTAAATTTTCACCTTCCTGACTCCATTCCGTGCCCCATCCATTTCCACCATTCTCCAAATAATCCAAATCGAATATTGTACAAATAGGTCGTTGAGAGAAGGTATATACAGCCATACTTAGCGTGCTGGGGGACTGATCATTCTTTTTAAAATAGGTACAAATCTGAATAGTTCGAGGTTGCGTATTAATAAAATCTTTCAATGGTAAACCTTCCTGCGTGTTATAGTTACCTAACCCACCTCCATAGTAATATTCATCAATGAAGCAGGTATAACGGATAGAGTCTTCGTTTTTATAAAGATCATCTAAAGCTGCGTTAAACAAGTCCTCTTTAAAGCCATCGGCATCTAAAGGATTTCCATAATTAGGATCAGATGTATCTTTATATTTAGCAAAAGTTGTAACATTTTCCGGATTTCTCCTATATGTAACCCAATCGAGATCTGTTTCATCCGATACAAAATTGTTTCTGGGAGTAGCTGCTAATATCAGAAACTTTTCCTTGAACATTTCCAGATCTCCTTCTGCTCCATACTCCTCTATTAAATCCAATATTTGTTTCTTTTGAAAAGAGATAACAGTTGTTTCATAATGAGCATCAAAGGTTCGTACATTTTTTGCAGAAAGGAACATATCACCGTCACCTCCCCATGTTTCATTATCTGCTCCTTCTTTCTCAACTTCGACGATCAGATTATTCACACCTGCAACCTTGACTGTATAAGTATAGCGGTTGTTACGAAAAATATCGAAATTAGTATAATCATCAGTCTTTCCCTTTTCTTCCCAAACCCCTAGATGGATATAATATGTAACCTGTGCTTTCACATATTTATCGCCTGACACATTATTTACGACTTCTGTAGTCGTCCCTTCATACGTACCGTGCAGAACAAGATAAGTAGAATTGTTATTGGCAACTATAAAATCTTCTGCTGTTCCGCTTGTCTCTTCTCTACCATCACGATTGTCGACAGCCTTTTGGGGAGTCTTCCGGTTTTCCATCATCAAAAAAGAGAATGTATTGAAACCATCTTCTTTCGTAAAATCGACATTCGCTTTAGAGTTAAAATAATTTGCTGCATTATCGGTTTGATAATCGTTTGTCTGTTCGAAAACATTCGTATAAAGAGGTAACTTCTTAACTTGCCAACTGGAAGGAATAAAAGTAGCATCGCTATTTGTACACTTTACTTTAAAATTGACAGCAGCCATCACATGTTTGAGTTGTATCTTGCCATTGACTACCCCAGTCGGGCTGATCGTACAAGTTGTCTTACTACTCTCATAATCGTAAGCTTCTTCATCAGGAACAACACAGCCGCTCATCAGAAATTCTCCGTCGAGAACGGATATACTTGTCTGAAGTAACTTTGTACTAAGTTGTTTCAATCCGCTGAAAGAAGAGACACTTTCCAGATCACTTTTTAAATTAAACAGAGAATTCTCATAATTTGCTACGGCATAGATACAACGTTCACCAGAGGATGTTTTGATTTTTACGCTTCCATTACTCAATTCATCTGAGGTACAAAAGTGAGTATCCCCTACCTGCTCCCCGGTTGTCTTAAAAATAAAGATCGCAAGCGAATTGACTTTATTATCCTCGCTTATATCCGTGGCACGGGTTTCGATCTTGACAGGATTTGTTGTCTGGAAAGAGAGCGTAGCAGTTACCGGAACACCTTCTTCCACTGTCGGGCCGACCAGCGTTTCGTTTGTACATGCAACACATGTAAACAGGCTGATCAGTAAATAGATTATGTTTTTATTAGAGCGTATCATACTATTATTTTTTATTTTCCTTTGAATTCCAAAATCATCATTCCTAAGAGATGCGAATTATTAATTGTATGTAATATCTTGATTTTCGTTAATGCCAATTTCAACAATTTCATAGCCAAATTCGACATCGAAATTCTGGCTGACAGTTACGTTTACATCAATTTGCTGGTTGTAAGATTCTCCGGCAATCAAAGCCTCCAACTGCTTTCCTGTATCTTTGGAGATGAACTTAATCTCGATATCCTTTTCAGTTTTCTGTCTTACTTCCCCGTTCATGTAAATTACCAATTGAGCCTTTACGGTAAGTTCCGGATTTTTTACAGCATACGTCATATAGGATAAAGAAGTTTCTCCATTTTCGTCTAATTCTACAGAACTTACTTCGCCTGTCTGGGGAGCAGATATTACCGTTGAGTTTTTAGCAATACTGGCTGAGTAGCTGTATGCTTTTAATTCGGCAGTAACACCACTTCCACCGCTAACCTTCGGTTCATTCAATGTTACATTTACGCGGGAGGTCAGTTGCTTCAGTGTAATTGACAGGCTGTTACTTGTTGCAGAAAGTGTAACATTTGTCTTTATACCAACTTTTGTCAGGTTATTCAGGTTTCCTACTGTCATGGAAGTAAAGTCCTGATAAGTGTAGAGATTATCAAAAACGCTTGTATCATCCACATTTGCCACAACGATCACTGTCACCTTTCCTGCTTTTGCATCGATTCCCTTTACTATCGGAGTTTCCAGAGAACCACCTGTAGTACCTCCGAAAGCATACCCAACACGTTCTTTAGATCCTTCTTCGAATACAGCAATTACATAATTTCTGATAGCCGATTCGTCTGATGGAATGCCAGCTTTCGTTCCTACCCCTTCCGTCATCATGCGTACAGATATAGAAGTTGTTCCGTTATTTACGTTTGTGTTTGTCATATTGTCGTCGATACCTTCTATTTCAGAAGAACATGCTGCGAATGACAGAACCATTAAGATTGCTAAGATGATATTTTTTGCGTTCATAGGAATGAATGTTTTTTTACTATTAAAATTTTACCCTTACGTTTACGATGCAAATGTACGGCAAGCCCGGATAGCGGACGATAGGCAAATATTACACCCAAGCGGGGTATTTTTTAAAGCCTTGATTTTGATATAAACACCCTATGAAAACGATAAATACACCTTACAAAAAACAGCTGTTCAACGAAAAAAATCACTTAAAAATCTGATGAAAAAATATTCTCATGAAAATTGAGAAAAATACCATACAACGTGAGAATATCCGCTTTTTTAATGAATACCCACATTGAAGAGGCATTTATTTCAAACCAAAAGGGGAAACGACCGACAGAATGACGGCGCTCCCCCTTTCTTCTCAAAAATACAACACGTCATTATTCAATTACCGGACGGTCATCTTCACCGCCACCACCCGGAGTATCGGGGTCGGTTGGAGTGTCGGGGATCAACGGGGCATCCGACGGAGAAGTAACGGATTGTTTTAAAACCTGCTGTTTATAGTGTACTATCTCCTGATTTTGCAAAGTGATCAGATTCTTATAAAGGGCATCCCCCTCCAGGGCGGCATGCGCATTGATCAGTTTCACGACTTCCTGATAGACCTTATCTGTAAATTTACGGGCTTCAGCCAGTTTATAGGCCGGTTGTTCCAGCAATTCCTTGTTACGGCTGTCAGTGTAATTACGGACAGCGAAGTTCGATTCTTTCAGTTGAGTGAGAAACATTCCCAGGCCCAATTTTTCGACCTCGGCGGCATACTTGTTTTCCAGGTCGTTGATCAAGTTGAGCATCAGACCGGTTTCCTTATCTAACTGGTCTTTGGTTTTTATGTTATAATCCTTGATCAATTGCGAAACTTTAATGGCCGCATCGTGAACGGCTGTATCGGAAACGGCCAGTTGTGCCTTCACAATGTTTTTTATAGCAATAAAAAGGGAGTCACGTTTACTGTCGAACTCGGCGATCTTATCCGTATTCAGGCTTTTTTGCGAAACTTTCAGAGCTTCATCTTCAAGGCCGATTGCCTGTTTATAACGAGCCAATGCTTCCGTGATCTTTTCTTTTACTGCCGTCTCGGCATCGATACGGGCATAAAAGTCGGTGTTGTAGAGGAAATGCGCTCCGTTATTCATACGAACTACGCTAATTTTGTTGATTTCCATGTTATAAAATTTTTTAGGTGAATATTCTTCTTGCAGAGCTTCAGAAGCTCCGCGCTGTCCCGCTGAACAAAAAAACGTGCTTCAAAACGTCCGCGCTGCCGGTTTGGGGGTTCTGACGTGCTGCAAGACCTCCAATCCGGCGGCGCGGACGCTTTGAAGCTCTGCAAGACCTCCCGCGGGACAGCGCGGACGTTGTGCAGAGCTTCAAGGGGGTTATCAGTTTACATTCTCATGCTGATACTCGACAGACCATTCATCGGGAATGACAGTTACGATTGCCGAAGCGTTTTCGCGGTAGGTCTCGTCACCGGAACCTTTTCCGGTAATCGTGGCGCTGATGCGGATCACGTAATTGCGGATTATACCGGGGAGTTTATTCTTTCCGGTGTCTTCCATATCTTTCAGGCGGACAAAGAAATAACGGTCTTTCAGGATCGGTTCTTCACCCGTTTCAGGCAATATATCCCCTTTCAGGATCAACGTGGTTGGCAAGGTGAGTCCGCTTTCCGTATTTTCCGTTACGTAGCAGCGCCAAGGGGTCCCGCCATTTATGTCTTCCGATTCAATGGAACTTCCGCTAGAAATGATAACTGACTCAGCACCTTCTAACGGATTAAATAAATTCAGAGTTTCCAGATAGCTGGCGGAGCCAGACTGCTTACCATCCAGATAGGTGAGCCCGGAGGTTCCGTCTTTCACTTCGACCGAATTGTCATTGTTGCCAGTACTACGATCTGTCAGATAAGTATGGCTTTTGACCTGAGTGGCATAAACCCGCTTCAGAAGGAAACGGGCATTGGCTTTTTGTAGGTCGGTGGCATTCTCATCGCTCCAGGTCACGCCGATCTTCTCAAAGTCAATACGGCTGGCGGTACGGTAGACTTTGATTGACTCTTTACTAATGAACTCTTCTTCCGATGCTTCTGTAAAAACTTCTTTGGAACCGATATAATTGGCACCCGGTTTTAATGTCACATTCTTGAACTGGCTGCACATAGGTTGGTTGTCAACCTTAATATCTTTCAAGGCAAAAGTTTCCTCCTTCAATTTGTCGAGCGTTGAAAAGCTCTTATTTCCGACATTGACAAGGATTACATACGTATATTTTGTAATGCTTTTGGCACTGATCCGGATAGTGTCGGGAGTTTTGCTTTCCCCTGCTCCTGGCGCGTAATCCACATAAGACGAGGTCAGCAAACTACCATCCTCCTTGAACAAGGCGGCACAGATATTATTGATCTTTGCTTCACCCGCTAGCGTTTCAACCGCAGTCGTTGCACGGGGTGAGCTTTTTGTCAATACCGAGCCGGGAGCGACCGACAACGTAAGCGTTGCATCCTGCGGGACGATCACTTCGGGTTCGTCGTCGCCGGAAGAACAGGAAGCCAGCAAACACAGGGCCAGCAGAAAGGGGGCGATATAGATTGGTTTCATATTATTATTCTTTTATTTTATTTCTTCAGTCTGATGTACATATCCCCATCCGGCCACTTCGACACGAACGTCGAGCGAAGCATCGTCGTCAAAACTGGTTTCCGTGAAAGTGACGTGGAGACGGTAGATATAATTCCGTTTTACGTAATTATGATCGTAGCCGTTCAGTATGCCGTTGCGGTTGATCGGCGAAGTGAAGATACGAGTCTGGTTCGATTCCACCAGAGTCGCTTTCACGACCAATAAGGTCGGGGTGGCATCGGATGAGCTGTTTTCAAAGGCGTAGGTTTCGAAAACAGGTGTCAAACGAGGGGTATTGTCGTTTACTGTCAGGTTGAAATCGCTTCCGAGGTAATCGGACGGATGGGAACCGGGAGCAAAAAGGGAAGCTGCTTCCGAAACACCTGCACCGTATATCAATGCGGCTTGTCCGGCCGGGGCTTCCACTTTGCCCCAGTCCCCTTCACTGAAGAATAAGGATTTACTTTTAACGTTCGCCAAAGCGATATGGTCGATCCGCACCGTACATCCCTTCAGCGAAGAGCCGGCGAAGCGGGTCTGGATGGTATTCATTTCCACACGGGCGGCAATGCGGGTGAGCAGCAGCGGGGTGGAAATATTGTCGATGTTCTCCCCTGCCGTAAAGCCGATCAGGTTGTCCTCCCCTTTTACAAGCGCCTGCTCGGTACGGATCACCTGCGTGCTGAAGGTCAGCGACTCTTGCGACTGCGATGCGAGGTCGGCCAGACTCGACTGCAACCCGGCATAAGAACCGATCGAACCGGCTACACTTTCGGGAAGGTTGGCCAGCACGACAAGCATGATACGTTCCGGCCGTGTTTCTATATCGGTGACAGTCAACATATCTGATTTGGGATTTTCCACACGCCCGTAACCGATCCGTTCGGAACCGTCGCTGTTGAACACATAGGCTGTCAGATTGTGTATATCGCTTTCGCCGGGCAATGCGTTCGGGTCGTCGCCTGACGCCTTACTTTCCGACTGGCTGCGCAATTGCAGCCCGACGGAAAGATTGGCCTGTTCAATCGAAGGCGTTACTGGCTCGTCGTCTTTTGAACAGGATGCCAACAGCATGGCAACAGATATGAATAATATAAATTTATGTAAGATCATCTTTCTAAACCGGTTTAATTGTTGATTGACTTAAAATTCGATATGGTCGTCCACCGTTCCCCAGGGACGGATTGCTTGCCGGACGGAAAGCAGGGAGCCGTTTTCGGCGAAACGGAGCACGACGTAGAGCACACCGGCTTCGGGAGCTTTCAGCGGCTTTCCGTCATCATCGTGAGTAGCAATAGCCAGCGTACGGTCTTCGGCCGTCAGCTCCACGCCCAGGTTATCGCCTGAGCACATCCGGTAGTTGGGGGCGAAATATTCTTTGTTTTCATCCCAACCGGCATCGGGCGAGTAATAGACGCTATCCCCGGTCAGCTGCCCCTGGTAGTCGAAACCGCTCAGGGTACGGTTCACATAATAATCGCAATCGATATCTTCGTGGGCCGTTGAGGGGAAATTCTTTTCCAAGGCGTATCTGATATTCTCCGTAACGATATTTACTTGCGAGAGTTTGGGACGGACAACAATCGTATCGTCCTCGTAAATTCCTCCGCCGGCTTTCGTCAGCACCAGGCGGTTGCCGTAGAAAAGATCGTCGGGTGTTTGAGCCAAACCGTCACGGCTTTTAAGCATGACTTTCAAATCTTCAATCAGCTTGCTTTCCGTAACAGTTTGGTTTTCTCCCGAAAGATTTCCCCAGGCTACCACATGTAGGTTACGATCTTCGGGATATATAAGTCTGATCTCTTCGCGGTTGCGTATCTGATTTTGCGTCAGGCGAACCGTTTCCAGATAGGAATAGTCTTCATCGAAAACATAGAGGGAGGCGTCGGTCAGGGCTAATCCCGTGACATCTTCGCCTTTTGCATTTTCGGCTTTCAGGGTCAACTTATAACAGGCTGCAAGATTTTCCTGAATGCAACCGGTCAGCGTCAAAGCTGCGGTACAAACGGCTGCCAACAGCCATCGACAAGGGTGATTGATCTGTTTCATATTATATTTCGATTTCTTCATCAATTGTTATTGTGTCGAGTGTCACACCTTCCCATGTTTCCACACTGATAGTGACAGACATCTTGACATTATCCTTGTTATCTCCGGGTTCGGGCGATCCTTTTCCCTCGATAGTCGCTTCAATCTTGTAAATGGTGTTACGCTGAACGCCTTTGGCAAGTTTGATACGGTAGTAGCGGTTCGTAAGGACAGCATTACCTGCACCATCATATAAATCGCCTTTGATATAAAGGATGACGGGAGCAGCCCCATCTTTTGCATCAGAGTTGGTCATCGCATAGAAGCTGGCAAGGTCTGTATGACTTTCTTCACCGGGCTTTATGGTAGTAGCCGGAGAAAACACTTTACTCAAATTGTCATCCTTCTCATTTCCTGCTGCAATATCGCCACCATGAAAATACTTCTCTATTCCGCATAAGTAACCTTCCTTAATCTCCATAGGATGTTTTTCACCCGTACCGGTTTCAAACTTCCAATCCATCATATCGAACAGATAAGATTTGGGACGGACATTAGCCAGAAACACCTGGGTTAAACGGAATTCCAGACCGTCTATCCCTTGCAGGTCTTTGTTTGTATCTGTATTTTCCCAATTGACATCCAATTTACTCAGATCCACACGGCCGACTACCCGTTTCACTTTTTCACTTATTTCATTCACATTTTTTTTATCACCTTCAATAGCCTTTATCTCTACATCCTGGGCAATGTTGCTCATTACAAAACCATTCTCCCCTCCCTGTTCAGGCAACGAAGCTATCAAGTCATAATAATCTTTCGGAATGAATGAGTTCACCTCTTCGGTGTTGGCCATCACCAGCATTTTATATATTCCGGTTTTCAGGGCAGCAGTAACTTTATTATTATCCGCTTCACCATCAATTACATTTTTGTAAGTATGTCCTATCACTTCATTTTTGGCTGCATCGATAAAAACCACAGTCAGGTTTTTAATTGCGTTCTCTTTTTCGTTACCTGGCTGTGTTTCGGATTCCGCTTTCGTTTTGGCAACGCCATCGACTGCCACAGAAACAGTGACTAAAGCATCTTCACCGCCCGGAGTCGGCGACGGTTGTTCCTCCTTTGAACAGGAAGCCATCAGCAAACCGGACAACAGCAGGATGTATATTTTATTTCGTTTCATATCGGATTTGTTTTATCTGGATTAATCAATCGACGGGTTTTCAACGATTTCGCCCCAGGCTTGCACCTCCACCATGCTTGTAAGCGTAGTATCAGAGTTCTTGGGCCCTTTAATAATAGCATCGATCGAGTAGATGACATTACGTCGAACATACAGGTGTTCCGTAACATTCGTGATATCGTCGTGCTGCCTGTTTACTACAATCGGGTAATCGATATTCTTTATTTCCTGCATATTCCCGTTTTTATCTTTATAGCGGTAGGTTCCGCGAATGATCAGGAGGGTGTGCCAGGTTGTTTCCTTCATATTTTCGTAAACGGAATAAGCATTATCTGCACAGTTTGCGATAAGGCCTGTTTCTTCCGTCACACTGCGAAAATCATAATTATAGGCAGTACGCAGGTCGGCGGATAACTTCGGTGCATTGTCTTTATAGACATTTTCGAGGTCGGCATTTTCGCCAGCCAGGAATAAATCGGGAAGGGAATGATTGGTTACTTCAACAGCACCCCAGTCGCTCTCACTGATATAATGGGAATAATTCTTTACGTTGGCCATAAAGACGGATTCAAGTTTGAAACTTGCCTCATCAGCGTATTGCTCTAAGGGACGCAGGAATAGTTTGTTCAGATAAACACGGGCAACCGTGCGGTAGACAGTTACCGGAGAAGCCGTGATCAGGTTCGCGCCTTGTTTTTGCAATCCGATCGTGTTCTTACCGGGTTTCAAGACATAGGAATGTACGCCCGAGCTCATTGTCGGGGTTGTATTTTCGTTTTCAAGTTTTTGGGTGAGGGTCAGAAATTGATCCAGTGAGGTTAAACCGTCGAAAGTTCCTTCCGGTGCGTTGGCAACGAGAAGCATACGGATAGTCCCGGCTTTGAGCGGGGTAATATCTTCAATTGTGTCTGTTTGTCTGACTTCGCGGGCGGCGATCAATTTGTCTGCATTCTCGCCCGAAGTACCGAAAATGGCTACATAAAGTCTATCAATCGCGGAGTCGTTGGCTTTTGAACCGATCTGCGGGATCGTGATGCGTAGTGAGAGTGTAGCTTCCCCGGTCTCGTCTATCTCCTGGTTTCCGTCGTGGGAGCAGGATAGCAAAGCGAGAAACAAGAAAACGTTGTAAAATAAAACCCTATTGTTCATATATTAATAGTTTTATATATCGGCAAACCGGAAAGTTTTTAAGAATAAGAATAAATCAATCCGGGGAATTATCCCCCGGATTGATCGGTGTGATCCAAATTGGATGTATGAGCTAATTGATTGTTAGTCGATGTCAGGAGTTAATACAACTTCACCCCAGTTTACTACTTCTATCTTCGATGTTAAACTAGCAGCATTGCTATCCGGATCGATTGTTCCATTACCCGGACCTGTAATAGTTACATTCATAACATATTTAACGTTACGAAGTACGCCACAATGTGCCGGGAAATCTTTACCTGAAGTATTTTCAAGAGAGTTATTGATAGCAACAGTCCAATAAGCGTTATTTACCGTAACTGTTGAGCCTGCATCTGTTACATATGAATAAGAACCTTTAAGTACTAAAAGGGTTGCTTCTGTTATAGGAGTTCCGAACACAGTAGCAGAAGCATTATCGTAAACGAAGAATTGGGCACCGTCAATAAGTTCTTTTTTACCGGTTTGAGCCTCAGCTGATGTATATTTAATCTCATCAGTAATCTCTATTGAATAAGCAGCATCACTTTCTGTAACTGCACCTGCTTTCAGCGCACTTACTCCATCAACAACTGAACACCAGGCTTGATCCGCTGCAAATAAACCTGTACCACCGTCCTGACCTCCTACTCTAACACCGGAACGAACATTTGCAACGAAGATTTTACTCAATGTCAATGTAGCTCCTTTTCCTTTACCGAAACCTTCACGCGGATTTACGGTTATTGAAGGGACTTCTACTCTTGCCACATTACGGTAGACCTTTATATTTTCCTCTCTAAGAAGTTGATCGTTTGTTGTATTTGTTTTAAAAACACTGTTTCCTAAATCATTAACCATTACATTTCTACCAGCCTTTAATGTTAAGTCATATACTTTACTTGACATTAATAAGCTTCCCGTATTAATAGCCTCTTTAGAGATTTTATTAAGAAAATCTTGCAAAGTAGCAGCATCCTGGAACATATTTGCAGTAGGATTCGCTATGACCAGTACCTTTACTTTTCCTGATTTTGCAGCAACACATGCTGTTGTATCTGACTCATTAGTCTTTTCCATATAACTTAACAAAGCATCTGTAGCCATAGCGGTTCCCATTGCACCATTATTAAATACTGCAAGACCGATCTTCGCTACATTACCGAATGCATCATCATCACTAGCTTTTGTTGTACTTTTTAGTGAAGAGCCAGAATTACCGACAGCACTAAATGCTGTAGTAAACGTAGCATCCAATTCCAAAGCCGGATCCGGGATATTCGGATCGTCATCATTTGAACAAGCGCTGAATGCGCATGCAACCATAGTTGCGTAAATTAAATTCTGTAATTTCATAACTTATATGTTTTAAATGTGATAAATCATTTTACTACCCTATACTTAAATATCGACTGTCTTGAAGATTAAGATTGCTTTGTTGTTTCTTGTTGACAGTGCAAATGTAGACAGCCATATTTTGATAGGCTGGCGGTATATTTATCACTCATGTGAGGTAATTTTTAAATGATAAAAATCCCTCTGTTTATTTAGATTTATTTTAAAGAATACCATGCTTTATACCCTTACCGGCTGCCCATATTGAGAAGGATTTACACCATATTGCTCGATAAATCGTTTGCGGAAGGTCGCCATATCATTAAATCCGACCATTTCGCAGACCTCCGTAATAGTATATTTCTGCTGCAAGATCAGTTGAGCAGCCCGTTTGATACGGACACTTCGCGTCAATTCCAGAATACTGCAATTGGAGAATGCTTTTACCTTGCGATAAAGTGTCGGGATACTCATACTCATTTCATCCGCCAGGAATTTTGCATCAAAGCAAGGATCTTCCAGATGCTCTTCAATGGTCTGCACGATCTTATTCATAAAAGCATTTCCTGCGACTTCTATCTCGTTGAGCGGAGCAGGTACTTCGACAGAAAATTCCTCCGTATCAGGTGCCGATTGCGTATAGAACGCCCGCATTTGCTCCCGACGCTTCAACTGGCTGATCAGTTTACTGCGCAACACTTCCAGGTCGAAAGGCTTGGTGATATAATCATCCGCCCCGGCTTCAATGCCGGCTATCACATCTTCGTTTTCCACTTTAGCCGTCAACATGATAACCACCGTCTGGCTGGTACCCGGATTGGTCTTTATCTCCCGACAAGCGGTAAACCCGTCTTTTACAGGCATCATGACATCGCACAGAATGCCATCGGGGTACTCTTTTTTTGCCATCATCACCCCTTCCTCACCGTTGCGGGCTTCCAGTATCCGGTATTCTTTTCCCAAAGCCAGTTTGAGGAACCAACGTATCTGGTCGCTATCATCGATCACCAGCAATTTCTTACCGGTTTCTTTCTTCTGCGGAATAAGTTGTACGAAACCGGCAATCTCCTCCTTCTGAAAGTCATTGAGATTAACCAGGCTGCTATCGGGCTCGACAAACTCGACCGGCAATTCCATCAAAGAACGTTTTCCCAACGGGATCAGGATCGTACAACGGGTTCCACCCTGTCCTTCCATTGTCTCCTGTATAAACTTCGCACGAACTGTTTCGGCCATATCAGTGATCTGTTTCAAACCGATACGGGCACTGTCCTGTGCGTCCAGTCCGTCATCCTGTATGCTCAGCGAACAATAGGGTTTACCATCGACCTTAACAACCGCTATATTGATCGTGATCTTGCCATACATAAATGTATTCTTCAACGAATTGGATAGTAACGTACGCAACGCATACTCCATTTTCCGGCGGTCTACCCATACCCACAAAGCCTGCACCTGGGTATTGATCTTAAAATCGATATTGTTCATAGCAATCCAGTCGACAAACAGGTCGCATATCTGTTTGGTAATATCCACCAGATCGTAGCGGGCTATGCGCATATGGTTCGCCACATCGTCACCGTGGCGTATATCCTGCAATTGATACATCATATCCTGCAAAGCCAGCGTATTACGATAGGCCGACAATACCTGGGTGGAAACAAGCCCGTCGAGTTCGCGATTGAGAACCAACTGTCCCAGGTAGCCCAATATCAACGAGAGAGGCGTACGCATTTCATGTACGGCTTCGACAAAAAAGGAATTGTGAAGCTTTTCCAGTTCTTCAGCCCTTCTGATCGCTTCATTGTATTTGGCTTCGTGTTCCAATCCCCAGCTGTCTGTTTCTTTTATTTTGTTCACCATGAGCTGCTGTATCTCACGATTCTTGATAGTCAGCGTATCAATGGTGCGCTTCAACTCTTCATTTTCCAGCTTGAGCGTTGCCATAGCAGTCTCTCCTTGTTCATTTTCCTTTTCCTGCTTCTGTTTATTATGAAACAGAACAGTAAAAAGCGTTCTAAATTGATTGATCATTTCCATTGTATCCGGATTTATTATTTTTCATTTATTATCTTGTCCGATCTTTTATCCTATTTTTTGCTTTTCAGTAGAATTACGGTAGCTTTTTTATCGATTTTTCGCTGATTATTTATCCCAAACGACTAATCGCACAGGTCGATTTGTAATACAAGGACTACATGTAACGACTGGTTTATAGACACTTAAGACTTACAATACAATTTATACTTAGTTCATACAGAACTATGGTTCAATAAGATAGACAAGAAATTTGTGTTGTTATTCAACACGAATTTCTTGTCGGAAAATAATCGATCGCGAAAAATTGGAGAAGTATAAAAGAATATAGGTACAAGCCATAAGGATTTTTTGTCCTTGAAATGCTACCGGCTTATAATTTGATCATAAAACAGGGAAAATGGGAAAAGGAAGAATATTTTGGGGATACTTTATAAAATAAAGCCTGCAATTAGTTCATATCAGATTATTTTATAACTTTGAAACCGCAAAAGGTAGAGTTCTGTATGAACTAAGTCAATTATTCGGTCTTATTCAGTTTGTCCAGAAGATCTCTGCTTGGCTTCAGACGGACAGTATTCCGGGGAATAAGCATAACCCCCTCTCCCGTCCTGGGATTCCGGGCTAAACGCGACGATTGGGGTTGAAGAAAAATTCTTCCAAAGCCATAAATGGAAACATACTCTTCTGTTTCTAACCCTTCGACCATAATATCCAATATCGTGTTTATATAAGTACGGCTCTCCACCAGACTGATATCCATTTTTTCAGATAGTTTTCGAGCCATCTGCTCTTTGTTCATCTTCTATTTATAATTTATTCAGCAACGACAGGGTACAAAGTTCGGATTTTCAAGCATACAATGCAATTCACATTTCTTTCATAATATGTTCTATTCTTTCGTTCTCCATCCAAATAAATACTATTTTACTATATATTGATCGAAATATATAAGCGAACGCCATTTTTATATAAGAATCGAAGTTTTGTTTCATCGTAGATTTGCGCAATCAAAACCAAAAGATAACATATATTTCAATCAATAAAAAAATGAGAACAACGAGTAAATTAATCACTGTAATGCTTGCATTGGCCTTATTGGGCGCTTGTAGCAAAAATGAAATGAATGAATTAGGTAATGGAGAGAAAGCATCTATCACAATTACACTAAAAGGAGAGAACCTATCTTCTAAAGCAACAGGTAGCACTTCTGACACAGAAACCGACGAACGCAAGATCGTAAATTACAAGGTTTATGTTTTCAGTTATAACAGCGGTGTACTTGAAAAAGAAGTAGACGGCATTGTTAGTAATGGCGTAGCCGGATCAACCCAGATAGACGGATTGAATACAGCTGGTACAAAACGTGTAGTGGTTGTAGCCAATCTTCCCGCCGGATTCCCAGCCATCGACAATTACGACGATTTTGGAACTGCGGCATTCGATCTCGGATTACAAAATCCGGCAAACCGTGCAATAACAGGCCTTGTCATGAGCGGCGAATCATCAGAACTGACATTGACCAGCGGAAGTCCTGTTCCGGTAACCGTAAGTATCAAACGTATAGTTGCTAAAATAGAATTAGGCTCCGTTACAATCACTCCGGAAGCGGGCCATACGGAAGCGTTTGTTCTGACTCAGGTCAGTATTCAGAAAGCTAAATCGAATGCGAATATAGGTCCTGTGACAATTGTATCGAATGCCCCGTTTTATGGAGGCTTAAGTGGTACGGAAAGTTCCGTTCCCAATCCCGATAACTATTTACTGGATGCGATCTCCACCGATCAGCCGAACGGGTCGCCTAAAGTGTTCGACAACTTCTTTTATGTTTTCCCGAACGACGAAGTGGGAGCCGAAACTTTGCTGACCATTACCGGAACATACAAAGGTAATATTACCCATTTCCCATTCCGCATTAACAGCATCGTTTCCGGCACTGCCGACGGAACGCTCATTAAACGGAATACCCGCTATATCCTCAATGTTACACTGAAGAAATTAGGAAGTGGAACAACTGACCCGGATACTCCTGGAGATCCTGCTGCTATAGAAGTAACAGTCACGACCGAAGGTTGGGAAGGTCCGCTGGTACAAGATCTGGAATGGTAAGACCAACGATCAGAGCTATCGTTCCGTTTTTGTTGATCTTATTGCAAACGAGCTGTATCCGTGAAGATTTACAGGAATGTGAAGAAGAATATTTTGTCACAATAAAGGTAGTGGACATACTTACCGGAGAAGATATTACAACCTCCGGAGAAGTCGGTCATGCCGGGTTATTCATCTTTGATGCAAATGAACAACTCCGGTACACGGTCAATGTCGACTCCAATCATATCCGGCAAAAAATTCCGGTTTTGATTACCCCGAAAATAATTGGTCATCATTGGATATCCGTCTGGGGAAACCTGGAAGGATATCCACCTGAGACATCCTGTGGCGATCTCTTTTTTGGTATTACGAAGATCACCGGATCAAAGGTAAGAAATGAAGAGATAATAATTTCCAGGAAAAATGCCCGGATGTACATAACCGTCCGGGGACTTCCGGCTCTGTATGATGCTGCGGATTATTATTTTTCGATCGATCTCAACAATAACGGATATGACCTCAAGGGAACACCAATCCCGCATGCAACAACGATCAAGCAAAATGGCATCACGCTCGAAAACAACGATTTTGTCTCTCTCTCCTCTTTCAGTCTGACCCATACCAACGGCAATAAGGAGGACTATGCAACCATCAGTCTTTACAAAAAAAGACCCGGTACGGAGAATAGAGAAGATATATTAATAGCGAGTATAAATTCTGATTTAAACGGAAACCATATTGTTCTTCCTGCCGGCCAGACTACAAACCTGCTGATCGACTTGTGTCAAGAGATCAACGTCCGTGTCAAAATAAGTCCCTGGGATAAAACAGAACAATGGGTCGAATGGTAATAATATGAATAAAAGATATCAAATATTAAACCGGATAACTGGCTGGCTACTACTTCTGCTGGTATACAGTCTATCAACCTTATCCTGTTCCGACGAATCGTTTATCGGTGATGAGAACGGCAAGCAGGTAGAAAACCGGATGCCTGTCCGGCTGACAATTAACACGCCCGCCACCCAAAAACCGGATACACGTAACATGAACCTGGAGGAACATATAGAGGAAGTACGCATATTGGTTCTTTCAAAGCCGGCCGCCGAATCCGAATACCAGTTCCTTTACAGCGTGGAGGGAGCGAATATAAGCTATCCCAACAACCATACGACCACATTCACCGCTATGCTCAAATCGTCGGACAACCCAATCAAGCTGATACTAATTACCAATGCCGGTCAAACCATAGCAGAGAAATATCCGGAAGCCGGTGATACAGAAACCCAAATAAAAGAAAAACTGGTATATCAGTTGGGAAATAGCGACGGCTACCCACAACCGATCACCGGTAGTCTGCCCATGTATGGAGAATACTCGCTCCCAAAGCTGGAAGCCGGTAAAGTAAATGATGACATACAAATTAGAATGTTGCGCTCCGTTGCCAGAGCCGATATATATAATAATGATGCCACAGGACATTTCCGTTTACAAAACGTACAGGTATTCCGTCCTTATAACAAAATACAACTTATTCCGGGAAGTACTATCGTCAACAGCAACGGAGGACCGAAAGTCGATATACCTTCCCTACCCGAACAGGCGACCTTCTATCCCGTAGATTTTCCCATGCCACAGCAGGAGACAACATCAGGAGCAACTTCAATCGAACAGATATATCTTCCGGAAGCCCCGGCCCCGGCAACAGATAAACAAATAAGCGATGCGACCTGTCTTATTGCCGGTGGTATTTATGATGACGGCATCTATCCGGCCCGAACCGTTTATTACCGGATCGACTTTAAACCTTCCGGCCATCCGTTCGGACAAATCCTGCGGAATCACCGATATATGTTTCTTATACAGAAAGTTTCAACTGCCGGCTGGGACACACCCGAAGAAGCGGCTGTAAACGCATCTTCCGGTATCATTGCCACCGTCGAATCATGGGATGAACATACGACCGACATGTATTTCGACGGGGAACATCACTATGGCGTTTCAACCCGTCATCTTAAATTACAATACCGGATGAACTCCAAAGGTGTCATTTATATCGATACAGACCTGACAGGCGAGCTCATGCAATGGGTAGATACAGACGGTAACCCCATTGACAATAACGAATTGTCTTCCTCTTTGTCGAGCGCCCGTTTTGAAGTCTCCCTGACCCAGGAAACAGATAGCGATAACAATATCCGGAGAGTGATTCAATGTCGTGCCAAGCAGCCGAACAATAGTTACTCCGACTATTCCGAATATATTATGATACATGTAAACCGTTGGAAGATAATGATAACAATCACTCAATCGGCAAACAGCAGCAGAGACGAAATCATCCATATATTGAGTACCAACGGTATCGGAGGTATCGATTATGCTTCATCGAGACCTATGAAAGCGATACTCGACAACCATTTTGGTGTCGGAAAAACGATCCAGCTCGGAGGAATAGAATATTCCCAGATCCCTATCACTATCAATGAGACTAATTTGCCTTATAGCAAGTTGGTACAACAAGATATTTTAGTACTAGGCTACGACAGCCGGCCTGATTCCGCTTCCGCACGCCGCATCCTGGACTGGCTCGGGGCAAGAAAAAACAGAGTACTTGTCATAGGTACCGACTGGAAAGCCCCCGGCATTAACGACAGTAGCGGTAGCGGACGGCCTGAAACAGCCTATACAACTAATTACCAGTTACTGAAATTACTGCGGGAAGATGTAACCCCTTATTGGTACAACGGAGCAAACAACGAATCAATCGGTGATACAGGCCCTTTACGTTCAGCACTGATTGCCTCATTCGATCCTACTGCTAACAATGACTATTTCTTCCGGACAGGTCCTTTTACAGAATCACTGGCTACAGGGATCACAGACTGTGGCTACTGGATAAGCGATGGCATCTGGGGACGTTTGGATGTCCATTCCTCTAACATCATCCCACTCATCCGTTTCAAGAATGTGGTCAAAGACGACGGCTCCGGCTCACTCCCATCCTACAGTCCCTATCCTGAAGGAGATGGACGGATGATACTGGGAATAGACAAAAAGAAGCGAATCGTTTATGTGGGCGATTCACAGATTTTTGAAATAGGCTCGGGAAATGCCGTAAAAAGAAATTCACGGATCGACAACAATGCCGGTGATCTGACTAACGACTATTCGCGAATCATGGCTAATCTATGGGCTT
>ULWH01052402.1_pt1 | contig 23398 bp, 26 predicted proteins | sample 1960201 | NCBI WGS metagenome assembly ULWH01 (sample SAMEA4835808, study PRJEB28245) | human gut metagenome | biome: gut microbiome; material: fecal sample | place: Denmark | collected 2008
CAACACCATGAGCCGCGAGATCGTGTTGCGGAACTATCTGAAAGAGGTTAAGGGCAAGTACGATTATGTTCTCATTGACTGTATGCCGAGCTTGGGCATGATTACGGTCAATGCGCTTGCGGCTGCGGATGGATAAACGCGAGAACGACACGCTGGACACTGTGCCAGAGCAAGAGGAGGAAAAGGTGAGGAAACGCGATGATTTTGAAAGGTAAAAACCTGTTGCATATTCTGCTGATTGTGGGTATACTATTAGTAGGAAAGTAAGACTTTCCTACTAATGCCGCAGGAGGTGAACGAATATGTTGGCAGAGCTTCGTACAAAGTCACAAGTTACGATACCCAAAGAGGTCGTGACAAAGCTCGGCATCAAAGAGGGCGATAAGCTCGATGTTGTGGAAAAGGATGGCGTAATACAGCTTATCCCCGTGGTGGTGTATCCCAAAAAGTATGTTGACGAATTGAAAAGCGAGATCGGCGGCATCAAAGCAAAGGTCGCAGAGGGAACACAGCCGGTATTCTCCACTATCGACAGTCTGTTCGACGCATTGGAGAAGTAAATATGGCGTATCAGTTTACCTTTACCGACAGGTTTCAAAAGCACTTCAAAAAGCTGAACGCGAAGGAAAAGAAGCAGCTTATGAACAAGCTGGAGCTGCTTTCGGAAAACCCTATGCACCCGTCCCTTAGAACAAAGCGGATTCAAGGAACGACTGACTTATTCGAGTGCAGCGTGAACATGGACATTCGTATTGTTTGGTTTTATGAGGGCAGCGTGATGATAATCCTCGTTGATGTCGGACACCACGATGTGTTGAATCAATACTAAAACAGAGCTTGCTAAGAGCGTCGGAGCGATCCGGCGCTTTTTGTATGCTCCGAAATGAAAGGCAGGCGAAACAATGCCATACATCGACCATGAAATTATACTGGAAGCAAAGAAAATGGACTTGCTGACCTATCTTGAAAACTACGACCCGCATGAGCTTGTTCATGTGTCCGGCGATGTCTATTGCACGAAAACCCACGACAGCCTCCGAATATCCAACGGAAAGTGGTGCTGGTATTCGCGTGATATAGGCGGCAGATCGGCACTCGACTATCTCATTAAGGTGAAAGGCTATTCGTTTTTAGACGCGGTGGAGCATATCATGGGGCGGGCGGCGACAGCGCCGCCCGTTTCGCTACCAGCCCAAAAAGAAAAGGAAAAGCAGTTTGCGCTCCCTCCCGCATATAAGAACGCCGATACGGTCATTCGTTATCTCAAAGCAAGGGGAATTGAAGAAAGCATTATACGCTTTTGCCTTGAAACGGCGCGCTTGTATGAAAGCGCGCCCTACCACAACCTCGTCTTTGTCGGCTTTGACAGGGACGGGCATAAGCGGTACGGGATGCTGCGCGGAACAAACGACAGCCGCTTCATGGGCGACGCGGACGGCAGCGACAAGCACTTCTCTTTCGCCATTCCCGCGCGAGAGCAAAGCGGCAGCGTTCATCTCTTTGAGGGCGGCGTGGACTTGCTCTCCTACGCGAGCCTGTGCCTGCTTGACGGAACGGATTGGCAGGCTGAAAACCTGCTTTCCCTCTCCGGCGTTTACCGTCCGAAGAAATCCATTGAGGAAAGCAGGCTTCCCATCGCCCTCTCACAATACCTCGCGGACTATCCGCACATTGAAAGAATCGTTCTGCACTTGGATAACGACGCGCCCGGACGCATGGCGGCGGACGCGCTCAAAGCCATCATCCCCAATAGCTATGCCGTTGAAAACGCGCCGCCGAGCGCGGGCAAGGACATGAACGACCTGTTGAAGCTGCGAAAAGGCATTCCGCTTAAAGTGCGGCAACGGGAGCGATAACGATTATTGACGACCATTTTGTTGACGCCAACAAAATGATTGCAACGAAATATCAAAACAACAGCGCAAACCGCTTGTAGAGATACGGGCGTTTTTTTGCGTGGAAAGGAAATTGAAATGAACAGGATATTCGCATATATCTCCGCGCCGTTTTCGCCGGAGGAAGAAATAACGACTCTGCGCATGAAGGAGTATTGCCGAAAGCTCTATGACCTCGGTTATATGCCCGTCTGCCCGAATCTCATATACCCGCAATTCCTTGATGACAGGATACCCGACGAGCGCGAAGCCCGCGTCGCTATGGCGCAGGCGCTCCTGCGGCGTTGCCGTGTGCTGGTGCTTTGCACGAATGACATAACGCTTGAGATGGAGCAGGAAATCATGCTTTCAAAGCGCCTCGGTATTGTCGCTACCACGCTTGATGGGTTGGAACGCCTATCCCGCTTTGGGAAGAAAAGCAAGGCATGAAGCAACCGACCATTCTTTTTTAGCGGGTAAATGAGCGAAAGCGATATGCGCGTGTTTCATACCAGCCAGCCAGCCAGCAAGCACTGGATTTGTGATACCACAAACCCGCTTGTTAGGGGCAGCGCCCCTAATACCCCTTCATTCCCACGCACTTCTTCACTTCAAACAAGGAGCATTTGAATGAGAAAACGAAATATCCATATCCAGTTTTGGCTGGATAAAGGCGAAGCGCAGTCCTTTGATAAAAAGGTGAAGCGCAGCGGTCTTTCCCGCGAGGCGTATCTTAGGCATCTTGTGAACGGCGTTGTGCCGAACGACGCGCCGCCGCCCGACTACTATTCCATGATGCGCGAGCTTCATTCCATCGGAAACAACTTAAACCAAATCGCGCAAAAGGCGCATATCCTAAACGTCCTCGATGTGCAGCGATACGACGATAATGTGCGGCTCTTTGAACGGGCGGTCAAGACCATCACAAACGCCGTACTATTGCCCCGTTCTTCGGAGTGACGTATGGCGACCACAGCGATATGGGCTGTAAAGGACTGGCTCGGCAAGGTGGTCATCTATGTGGAAACCCCCGACAAGACCGAAAACCCCTCCTTCTATCAACAGCCCGATATGACCGACAGCGACGCACAAGGGCTTTCCGATGTGATTGAATACGCCGTACAAAAGGATAAGGTCGTGGATGTATCCGTGCAGCAGTTCTATGTGTCGGGCGTAAACTGCGCGCCCTCTACCGCCCGCGACGAAATGATGGCGGTCAAAAAGCGATATGGCAAGGCTGACGGCATCGTGTCGTTCCACGGCTATCAGAGCTTTGCGCCCGGGGAGGTCACATCGGACACGGCGCATGAGATCGGGATTCGCATGGCGCGGGAGCTTTGGGGCGACAGGTTTCAAATCGTAGTGGCGACCCATCTCGATAAAGCCAACCATATCCACAATCACTTTGTCATCAACTCCGTTTCCTTTATGGACGGCAAGCGGTATAACGACTGCACCGCGACCTACATGGAAATGAGGAAAAGGTCGGACGCGCTGTGCTTGGAGTATGGCCTTTCCGTCATTCAAGACCCACAGCGCGGCAAGGCGAAGCAATACGGCGAATGGCTTGCGGATAAGGACGGACGCTCCACCTATCGCGGCGAGGTCAAGCGCGATATAGACGCGGCGCTTGCGGAGTCCATGACGGAGCGGCAGCTATGGCAAAATCTTCGTAACCGCGGCTATACCGTCAAGTTCGGCAAGGACATCACCATGCGCCCGCCGGGAAAAGATCGCGGGCTGAAGCTATGCCGTAACTTTGGGGAGGATTATTCCATCGAAGGCTTGCGGCGGCGCATACTTGCGCAGTCACGACCCGAGCGGTCATTGCCGGCGCGGGAGCGCGGCATTACCCGTGCGAGACTTGTTGGCAGCTTCAAAACCGTCAAAAAGGTAACGGGCTTTCGGGCGTTGTATCTGCATTACTGCTATGTTCTTGGCATAATTCCAAAGAACAAACCCAATAGAGCGCCAGTTCACTTTCTCTACCGCGAGGACTTGCGGAGGCTCAATCAAATATCGGACGAAGCAAGGCTGCTCTGTGCGTATCGCATTGATACCGCAGCGCAGCTTTCTTCATATAAGGCGGAGCTTGCGGCGCAGATGGAGAGCGTGACGGAGCAACGCGGACAGCTATACAAAAGGGCGCACTCGGCGGACACGGGCGGCAAGGCTGAAATCAAGGAGCAGATCGCCGCGCTGACCGCTCGGCTGTCCGAGCTTCGGAGGGAGGTGAAGCTATGCGAGGGTATTGAAACGCGCTCCGGCGTGATCGCGGAGAAGCTCCGCACTGTCCGCGAGGGCGAAAATGCACAGGGAAAGGAGAAAACACGAGATGAATACATCGGGAGAAGCGGCGGAACAGGTCGTCCGAATGAGCTTGGACGGCGTTGAGGTCGTCCTAAAAATCGCGGGCGCAGGCGCAAAGAACATCGCCGCCATGATCTATGCCGCGCTGAAGGATACCGACAAAAACAAAGTCAAGGGACGGGCGCGGCTCATATCCATGCTCAAAAGCGGCAAGGAGTTAAGCATATTTTCCGTCAAAAACGAGGACTTAAAGAAGTTTGCATCAGAAGCGAAGCGGTACGGCATCGTCTACCATCCCATGCGGAACACGAAGGACAAGGACGGCGTGATCGACGTTATGGTATATTCCGCGGACGCGCCGCGCATCAACCGCATTGTGGAACGCTTCAAACTCGCCACGGTGGATATTGCCTCCATCAAGAGCGAGCTTCAAAAATCAAAGGAGCATACGCCGCCCGAAAAGGCGACGCCGGAAAAGAGCGCCGAGGATAAGCTTCTCGATGAGCTTTTGACAAAGCCGCAGCAAAAGGAGGCGCGGGAGCAGGAAAACCCCGAGGCGGCAAAGACGGCAAAATCCCGTCCGTCCGAGCCTATCTTGACGCGCAGCGGCAAATCCGAAAAGGGTGCTTCTGATATGCAGCGAAAGTCCGTCCGAGAGGCGTTGTCGGAAATCAAGCGGGCGCGGAAGCAGGAAGCGGAAAAGCCGCAGCGCGAGGAACGGCAGACCTCGGAGAAGTCGCAGCAGCAGCGCACGACCAAGCACCAACAGCCCCAAAGCCGCAAGCGCGGCGCAAAATCCAAATCGAAAGAGAGATAACCATGAGCAATTTAGATGATATTTTCGACGCCCCCAAAGAAAAACAGGAGCAGCCGCAGCCGTTTGATAAGGCAGCTTGGGCTGAGAAGAAGAATGCTGAGCGCGAAGCTGTGTATGCGCTGATCGACGAAACAGCGGACGGCGTTCGCGCGGACGGCGGCAAGCTCCAGACCTACCTTGACGTGCAGAGCCGTTTTGAGCGATACTCCGTGGGCAACGCGCTTCTTATCGCGGCGCAGATGTCGGAAGCGACCCGTTTAGGCGATTTTGATTATTGGAAGGATAACAACGCTTCCATCAAAAAGAACGAGCGCAGTATGCGCATTTTAGACCCGGGCAACGAGTACACCCGCAAGGACGGCTCCATCGGCGTTTCCTACAACGTCAAAAAGGTGTTCGACATATCGCAAACTACATCAAAGGACAAAACAAAGCCTGCCGTTGCGCGGGACGGGCGTTTGCTTATCAAGGCGCTGATGAACAAATCACCTGTCCCGATCAGCGCGGTGGACGAGCTTTCCGACAGCAGCATGGGCGCGTTCTATGACCACGACAAGCGGGAGATCTATGTGCGGCGCGGCATGGACGCAGCGGACATATTCAAGTGCTTATCGCAGGAGCTGGCTCACGCCGAGCTTGCGGGTAAGGATTACAGCCGCACCAACGTGGGCTTTCAAGCATACTGCGTATCCTACACGCTCTGCAAACGGTACGGCATCGACGCAGCAAACTACGAGTTTAAGAGCCTGCCCGCGAACATTCGCAGCATGGATACGCAGGAGGTCAGAGCCGAGCTTGCTGTTATCCGCGACACGGCAAACGAGATTTCCTCCCGCATGGCAAGGGCGCTTGACCGAAGCCCCAAGCAGCAGGAACATGAACGCTAAAAGGAGGCTGCACTATGGAAAAAGAGGAAAAGCATATTCTTTCGCTTGACAGGTACGAGCATGGCGTTGTGATAAACGCCCTCAATGAAATGCGAAACGACCTTATTGCGGAGGAACGCCCCACCGACGCCGTGGACGAGCTTCTGCTTAAAATCATCGAAGGACCCGTGAAGCGGCGCAAAAAAGAAGGTTGTCAACGCGATGAGCGTTGACATGGCACATTGATGAAATGCCGAAAATCTAAGGATTTTCGGTAATGAAAAGGAGAGATAACGATATGATCTACTGCATCGAATCGCTTGGGAAAGCGATAAGTTTGGAGAATACGGACGATGACGAATCCGAGTGAGAGCAGGAAAACGGGCGTCATTATGGCGGCGCTCGGCGTCATCCCCGTAGCGTGGGCGGCCTTGATGGTCACCCCGTTTTTGTGCGAGGGCTTGATGGGAATGGTGCGGGGCTTTACCTCCGGCATGAACAATCCCGTGAAAATATCGTGGTGCATCGATTCCCCCAAAGCGTTGCTCATCTTCCTTGTCATATACGGGCTATGCCTCGGCGTGTATTACTCCACCCGCCGCAACTACCGTAAGGGCGAGGAACACGGCTCTGCCAAGTGGGGTGATGCCCGGGCAATCAATAAGAAGTACCGTGACCCCATTCCCGAAAACAACAAGATATTCACGCAGAACGTCCGCATGGGCTTGAACGGGCATAAGCACAAGCGCAATGTCCACTCCATTTGTGTGGGCGGGTCGGGAGCAGGCAAAACGAGGTACTTTTGCAAGCCAAACGCTATGCAATGCGGCAATGTTTCGCTGATCGTCACAGACCCCAAAGGGGAAATACTCCGCGACACGGGCTATTTGTTGGAGCAAAAGGGATATACCGTCCGTGTGCTTGACCTTATCAACATGGAGCGCAGCCATTGCTACAATCCATTCGTGTATCTTCGCACGGACAACGATGTGCAGCGGCTTGTGACGAATCTCTTTAAGGCGACCACCCCAAAGGGAAGCCAAGCCACAGAGCCGTTTTGGGATACGGCGGCGAGTATGCTGCTGCTTGCGCTCATCTTCTATTTGCGATACGAAGCGCCGGAGGACGAGCAGAACTTCCCGATGGTCATGGAAATGCTCCGCTGTGCAGATGTGCGCGAGGACAACGAGGAATACCAAAGCCCGCTTGACGAGCTATTTGACCGCCTCGAAATGGAGAAGCCCGACCATATCGCGCTCAAATACTACCATGACTATCACTCCGGCTCGGCAAAGACGCTCAAAAGCATACAGATCACCTTGGCGGCGCGGCTTGAAAAGTTCAACCTGTCGGAGCTGTCCGCGCTCACCGCGACGGACGAGCTTGAACTAACGCTGCTGGGCGAAAAGAAGATGGCGCTGTTCGCCGTCATTCCCGACAACGATACGAGCTACAACTTCCTTGTGAGCATCCTATACACCCAGCTTTTTCAACAGCTATTCTATCTCGCGGATTACAAATACGGCGGCAGTCTGCCTACTCCCGTCCATTTCTTAATGGACGAATTTTCAAACATCAGTCTGCCGGATGATTTTCCGAAGATACTGGCGGTGGCGAGGTCGCGCCGGGTATTTTTCTCCATCGTGCTGCAAAATATCGCGGCTCTAAAGGCGCTCTTTGAAAAGGAGTGGGAGGCGATCATCGGCAACTGCGACGAGCTTTTATACTTAGGCGGCAACGAGCAGTCCACGCACAAATACATCTCGGAGCTTTTGGGGAAATCGACCCTCGACACGAACACCTACGGGAAAAGCACGGGACGAAGCGGCAACTACTCTACCAACTACCAAATCACAGGGCGGGAGCTTTTTACGCCCGACGAGGTGCGTATGCTCGACAACAAATACGCGCTGCTGTTTATCCGTAGTGAGCGCCCCATTATGGATGAGAAGTATGACTTGTTGAAGCACCCGAACATCGCGCTCACCGCGGATGGCAACGCCCCGCCCTACAAGCACGGCGAAGTAACGGAGGCGATTGCCACGGTTTCCCTCATGCGGGAGTTTGATGAAGATTTGCCCGTCACCCAGCCGGAGGATATGGGCTATGAAATGCTCTCCGATGAAGAAATATCAAAACTGACCGAAAACTAAGGAGGAACAAGAAAATGTCTAAAAGAATGAAGCGAGCCTTTCTCGTGTTCTGTGTCCTTGTGATGGTGTTCTCCGTCACGACGACCGCCTTTGCCACCGACGACCCGCTGCAAGTGGTAAACAATTTGAGTGAGTTCATCTTCGGGCTTATACGCGCCATCGGCATGATACTGTTGGCGTTTGGCATCGTACAGGTGGGTTTGTCGCTCAAAAGCCATGACCCGTCGCAGAGAGCCAACGGCTTTCTCACACTTGCTGGAGGCATTATCATCACCTTTGCCAAAGAGATTTTGAGCCTTATCACGGGCTGATGGAGGTGCAAAATGAATCCTATTACAGAGCAAATGCACATACACTCGCTTGATGGCGCTCTTGCGGAGGCGACCATCTTGGAAAAGGTGGGCGACAACAAATACATTGCCGAATACAACGGCGTGAAATGTAGCGCGATCTACAATCCTTTCGTGAACAGATACTACGTTGACGATAAATACGGCGTGATAAAGGACAAAACGCCGCACAGAGATGACCCCTGCCGATAGGCGCATAGAAAGGCAGGCTTGTCCGCGCGGTGAGCCTGCCTTTAGAAACGGAGGTGAAAACCTATGAACAGCGGCAACTGGATCATCGACAACATTATGAACGCGCTCAACGTATGGAACGCCAAGCTACAAGAGATATGGCTGCTTATCACCCAGTCCCCCGAGAGCTTCAAGGGCGGTGGGATATGGGATGTGATCGTAGATATAAACGGCGCGCTCAAAGCGATTGGCTATGGGCTGTTGGTACTGTTTTTTGTGGTGGGCGTCGTGAAAACCTGCGGCTCATTCACGGAGATAAAAAAGCCTGAACACGCCTTGAAGCTCTTTATCCGCTTTGCGCTTGCAAAGGCGGTGGTCGGCTACGGTTTGGATTTGATGATGGCACTGTTCCGCATCGTACAGGGCATTATTTCCACCACCATGAACACGGCGGGGCTTGCTGCGCAAACGGCGGTGACGATGCCCGCAGAAATGGAAGCGGCTATCCGAGAGCTTACGTTTTGGCAGTCTATCCCCGCATGGGCGGTGAGCCTTATCGGAAGCCTTGTCATTATCGTGCTGTCCTTTGTGATGATCATGAGCGTCTACGGGCGCTTTTTCAAGCTCTATCTTTACACGGCGATTGCTCCCATTCCCTTATCCTCCTTCGCCGGAGAGCCGTCCGCGAATATCGGCAAGAGCTTCTTAAAATCTTACGCGGCGGTGTGCTTGGAGGGAGCGGTAATCGTGCTTGCCTGCATCATCTTCAGCGTGTTCGCTTCGAGCCCGCCCGCCGTGGCGACAGACGCAAGCCCCGTCACAATGGTTTGGACATACATGGGCGAGTTGATATTCAACCTATTGGTATTAACGGGTGCGGTAAAAATGGCTGACAGAGTGGTGCGGGAAATGTTCGGATTATAAAAAACGAATGCCCCGTGCAGGCATCCGTTTAGTCGTTAAAATCAAGGAACTTATGCGCGGGGATTTCCAACACCTTTGCAATATCAAACAACGTATCGAGCGAAATGGTCTTGCTTATATTGGGCGCTTCAACATGACCGATGAAAGCGGCATTTTTGTCAATGCTCTCGGCTAATTGTTCCTGTGTCATGCCCTTCAACTTGCGATAGTACGCAATTTTCAGACCGAGCTTTATATAATCGGTTTTGTACTCAGCTTTCATCTCATCACCTCATAATAATTCTAACAATTTGCAGGTTGAATTATTATGTGCTATAAAGTATGTAACTATATCTCCAAGATAGGAATTAGTGTTTGGTGGATATGAGCATACGAGATGATAATAGCTGCTGTTTTGCAGGACACCGACCCAAGAAGCTCCCGTGGGGGCATGACGAGGAAAGCGAGGATTGCATCCTCTTAAAGCTGAAGCTGATGGTGCAGATCGAGGAAATGCGTCGCAGAGGCGTGACGACCTTTTATACAGACATGGCGCAGGGCGTGGACATTTTCACCGCCGAAGCCGTGCTGATGTTAAAGCAAGCCTATCCGAGCGAGGATATGCGTCTGATCGCCGTCATACCCCACGAGGGGCAGGCAAACCGTTGGAGCGTGGCGTATCGGGAGCGGTATTTCAACATCCTCGCTGCCGTGGACAGCGATGTGTGTTTGCACCCGCACTACACGCGGGGCTGTATGCACGAACGCAACCGTTACATGGTGGAACGGTGGCGCGCACCTTATCGCCGTGTTTAGCGGCGAGGCGGGAGGCACGAAGAACACCGTGGACTATGCGCGGAAAAAGGGCTTGGAGATTGTAACAATCGACCCAAAGGCTATGACGGTAAAGGCAGACCCACCATTTCGAGGCTTCAAGCTCATCAAATAACGGCAACGCACAACAAGGGCATCCGAGAGATCGGGTGCTTTATTTTTAGGAGGAAAACCTATGGAAGTAAAGATAAACAAAGAGATCAGAAACTACACCGAGAGTATGTTTTTCGGGTTGAACGCGCGGCAATTCATCTTCTCGGTCTTTGCCATCGGTATCGCCGTGGGCATCTACTTCGGGCTGCAAGCGTACCTCGGCACGGAAACGGTTTCGTGGCTGTGCATCTTGGGGGCTGCGCCCTTTGCCGCGCTTGGCTTTATCCGCTATAACGGTATGCCCGCGGAGAAGTTCATCGCGGCGTTTGTGCGCTCCGAGCTTCTCATGCCGAAGCGCCTCACGTTCTATCCCACCAACCTCTACTACGAGATATTGCAGCCCGCAATCCGAAAGCATGAAAAGGAGGCTCAGAAGAACTATGATTAAAACCTTGCAAAACGTACTCCGGCAGGACAAGGAACGCTTTATCGTCCCAAAGGGCGTACAGGACGTTATCCCCATCAAACGGATATGGAACGACGGCGTCTTCAAGGTGGGCAACGCCTATGCCAAGACCTACAAGTTTTCCGATATAAACTACGCCATGCTCTCAAAGGAGGACACGCAGACGCTTTTCCTCAAATACTGCGACCTCATCAATTCCTTTGAGTGCGGCTCGACCTACAAGCTCACCATCGCCCTTTCCCGTTACAATCAAAAAGCCCTGCGCGAATCCATACTCATGCCCATGCGCGGCGACGATATGGATGTGTTCCGCAAGGAATCCAACACGCGATTCATGGACGAGGCGATGGACGCGGGCAACTTCCAACACCTTCGGTATCTCACGGTGAGCGTCCATAAGGACGGCATCAAGGAAGCCCGCACCTATTTCAACCGTGTGGGCAGTGAGATCTCCGCCTACCTTGCGCGGGTCGGCTCCCGCTGCGAGGAACTGGACGCTTCGGAGCGGCTGGAGCTGATCCATAACTTCTTTCGTCCCGAGGAGGAAAGCGCGTTCCGCTTCGACGCTGCGGATATGGCGAAAAAGGGGAATGGCTTCAAGGACTATATCTGCCCCGACACCTTTGAAACGGAACGTGATTACTTCCGCATGGGCGACAGGTACGGGCGCGTGGTGTTCCTGCGGGATTATGCCAACTACATCAAGGACGATATGATAACCGAGCTTTGCGACATCGGCGCAAGCATGATGCTCTCGCTCGACATTATCCCAATCCCCACCGACGAAGCCGTGCAGGAGGTGGAAAACCGCTTGCTGGGCGTGGAGACGAACATCGCCAACTGGCAGCGGCGGCAGAATCAGAACAATAACTTCTCGGCGGTCATCCCCTTTGATATGGAGGTGCAGCGGCGCGAGAGCAAGGACTTTCTCAACGACCTCTCTAACCGCGACCAGCGCATGATGTTCGCCGTGTTGACCGCTGTTGTCACAGCGGACACGAAGGAGCAGCTTGACAGCTATACCGACGCGCTGTTCACCATCGGCAGAAAGCGGCTGTGCCAGTTCGCCACCCTCAAATACCAACAGCTTGACGGGCTGAATACCGTCCTTCCGTATGGCGTCCGCAGGATAGACGCGCTCCGCACCCTCACCACCGAGAGCGCCGCCGTGTTCATGCCCTTCCGTGTGCAGGAGGTATTCGACAAAAGCGGTATCTACTGCGGCAAGAACGCCATCAGCGGGAACATGATCGTTGTCAACAAATCCAATCTCATGAACGGCTCGTCCCTGCGCTTTGGTATCCCCGGCTCGGGCAAATCCTTTGGCTGCAAGGACGAAATGGAGCAGATTGCGCTGAACACGGGCGACGATATTCTTGTATGCGATCCCGAGCGCGAGTACGGCTTTTTGCGCGACTTCGGCGGCGAGATCATCCGCATCGCGGCGGGCAGCGACGACCACATCAACGCGATGGATATGGTGGAGGGTTATTCCGACACTAAGAATCCCATCGCGCAGAAATCGCAGTTCATTATGTCGCTGCTTGAGCAGCTCGACCAGTCGCGGGAGCTTTCCTCCATCGACAAGAGCATCATTGACCGCTGCACGGGCGACCTTTACAAGAATTACAGGCAGGACGGGCCGCTTCCGACGCTCCCCGCGCTGCGTGAGCTTCTCTTGGCGCAGCCCGAGCCAGAGGCGCGCGACCTTGCCCTGTCACTCGAATTGTTCACCGAGGGCAGCTTGAACGCCTTTGCCTATCCCACCAACGCCAACACGCAGAGCCGCATCATCGTGTATGACATTCTCGACCTGGGCGAGCAGTTGAAAACAATGGGCTTGCTCGTCATCACGGATGCGATATTAAACCGCGTGACGGAGAATTGGAAGGCGGGCAAACGCACCCATGTGTACCTTGACGAGTTCCATGTGGTCTACGACAACCCGTACAGCAGTATGTTTTTCACCTCTGCGTGGCGCAGGTTTCGCAAACGCAATGCTTTCCCAACGGGCATTACGCAAAACGTGGAGTATCTCTTGGATAATGCGTCGGCGCGTTCTTTGCTCTCGAACTCGGAGTTCGTAGTGATGCACAATCAAGCCGCAAGCGACAGGGAGAAGCTCGCCGCGCTGTTCAACATCTCCGAGCAGCAGATGAACTACATCACCAACGCCGAGGCGGGACACGGCTTAATGAAGATCGGCAACGCGCTTGTGCCTTTCGTCAACAAGTTCCCGAAGAACACCGAGCTATATCGCAGAATGACGACGAAGCCCGGGGAAACGGAGTTGTGGGGGTAGGAAATACAGATGCAGCGGTCGATATTTGTATATTGACCGCTGCAATAATGTTCGCTTATATGATATAATTAATTATATCGTTGCTCCATCTATTAAATAGCGAAGTGAGGTATGCACACATGATAGCAAAAGGGACATTGACAGGCATGGGACTTTTTTCGTTAGAAATACTTCATGTAATCTCCATGGGGAAAAAGGAGCTTATTTCTGAAATCGAAAAGCATTTTGAAGAAGGAAATGTTGTTGAGTATCTTGATGAAAAATATGCGGAAGATTTTTATGTAAAGTTCGATAATTCAACATACGATAATCAAGCCCTCAACAAGTATTTCAGCAATTATGCTGGTTACATCGACGGAAATGAGCGCCAAAAATATGGGATTATGAATGATGATGATGGCTTGCTCTTAATCTTAGCCCTTATCACTGATAAGCTTGAAATAGAATGCCGAAAATGGACAGTTGAAGAATAACTTATTTTCCATAATGTAAAGGCAACCGCAATTATGCGGTTGCCTTTATTAATGCCAGAAAGGGGCAGTAATTATGATATGAGAGACATCAAAACCAAACAGACCGACAACGCGCCCCGCGTTATGACCGACGCCGCCCGAGCGCCAAAGGAGCTTGCGCGGCGTTCTCTTTTATCCGCAAAGGAACAGGCGAAGGAGGCCGCGGAGCAACAGCAGACGCAGAGCGAGCAGCCCGAGCAGTACGCCGAGGAACGTGTGGAGCGCACCGCCGATGATGCAGTCCACCGTGCGGGGGATGAAGCGGTGCATCGAGGGAAGCAGCTTGCCCGAAAAGCAAGCGACCTGCGAAAACAGCATAAAGAGGCACATCGAGGAACGGAGCAAAACCGTTCCCGCCCCAGGGCGCCCTCTCTTTCGCCAGAGGCGAAATTCACCTCGTCTTTTTCTTCCCCGGAGAGCAGCGCCGCCCATCAAGGGCGGGAGCGCGTAAAGCGTAGCTTCCAGTCCTCCCGCAGAGCGCGGCAGGCTTCACAGCAGACCGCCAAGCAGGGCGCGAAAGCTACCAAGACGGTGGCGAAAGGAACGGTCAAGACCGCGCAGCGCACCGTAAAAACGGCGCAGCATACCGTCAAAACCGCTGAAAAGGCGGTCAAGACGACCCAACAGGCGGCAAAGGCAGCGCAGAAAACCGCGCAGGCAGCGGCAAGAGCGGCGCAGATGGCGGCGAAAGCGGCGCGGGCAGCAGCAAAAGCGGCTGTTGCGGCTGCAAAGGCGGCGGCAAAAGCCATTGCCGCTATTGTCAAGGCTATCATCGCGGCGGTCAAGGCGCTCATAGCCGCTATCGCGGCAGGAGGCTGGGTAGCCGTCGTTATCATCATCGTGGTGGTGCTTGTGGTCGGCCTGCTTGCTGTGTTCGGCGTGTTTTCCTCCAACGAATCGGCAGATGGCGGCAAGCCCATGACCGAAGCCATCGAGGGCATCAACGCCGAGTTTAAGACCGCCATGCAGACGAAAATCTCCGAACTGCCCGTGCAGACGGAGGCTGATGTTGTAGAGGTCATCTATGAGGGCGATATGGAGAGCGCGGAAAGCCCTGTGCCGAATTGGGCTGACGTGATAGGCGTGTATTCGGCGCGAGTGGGTATGGACGAACAAAACCCCGCTGACGTTACCGTGGTGACGCCCGAGAACATAGAAAAGCTGCGCGAGATATTTCTTGATATGAACAGCGTTTCCTACCGCACGGAAACGGAAACCGAAACCATCACCGTCACTGATGAATACGGCGCAATCGTCCTCGGTGAAAATGGCGACCCCATGACCGAAAGCAAGACCACCCTGTACATCTACGTCAATGTGTCGAGCATGGACTACCGCGACGGCGCAGATATGTACCGCTTCAATGCAGACCAAAACGAAATGCTCACCGAGCTTATGCGCCCGGACTATTATCCGCTCTTTGCGGAGCTATTGGGCGACGCCGTGGGCGACGGCGGCGAATACGGCTTTGGCTTGGACATCAATCCCGATCTCCCGCCGAATGAATTGGGCGCAAAAATCGTACAGGCGGCAAAGAAGTACATCGGGCGCAGCTATTCGAGCATGGATTGCTCCGGCTTGGTGCGCGCCGCATACCGCGATTGCGGACTGTCCTCCATGAACGGGCTGACCTCGACGGGCATGGCGCAGGAATGCCGCGACATTGGCGTATTGTTTACCGACCCATCGCGGCTTCAAGCGGGCGACCTTATCTTCTTTGCCCGTAAAGACGCTTCCCGTGGTGCGGGCTACTGTACCGACCACAGACGTTGCGGCTCGGGACGCTGCAAAAGGTGGATGCAAATACATCATGTTGCCATCTACATCAACGGCGAGTTCTTGATCGACAGCACGGGCGGCAGCAACAGCGTACAGATACGAAAGCATTGGGGCAAAAACGGTTCTGAATGGGAATGGGTATGCTTCGGCAGACCGACCACATAACGACGAAAGGAACATGAAAATGAAAAAGCAGACCATCATTCCCCCTTCGGGGACAACTGATGTTCCCAAAGGGAACAAATCAAGAGCGCGGGCGGCGGTACTCGCCGCCCTTTCCGTTACCGCAATCATACTTGGAATTATTGCTTTTGCACCGCAGGAAGAAAGCGCCTTTGTTGAGCTTCAGCCTGTGGCGACGCCCGAGATCGTGCGTATAGAGCTTGCGGGTATGCCTACGCCATCGCCCGTGCCTATCCCTATGCCAACGCCGGAGGCAACCGAAACTCCCGCTCCCTCACCAACGGCAACGCCCTCCCCGAAGCGGGCGGGCGAAGGCTTCTTTGCGCTTGATATTCTGAACGATACTATTTCCGTTGCCTACGGCGTGGAGGAAAACACGTTGGAGAAAACTCCGGGCTGGCTCACCACCTCGGCGCTCCCCGGCGAGGACGGTATGTGCGTCGTCTATGGCCACCGCAACCGTAACCACCTAAAGGTGCTTGAAAAGGTGGAGCGCGGCGACGCTATCACGGTCACGATGGACGGCGCAGTTTACACCTACACCGTTTCGGACATTACGATATACGAAAGCACCGACGATCTACGGCTTCCTCTCGTTGACGGCAGGACGCTTGTGTTGGTGACTTGCTATCCTTTCAGATATTCGGGACACGCCCCTGGCAAGTGTCTTGTCACCGCAATACAAAACCCATGATGCATAGAGAATTACAAAAAGATTACAGCTTTGAGTACCGCGTATCCTTGTTTGCTTGTCCTGCTATGGTACAATAAAAACATATACCTCTTACGCAGGAGGAAAGCGGATGAAAAACAGGATACTCATTGTCGAGGACGACCACGCCATATCCGACGCGGTGGCGCTCAATATGCAATTCGTCGGCTATGAATGCGCCGTGTTTAACGATGGGAAAAAGGCCGCGGACAGCCTTGCGGACGACCATGCCTTTGACCTTGCTCTCTTGGACATCATGCTTCCCGGTATCGACGGCTTTGAGCTGTTTTCCTACATGGAGAAATACAATATTCCCGTGATATACATGACCGCAAAGACGGACTCCGCATCAGAAATCAAGGGCCTTATGGACGGCGCGGAGGACTATATCGTAAAGCCCTTTGATATGCTCACGCTTATGGTCCGTATTGAAAAGGTATTAAAGCGCACCGGCAGGCTGAACACAGTCTACCGTGTCCGGGACATTGAGGTAAACAGCGAAACGCGCGTCGTTACAAAGGCCGGCGAGGAGGTGGAGCTTCAGCCGCTGGAATTTGACGTGCTGCTGACGCTCCTGAAAAACAAGAACCTGACCGTATCACGAGAACAGCTCCTTTCCGATGTATGGGGTTATGAATATACAGGTGAAACCCGCGCGGTAGATGTAAAGATATCCAGTCTGCGTAAAAAGCTGAATCTTGGGGAGGCGATACGGGCCATACCTAAACTTGGCTACCGACTGGAGGAACGCTGAATATGAAGCTGTGGCAAAAGACCTCCATCATCTGCATTGCCGTGCTGTTCGTCATCGTCACCGCCTGTTCTGCCGTGCTGCTCATCCATGCGAAAAACAGCATACTGGAACTGACCTACAGCCATGCGAAGGACAAGCAGCGGAGCCTTGCTTCCTCCTTCAGAGAAATGGCGGGCTATTATAGTGCGGAGGGCGATTCGCTGACGGTGGAAACCTCCCTCGTCAACTACTGCTTTTCCCGCTTTGCCGATTCCTCCTCCGTGCTGATGCGCGGGGATGAAACGCTCTATTCCGGCGTTTCGGCCAATCCGCGCGCGTTTCTGCCGCTGTCCGAAAACGAATATTCCATGAAGATCGCGGAGCGGGAAATAGACGGGCGCAATGTGCTCATTGTGGGAAGCCTTGTCATGGTGAGAAGCGCATCCTACGCCGTATATGTGGTAGAGGATATTTCCACAACTTACAACAGCATTGTAAGCTTAGCGTGGACATTTGCTGCCGTCAGCCTCGCGGGCGTACTTATCGGCGCGGGCTGTATTGCGCTCATCATGCGCCGCAGCACAAGGCCGCTCACCTCCCTTGCAAAAACGGCGAGGCAGATCGCGGGCGGCGATTATTCCATGCGGGCGGATGTGCATACGAAGGACGAAATAGGCGCGCTTGCGGGGGATTTTAACCTGATGGCGGAGGCTGTTGAAGCGCGCATAGCGGAGCTTACGGAAACCGCTGAGCGGCAGCGGCTTTTCATCGGCGGCGTGACCCATGAATTCAAGACGCCGCTTACGGCGCTGCTACTCCACTCCCGTATGCTGCGCCAGGCCAACATGACGGAGGAAGAAAGGGACAACTCCCTTGCACATATAGAAAGCCAATGCGCTTGGCTGGAGCGGCTGGTGCAGACGCTTTTGAAGCTTATCACCTTGGAACAAGCGATACTGGTAGAAAACGTATCCGTGGCTGCGCTGTTTGAGTGGGTGCGGCAAAGCACCCAACAAGCCCTTGCCGACAAAGGCGTTGCCCTAATCATGCGCTGTGACGCGGACACGCTCCCCGTGAACGCCGATCTGATGCAATCGCTGCTTATCAACCTTGTGGACAACGCGTCAAAGGCATACGATGCGGACGCGCAAAATAAAACCGTGACGCTCTCATGCTATGGCAACGTGCTTGAGGTCAAGGACTTTGGCCGCGGCATTCCGAAGGAATCAATGGAGCGCATATTCGAGCCGTTCTACATGGTGGACAAATCCCGCAGCAAAAAAGCGGGCGGCAGCGGCCTTGGCCTTGCGCTGGTAAAGCAAATCGCCGATGCCCATGGCGCAGGGCTTGAGGTCGAAAGCACACTTGGGAGCGGAACCGCCGTGCGGATGGTATTCCCAAATTACAAAAAGATTACAAGTTGATGATAGTTTTTGCAGCGGGCTTTCGGCTACGATGGAAGCATCAAAGTGAAAGAGGGTTTTCGCACTATGAAAAAGATGCTTGCAGCAATCCTAATGCTCACCATGGCGTTCAGCCTTTGTATGGGCTGTCAAAAAACGCCCGAGAGTTCCATTGTGGTGGGAAAGAATCAGGAGGCCATGCTGGAAAAGGCGCAAGTAAAAGACCCACAGCCGGAAAGTGAGGGCGTTGGCGTTGATTTTTACGAACGGCTCAACGCCCCGAAAAACTACACCGCCGATATTGTCAGCAAAGGCGGCAATCTTACCGTACATGTTGATGCCGATGTGGAACTGCCAGACTGCGAGATCCCCATCTATCGCTTAAAAGCGGCCGAGTTTACCGCGGAGCAGGTGCAAATATTTGCAGACGCCTTATTTGGGGAAAACGCTCACTACGTTGAAAGCGGAGATGTAAAGACAAAAGCCATTTATCAAAAGGAGATTGAAAAGCTTCGGACTGCTCTCAACGATTGGGATAATGTAGGAGAATACATGTATGACATGGTATATAGCACCAAAGAGGACGCGGAAAAAGCGTTAGCTGTGTTGCTGGCAAAGGCGGATAATGCTCCTGATACCATCCCGAATTGTGAGCCCCGCTTTGAATGGGCAACGCCCAAAGTTTCGACGAATGACGGTCCTGTTGAAACAACAAATACCTATATGATGTTATATGCCATGCCTGATGATGCAACTGTTTCCTGTTTGGCCGTGAATAACAGCCGGGATATTTTCGGCACGGCGGATATGTACTACCGGCGTGACATATCGGCAACGCTTGGTGCGGTTTCGACTAAAAGCGCAGAGGTAGCTGGGGTTCTGAGCATTGCGGAAGATAACGCATTTGTAATCGCAAAGGATGCAATAGCACGGATGCAATTATTTGATTTTGAGTGTTCTGCAAAGCAAAAAAGCATCTATCGACTGGACCCATCGGGCAAGACCAACAAAGCTGTTTATGATTTTATGTTTACGCGCAACGTTGACGGGGTGATGGAAACTTATACAAACGACGAAGAATCAAGCGCGGGGGGTTATTCAAAACCGTGGCAATACGAGAAGGTACATGTTATGGTGGATGATGAAGGCGTATTTTGTGTGCGATACTTAGGCCCGTGTGAGATTGTGGAAAAGGTTATGACAGCCACAACGTTGATACCGTTTGATAAGATCAAGGGCATTTTTGAAAAAATGGTAGTGATTGTAGATAACATTGTTGATGCCGATACAAGGGAAATCACAGGGAAATATGTGATTACTACAGTGCGTCTTGGGTTAATGAGCATCAGGGAAAAAGATTCTGAAACAGGGTTGCTCATTCCCGTTTGGGATTTTCTCGGCTACTCAGAGAGCCAACACGGAAAATCAGTTACTTTACTCGATACAAATGAGCTTGAACCCTTTCTGACGATCAACGCCGTTGACGGAAGTATTATCGAACGAGGTAATGGCTACTAAGCCATAATTCTACCAACTGTATAAGGCGCGGGTTTCAATACCTGAGTCTTTTTGTTAAATGGCAATGGTAACACTTTAGTAACGATATGGTAACGACTTTTCCGGTGACAGCTTTTTATAATTAAACAGCACTATGAAAGAGGTGGAAGAAATGAAACGCATAATTTACTTGCTTTTGACTGCTTTAATATTTATTGGCATGCTTTCCGCCTGCCAGAAAACGCCGGAGAGCCCGATTGTGGTGGGAAAGAATCAGGAGGCCATGCTGGAAAAGGCCACCGATGAACAAAGCGGTACAAAAGTCATGGATTTGCAGTTGCCCAATGGAAACTATACGTATTCGGCAAGCGCTGTAGACGGAAGGCTCATAATCGAAGCGAATGCGCCTATCGCCATTCCAAAATCGGGGCAAATACCCATGGCGCGCGTTTCGGTATCAGGATTTTCGCAGGAGCAAGTCATGGGCTTTTTCAATTATCTTTTCCCTAACGAGAAGCCTATTTGCCGGGAAGATTCTTCAGCACAAATCATGACGCAGGGGGAATTGCAGGAACAGATTATCTTTTATAAACAGCTTATCGCAGAAGGCTCTTTTGCTGAAAAATCTATCTTTACGTCGGCAGAGGAAGTAGAAGCGAAGATTGAAGAATTGGAAAAGGCATTGAATACAGCGCCCGCTGTAAAGCCGGAGCCGGTCGAAAGGATCTCCGATGGTACAATGTGGAAATCAAAAGTCGGGGAGATAGATGGCAATGAAATCGCTTGGGAAGAAGCGGTTTATAAGCTGTCTTCTCAAACGGGCGATGGAACCGCGTTTAACGTGGTTACCCCTCTGCTTCTTGACGGAAACACTGTGGCGTCGCTTGGCTACTGGCAGTCGGAAGGCCCCGCTTATTCGGAAGAACATGCTATCGTGTATGATGGCTTGGCAATACCGGATGCAGCAAAAGGCAAGCTCACCATCGCATATGATGAGGCAAAGGCGCTTTGTGATGGCTTTTTCGCGGCAGCAGGTATCAACGATATAGTGCTACGGGACACATTTATTATCGATGACAATCGTTTTGACGATACAGTTGGTCCTGTCGCAGATGCGAGCAACTATGCGTTCTGCTTTTCTTATGCACACAGCGTGAACGGTGCTTCGGTTTATACTGAAACGGGTATGACCGCAATCTATGGCGGAGAAGATCAAAATGCGCTGCCGTGGGAATATGAAAAAATCTATTTCTATGTAGACAATATGGGTATACGAAGGCTAAGATGGTCATCTCCTACCATCACAAATGAGATTATCTCCGAAAACGCGGGCGTCATTTCCTTTGAAGATGCCAAGAGCATATTCGAGAAAATGGTATCAATAAACTATGAGCCCATGTTGGATATGACGTATCGCGTTGATGCGTTGGATATGAACATGAGGTTAGACATCAACGCGGTAGAATTGACGCTCGTGCGTATCAAAGAGCAACATATTAGTGGTAGAACGGGCATCTACACGCCGGCATGGATTTTCTATGGGAACTGCATGACACAAACACAACGTCTTGATAAGTCATGGGATACACATTATGATGGCGGTTATCCATATCCCCTCGTAAAATCGCCAATCCTTGTTATCAACGCCATCGACGGCAGCATAATCGATTTGGCGAGGGGCTACTAAGGAGGCAATTATGAAAAGATATATAGCGATTCTTCTTATCACAGTCATGGCAATTGGCGCTGCCGCCTGCCAGAAAACGCCGGAAAGCCCGATTGTGATAGGCAAAAACTTAGACAGATTACTTGAAAAAGCTCAGGACACGGAAAATATGTCTGAAAAAACCACGCAACTGCGTACCGAAACCTCTGAGTATGAAGCCAATATTTTCATAATGAATCTTGGAATACCGCAAAACCTGAAACTTGAGTCCATTAGTGCAAAAGGCAAACTGCTCGTACATACGGATGCTTCGATAATCCTTCCGCAAGCCGATAAAATGCCCATTGCACGGGTAAAAATGTCCCGCTTGGCAAATGATACGGTAAAGCGCCTTGTTGAAGTATTGTTTGAGGGTGCTAGGCCTATCTCTGACGATCTTAGCTTGTTGCCCCAAAAATACTACGATAATATTATTGAAGACCTTATGACCAATGTAAATAACGATACCTGGTTCAGTGAACGATATTTGGAACAAGCGGAATATGATGCTTCGCTTGCCGATGCCATGCAAAGTCTTGAAAATGCTCCGTCCCAGGCAACGTATGAGCCGCTCCAATACCAGTTTGACAATCCCGCTGAGGATGGCAAATATGTTCACTATTATGCGCTCCGAGATGATGGCAGATTGTCAAGAATCAATGTTTATACCGAGTCCGGTTCTGCGCGATTGGAGTATTATAGAAATCTTGATGACAGTTGTCTTGACATTTTATTAAACCGTGCGATTCCCTCGCCTGATAGCAGCAGCGTGGAATCTCTGCCTTTACATACAACTCAGGCAGAGGCATTAGATATGGCGGAAACTTCCCTACAAAAAATGGGGCTTAATGGCTTTACATGTACTGGAATGAGAAAACATGTAGCAGAAAATATTTGTCCAACCGGCGTTTACGAATTCATGTTTACGAGAGAAATCAATGGTGTAGCAGTTACTTATACCGATGACGGAGGCGGCGACAGGAAAATACGGTATGAGGATGAGCAATTTGCAAAGCCGTGGCTATATGAAAGAATCCGCGTTTTCATAGATGATAATGGAATTGCTATGTTTGAGTATCGTTCACCGCATGAACTGACAGATATAGAGGCAGAGGGCGCAAGGCTACTACCGTTTTCATCAGTCCAAGCAATATTTGAGGAAATGATTGTCATTGTTGATAACGAATATGATATGTCTGACGAAGAATGGACTTGCGAATATTTTATCGACCATGTAACTTTAGGGCTGATGCGGTTAACTGAAAGAAATGTCGGTTCACAAGGTTTACTTGTTCCTGTGTGGGACTTTTTCGGACATTCGGTTGACAGCTATGGCATCCAACGTGGAACAAGCGGTTATACAAGTCTACTTACTATAAATGCGATTGATGGCAGCATCATTGATAGATTCGCAGGATATTGATACTCTGCAAGCGTTGGGAAGGCATGGCGCACTACCCCGCCATGCCTGCTTCCCTATTACCCAAAACCGTGGAAAGGAGGGAGAAAACATGAAAAAATCCTTATGTGCCGGCCTGCGGCAGGCCATATTCAGCCGTGGGTTTGTCATCAGCGCAGCAGGCACCGCCCTCATACTCCTCCTTTCCTCAGTTCAGGGCATACTGGCGGGGTTCCGCGCGGAGGGGCTGCTTGCGTGCGGCTACCACAGCGACCTTATCATGGGCGCGCTGTCATCGGAGGCCATGGCGCTGGCCTTGCCCATACTCGCCGCGCT
>ULWH01056157.1_pt1 | contig 23385 bp, 17 predicted proteins | sample 1960201 | NCBI WGS metagenome assembly ULWH01 (sample SAMEA4835808, study PRJEB28245) | human gut metagenome | biome: gut microbiome; material: fecal sample | place: Denmark | collected 2008
TCATTGTTGCATTCACAGTTGAACCGAACAAGCTTTGTTTGTACGGATAATTTTCTTCGTTATCTTTCTTCTGGAAGTGGCGTGCCAAATCAATGTCTTTATCTATGGTTCGTATGTACGTATAAGATATAGGGGCGATGTTAGCTGAAAGGGCAACTTTTTTATGCTTTGACGATGCGAACGTTTTATTCAGGTCGTACTGCATACCGAGACCGATATTGATACTGAATGGAGAAAGTAATCCAGCCAGTTTAACATCTTGATTCTCTGCATAACTGCTGAATAACTGGGTTTTGAAATCGACTTCCAGTGTATAATACCATTTATTGAAAGCCTTATAACCTAAGTTGCTGTAGATACGGAATACATCATCTCCAACCTTGTAGTCACGTAAAGTATCTTTAGGCGCTGTATATAAATTATTCTTTATTTCGAGCGAGTTCGTAAACTTTACTTTATCCTTGTTATAATTAAAGGTAAACAGTTCACGGTTTGTCAGGTTTAGCGTGCTTACACCTCCCTTATGCCAGTTGGGGGAGATATAGTTTTGTGCAAACTGAATAGCACTTTCAAAATGAGAAGTCCAGTAACGTATTTCCGGAATGAACTTTACCGGTGCATCCACATCGCTGAAGTCCGCTTCGCTTTCCACCTTGATAAGTTCCGGTTTGTAATTCGTTTTCTTGATCACCTTCGCTATCACCTTGTCTTGAGGAAGATCCCTTGTCGAATAGCGGAAATAATCCGGATAATTGGACTGTACATATTTATATGCCTTGTCTTCTACCTCTTTTTTCAACTCTTCTTCTTTAAATAATGTATCAGGAGTGAACGGCAAAGGCAACTGGTCGTTTTTCTCCCAGAAGTTTTCTTTATAGAAGGTAAGATCCTTAGGCAATAGTTCACCTTTAAATACGATCGGCAGGAACAAAGGACTTACAATCACGGTATCACGGAAAGTCAGATTGTTGTCGAATATGGTAGAGGCATCCCGTACCAGGCGTGCCCAATACATGGCTTCGTCGGATATTTCCACTTCATCTTTCTTCAGGAAACGGAGCAGATTTTCAGTCGGTTTGGCCGGTGCGGAGTACGACCGGTTCTGTTTTTCAAATTGCGCCCGCAGACTTATGATATTATCCAGATCCGGATCTTCGATTTCAATCATGGGGATAGTGTCCGGCACGTCTCTCTCTGCTGCCTTATTGACATTAGCTCCAGTAATGACAGTACCCTCCTGTGCATTTGCCAGGCTTGTCAGTGATGTAAGTATAGAAAATAGAATGAAGTACCTCTTGATAACCATAATACCTTATAATTTACACTCTTTAAGTATCTAGAGTGCGAAATTAGATAAAAAGTATGAGATGTGCTAATCTTTTACATCATATAACAATCTTAACGATTCGAATAGTAAGACAGGCACGATAGTGAACGAACTAGTCTTTTTCTGGGAGGTTGTCTGTGTTTCATCATAGTGAAACACTTGTTTCATATAGGTGGAACAACTGTTTCATATAGGTGAAACAAAAGGTAGCACGGTAACTTTTCATTTCGATATCCGCTTGAAAAAATATCCCATACCCTTGCTGTCTGAACGAAAATGACTAACTTTGCAGTTTTGAAATGCGAGTGAGCAATTATAAGATAATTAAAATATTACTATCGTGGCAGATACAAAGTACATCTTCGTTACGGGCGGCGTAGTCTCTTCATTAGGTAAGGGAATTATTGCTGCATCATTGGGTAAACTCCTTCAGGCAAGAGGCTATAAGGTTACTATCCAAAAGTTTGACCCCTACATTAATATCGACCCGGGTACATTGAACCCCTATGAGCACGGTGAATGTTATGTAACCGTAGACGGACATGAAGCAGACTTGGACTTAGGACACTACGAGCGTTTCCTGAATGTCCCGACTACACGGTCGAACAACATTACGACCGGCCGTATTTATCAGAGCGTAATAAATAAAGAACGTAAAGGTGATTACCTGGGTAAAACAGTACAGGTAGTTCCTCATATTACCGATGAGATCAAACGTAACGTAAAACTGTTGGGATCGAAGTATAAGTTCGACTTTGTGATCACAGAGATCGGTGGTACGGTGGGTGATATCGAGTCGCTGCCTTTCATCGAAAGCGTACGTCAGTTGAAATGGGAGTTGGGTAAGAACTGTATGTGCGTACATCTTACTTATGTACCTTACATTGCAGCTGCAAAAGAATTCAAGACTAAACCGACACAGCATTCTGTAAAACAATTGCAGGAACTGGGTATCCAGCCGGATGTGCTGGTATTGAGAACGGAACATTTGCTGAGCAACGATATTACACGCAAAGTCGCTTTGTTCTGTAATGTGGATGCCGATGCGGTTGTTCAGTCTGTAGACGTTCCGACCATTTACGAGGTTCCTTTGGTGCTTCAGCGTCAGAACATGGATGTTACCATCCTGAAGAAGATGGGACTGGAAGTAGGCCCGACTCCCGAAATGAAGCCGTGGAACGAGTTCCTTCAGAAGAAAACAAATGCAACTGAAACTGTTAAGATCGGTTTGGTCGGTAAATATGTGGAATTGCAGGATGCTTATAAGTCGATCGACGAATCCTTATTGCAGGCTGCTATTTACAACGACCGCAAACTGGATCTGCATCTTTTCCATTCTGAAAAACTGAATGAGAACAATGCAGCCGAACTGTTGAAAGATATGGATGGTATCCTGATCGCTCCGGGATTCGGACAGCGGGGTATCGAAGGTAAGTTTGCCGCTTTGAAATATGCCCGCGAACATGATGTGCCTTGCCTGGGCATCTGTCTGGGTATGCAGTGTATGGTTATTGAATATGCCCGCGATGTGCTGGGTATGACGGATGCCAACTCTACGGAGATGGAACCGAATACGGAATATAAGGTGATCGACCTGATGGAAGAGCAGAAGAATGTCACCAATATGGGAGGTTCCATGCGTCTGGGTGCTTACGACTGTGTTTTGAAGAAAGGTTCGAAATCTTATGAAGCGTATGGAAAAGAACATATCCAGGAACGCCATCGTCACCGTTTCGAGTTCAATAGCCAGTATCGCGACCAGTTTGAAGCTGCCGGGATGAAATGTGTCGGTGAGAACCCGGAAACAGGATTGGTTGAAGTTGTTGAAATACCTTCACTGAAATGGTTTGTTGGTGTACAGTTCCATCCGGAATACAACAGTACGGTAGTTAATCCGAACCCGCTCTTTGTCAGCTTTGTAAAAGCCGCTATTGATAATAAATAAGAACGTTATAGATGGATAAAAACACATTATTAGGTTTTCTGCTTATTGGTATTGTTTTATTTGCATTCAGCTGGTTAAACAAACCGACGCCTGAGCAGTTGGAAGCGCAGCGCCGTTATCAGGACTCGATCGCACAGATCGAACTGGCTAAACAGCTTGATATGCAAAAAGAGGATAGCAAGAGCATTGCCGATAACTCTTTTGATAATCTGCCGGACTCTGTGAGAGAAGCCCGGCTGAAAAGTAATTTCGGGGTATTTGCCGATGCCATGACAGGTACTGACGATATTACTGTATTGGAAAATAGCCTGATCGAACTTCATGTCAGCAATAAAGGGGGACGTATCTCTTATGCCCGCCTGAAAGATTATACAACGTACGACGACAAACCGCTGATCCTTTTCGAAGGAAAAGATGCATCGCTCGACTTTACGTTGGTAACGGCTACCAACCGTGTGCTGAATACCGGTGAAATGTATTTTACTCCGGTAAAGACACAGGATCCGAATCAATTGATCATGCGCCTGAACACGGGTGAAGGCAGTTCGCTGGACTTTATCTATACGATCAAGCCGGACGATTATATGGTTCAGTTCGATATTAAGGGTTCCGGCCTGAACGGTGTATTGGCACCGAGTACAACGGCGTTGGATATGGTCTGGAAACAGAAGATCCGCCAGCAGGAGCAGGGTATTAAATATGAAAACAGATATACTGCCTTGTATTATAAATTCCTGGCTGATGGCGTTGAACAGTTGAGCGAAAGCAAAAGTGAGGATAAGAAGGTGTCAGGCCGTCTGAAATGGATCGGTTATAAGGATAAGTTCTTCTCATCCGTTATGATCTCCGGTGAAGGTTTCGAGAGTGCTACTTTCGACTCGAAGATGGTTGAGGCCGACGGTATCGTCAAAGAATTCAAGACTGCTACGGCGGTTCCTTTCGACCTAAGAGGAAACGAACCTACAACTTTCCGTTATTTCTTCGGGCCGAATAGCTATACCTTGCTGAAATCATTCGATAAAGGGGTTCCTACCGACGATCAGTTGGATCTGGAACGTCTGGTTCCGCTGGGTGCAAGCGTATTCCGCTGGGTGAACCAGTATTTTGTTATTCCGATGTTCGACTTTCTGGGAAAATATATCAGCAGCTATGGTCTGATCATCTTCCTGATGACCATCATTGTGAAGTTGATCTTATTCCCGCTGACGTATAAATCTTATATGTCGTCTGCCAAGATGCGTGTACTTCGTCCGCAGGTAGAAGAGTTGAATGCGAAGTATCCGGGACAGGATAAGGCAGTGGAACGTCAGCGTGCGACAATGGAGCTGTATAGCAGGGCCGGGGCGAGTCCGATGGCCGGATGTATCCCGATGTTGTTGCAGATGCCGGTGTTGATCGCCTTGTTTATGTTCTTCCCGTCGGCTATCGAGCTGCGTCAGCAGAGTTTCCTTTGGGCGCATGACTTGTCAACGTATGATGCGATCTTCAGTTGGAATAAATATATTCCTATTATTACTCCGTATTTCGGTAACCATATCAGTCTGTTCTGTGTGCTGATGACGGCAACCAACATTGTATATACGAAGTATAATATGGAAATGACCAATACCGGACAACAGCAGATGCCTGGTATGAAGGCGATGATGTATATGATGCCGCTGATGTTCCTGGTGTTCTTTAACCAGTATGCATCCGGTCTTACTTACTACTACTTTATCTCCACTTTGTTTACGATCGTCCAGACACTGGTGTTCCGTTATACGATCAATGAAGATAAGTTGCTGGCTAAGTTGGAAGCAAACAAGAAGAAACCGCAGAAGAAATCCGGTTTCATGAAACGTTTGGAAGAAGCACAGCGTGCACAGCAGGAACAGTTGAAGAAGCAACAGGAGCAAAAAAAGAGAAGATAATATCTCCTCTGATATAGCAATAAATGCGAAAGGTGTGTCGGCCCTACAGGGTGCAGGCACACCTTTTGTGTTTCTAAAAAGTTGAACTTACTGATAAAAAGCTTGCATATTTTGATCGGATAATTGAATTTGAATGGGGGGAAGATCATTTTATTATATAATATTTATATATTTGCAACACTAGGCAGTAAGTCATTTTATGGTTGTTAGGTTGATGTTGACGACTTTTTTGATTGGATTCTAAATAATTAACCAAGATGAATAAGAGGGAAAGACTTTTACAAGGAGTTATAACTGGGATCTTTGTATTGTCATGTATCGTTTTTTTCCAGTTTTTCGATTCGAATCATTTGTTTGATAAAGAGCAGGTGGTGGGGTTATCATTCCTGTCGGATGCTGTGTCGGAATGTATGGATAAACCGGCATGGCTGGCTTGTGCTTTGGCGAAAACTCTTTTGTCACTGCTGGTGCCTGTTGGAGGAGGAGCTTTACTGCTTACTATTATATTGTTATTGGAGTGGTGGGTATTAACAGTCATTCTGAAGCGGTTTAATGTAGGGGAGATGGCTTTCTTATATGCTTTATTTCCTGTCGCCCTGGAATGGGGTACTTATTGCAGTCCGAGCTATCATCTGGCTTCTATCCTGTCTTTGGTTCTTGTCCTGTTGGTGTTTTGCGGTTATACACTCATTAAAAATAAATGGCTGTCGATGTTGTCGGGGTTTGCCTTGTTGTTTATTGTGTACAGCCTGGTAGGTAGCAGGTTGTTTATCTTTGTTATCCTGGTGTTGCTGTATGAGGCGGAGATTGGAGAAAAACGATGGGTTTACTGGGCTTTGCTGTTGATAACGGGAACTGTATTACCCGAATTCCTGAAAAGCGTGTATTCTCTTTCTGAGGCACAGGCTTATCAATATCCGCATCCGTGGCTTCCGGCATTCTTTCCGGGTATAGCGGTCGCCGGTGTATTGGTCGTTATTCAATTCAAAGCAATCCGGAACATGCGTGCCAACGTATGGTCGGTATCCGTGATGTCCGGACTGCTGATATTAATTGTGATATCTTCTGTGCTTAGCCATGCTGTTTCTTAAGGAAAGCCAGGGCTTTCTCCATATCTTCAGGTGTGTCGATACCGATTGTTTCCTGTGAGGTGATGCCGACTTTTATCTTATAGCCGTTTTCAAGCCACCGGAGTTGTTCGAGGCTTTCGGCCAGCTCGAGCGGTGATTGGGGCAGGCGGGTGATCTCTTTTAATGTATCGGCACGGTAGGCATATAAACCGATGTGCTTATAATAGGTATGGTTGGGCAACCATTCCCGGTAATTCTTACCTCTTAGATACGGTATGATTGATCGGCTGAAGTACATGGCTTCACTGTTTTTATTCAGAACGACTTTCGGGGAATTCGCATTGAACAGCGTTGTCTCGAAATCATCGTCCGGACGGAACGGTTTCACCAATGTGGCTATCTGTGTACCGGCGTCGGTAAAGCAGGCCTTCAGTGTTTCTATTTGTTCCGGCTGGATAAAAGGTTCGTCTCCCTGGATGTTGACAACGACATCATATCCCAGGCCTACTTTGGTATAAGCTTCGTAGCAACGGTCGGTTCCGCTCCGGTGCTGGTCGGATGTCATAACGACTTCACCGCCGAAGGCTTTTACCGCAGCTTCTATGCGGGTATCGTCGGTCGCAACACATACAGCATCCAGAACATCTTTTACCTGCTCATAAACGCGTTGTATCATGGGTTTTCCGGCCATGTCGGCCAAAGGCTTCCCGGGGAAGCGGGTCGAGGCATATCTTGCCGGTATAATTCCGATAAATTTCATACTCCGTTTGTTTATATATTTAATTACTATTTCACTGTTTTTCCTTCACTGAGGCGTACTACTTTCTCATGTTCACCTACGATCCATACGATGTCGCCTTGTTCGAATACGGTCGTAGGAGGAGGGTTTTTGATGGAACGGGCGTCCCGCTCGATACCGATCACCAGGCAACCCGAATTGTCGCGTATCCCGGATGCGAGAATGGTTCGTCCGATCAGTCCGGAGCCTTCGCCGATAAAGAATTGCTCCATATTGACCTCTTTCGTTTCCTGGCGGTTATTCAACGATTCCTTATAACGTTCTTCTATATAGTGCCGGAAATGATTCAGGTCGTCGTCTGCACCGACTACGATCAATTTGTCGAACGGGTAAAGCCGCTCGTTACCGCCCGGTATATTGATACGCCGGTCACCCCGGATAATGGTAACGATATTGACGTTGCATTTTTGCCGGAAGTTCAGTTCCATCAGGGTTTTGCCCATACTGGGTGAGTTTTGTTTCACCTCGAAGTCCGCCAGGTGGAGGTCGCGCTCCAGCAAGTGACTGGCAAATTTCTGTTTGATGGGGGCATTACGTTCGCTTTCCATTTCCCGGGCTGTCAGATTGGTAAAGAAATGGCGTTCCATCAGGATCGATTGCTTTTTAAGCCATTTGGAAAGGATCACGAGCGTTATTACTGTGGCGGCGATGGCAATCGCTATTCCTGCGGCAGCGTTCAGCAAGCGCGCTATGGGGAGCATTACAAGACCTATGCATAAGACAATACGTAATACGATCAGGGAAACCAGCGGGCCGCGGTTGTATTTGCTGTCGTGCCAGAGTTGCTGGTATTCGGCGGAATGATTCTTTTTCATCATGATGGCCCTGAGCATCGGAGATATCATGATAAGGATCAAGACTAATGAAATCACTTCTCCCCGTATGCCGGGTAGCTTACTGATGATGAACGGTGCGACGAATTGCAGCCAGATAAAGATCAGCACCAGTGTTACGGCTGTATAAGTTCCGACAATGCGCATTAATGCTTTCAGCAGTTTATTCCAGGCACTTTTCTGCCGGATGGTATTCGAGCCGGAAGAGTAACGTTCCAGGAAGTTCATCCAGTTGGCCGGAATGGTACGTTCGGCTATTTTATAGGCAGGGCCGGCCATCCGTATCATATAAGGGGTAAAGAAAGTCGTGATGACGGAGACGGCGACAACGATCGGATAAAGGAAATTATCGGTCACGCCTAATGTCAACCCCAGGGAGGCGATGATAAAGGCGAACTCACCGATCTGTGCCAGCGAGAAACCGGATTGGATGGCAACCTTCACTGTCTGTCCGGATAACAGCACTCCGAAGCTACCGAATAATATCTGTCCGACCATCACGACGATTGTCAATATCAGGATCGGTATTTTATATTCCCAGAGCAATACCGGATCTATCAGCATACCGACCGAAACGAAGAAGATGGCTCCGAAAAGGTCTTTTACCGGTTTTACAATATGTTCGATATGTTCCGCATCGATTGTTTCAGCCAGGATCGATCCCATCACAAAGGCTCCCAGTGCGGAGGAGAAACCGGCTTTAGTGGCGATCATCACCATGCCGAGACAAAGACCGAGACTGACGATCAGTAATGTTTCGTCGTTAAGGAATGTCCTGGCTTTTTTCAGGAAAGAAGGGATCAGGTAAATTCCCACGACAAAGCAGAAGAGCAGGAAAACGCCCAGTTTGACCACGCTGTCCAATAGCTCCATACCTTCGACGTGCTTACTGACAGCCAGGGTGGAAAGTAGCACCATCAATAAGACGGCGAAGAGGTCTTCCACCACCAGTATACCGAAGACAACGCCGGCAAACCGTTGGTTGCGCAACCCCATATCATCGAATGCCTTGAATATGATTGTAGTAGACGACATCGAGAGCATCCCGCCCAGGAAAAGGCTGTTCATGTGTCCCCAGCCCAGCGACATACCGGTGATATATCCGAACGTCATCATGCCGATCACGACCGTTATCGCTCCGATAACAGCAGTCCCGCCTACCTTCATCAGTTTCTTGAAACTGAAATCCAGTCCCAGTGCGAAAAGCAGGAACACGACACCTATATCCGCCCAGATACGGATACTTTCTACATCGGAAACTGTGGGGATTTCTTTTATAGCCGGTCCGGCCAGAATTCCGGCAACAATATAACCTAATACGACCGGTTGCTTTAATCTCTTGAAAAGCAAAGTGACAAACCCTGCAGAAATCAATATTACTGCCAGGTCAGAAATTAATGGAGGAATCTGCGACATGCTTTCATTCTTTTTCCGTTGGCAAAGTTAGACATTTATTTTAATTTTGCCGGTCAAACAGTATGCCAAAATGAAGAAGAAACATCCGATAGAAGCATTGATTGAACAGGGCGAGCATCAACAACTCGATTTTAAGTTTGAAGTAAGCGACAGCAAGAAAATTGCCCGTACTTTGTCTGCTTTTGCCAATACCGATGGCGGTCGGTTGCTGATAGGAGTGAAGGATAACGGAAATATATCCGGTGTCCGGAGTGAAGAAGAATATTACATGATAGAGGCTGCTTCGAAGATGTACACCCGTCCGGAAGTCCCTTTCGAGGCTACCCGTTGGGAGATAAACGGAAAGACGGTGCTGGAGGTTTATATAGCGCCGAGCAGTGAGAAGCCCCATCTGGCCCCTGACAAAGAAGATAAATACAAAGCCTATATCCGTGTGGCGGATGAAAATATCCTGGCCAATGAAGTACTCATGCTATCCTGGGAGAAGAAGCATAAGCCGGACGGTACTTTGCTGAAGATCAGCAAACCCGTCGAACGTTTGTTTGTCTATCTGGATGAACACCCATATATAAATGTAAGCCAGCTTTGCCGGATTGGCCGCGTAAATTACTACACGGCCAAGAATATTCTGAGCGATCTGTTGGCGATCGATGCCCTGCGGTATGTGGTGGTGGATAAACGCATCCTTTATCAGCGCATACCGGGAGAGGATAAGCTTTCCTTATAAATGCAGTGTTTCTACATATACCTGGGCATTCTCAAAACGCACGACTTTCACCTTCGTCCCTTTTTCGATAAAACCGGAATCGGATACCCCGTCGTATAATTCGCCGTCGATCATTACTTTTCCGGAAGGGCGGAGCACCGTAAAGGCTGTCCCTTCCTTTCCGATAAGCGGAGCGAGGGAAGGAGAGGAGTGGGCTTCCTTCAGGTCTTTGTGGAGTGCCACTTTTCGCATCAGCCCTTTGGTTCCGATCTTATTGGAAAGCCAGATCATCAGGACGAATCCGAGGCCGAGACCAACCAGTACTGTCAGGCAGGCTTCCCCGATCTCTTTGGTAGAAACACCATCAAAGTTGAAATCCGTGTTATTGAGTAAGCTGAGGGTCAGGCCGGCAATCAGGAAAATAATTCCGCTGATCCCGGCTATTCCAAAGCCGGGGATAACGAATATCTCCGCGGCTATCAGCAGCAAGCCGATGACAAATACCAGTATTTCCCAGTTCTGGGCCAGCCCGTCCAGATACAACGGGGCGAAGTAGAGGATGGCGGCGACAAGGGCGGCGGCCGACGGGAACCCTAATCCCGGCGTTTGCATTTCGAAGTAGATCCCTCCTATAATAATAATGATAAGAAGTGATTGCAACATCGGGTTCATCAGGAATCCTTTCAGGTCGTCGAACCAGGATGGCTTGTATGTTTTCAGCTCATAGGTATCGTATCCGAGGTATTGGGTGATCACTTCATCCGGTGTTTCTGCGATCCCGTCGCAATAATGCCATTGCAGGGCTTCGTCGGCGGTGAAGGTGAGCACTTTCCCCGTATCGATCAGGTTGGGGACAACCACGCGCTCGTCTACCATTGCTTCGGCAATCAGCGGATCTCTTTTCCATTTATAGATAGTGTCGTTCCCCTGGATGATGGTGTCTTTTCCATGTGCTTCCGCGGTAGAGCGGATCATGGAGCGCATATACGACTGATATTTATCAGGCAAAGCGGCTCCGGTTTGGTTGACGACCGTCGCTGCACCGATATTGGCCCCCTTTCTCATAAAGATTTTTTTACACGCGATCGAGATAAGAGCTCCGGCCGAAGCTGCGTTATTATCGATAAAAACGTAGACGGGAACAGGGTTGTACAGAATGGCGGTACGCATTGAATCTGCCGCTTCGAGTAATCCTCCATACGTATTCATATGGATCAGGATGGCATCGGCACCCAGTGAGTTGGCCTCTGATAAACCGTTACTAAGATAAATACGGGTTGTATTATCTATCTCCTTCTTTATATCGATCTGATAAATGAGCGGAGTGTCTTTAGCTACTGATTTAAAAGCTGTTGTCAGTAGTAAAAATAGTATCCATAAGAATCCTGAATTTTTCATCATTTTGTCTAATTGTCTATACTTTTTATACATTGTTGAAAATTGTAACTCGTAACTTGTAAATTTTGTAATTCTGCAAGTCTTAAACTTGCAAATACTGTTCATTCTCAGCGACATTTACTATAAATATATTAAGTTACGGTTTTTAATATTAATATTCCTCAAAGGGCTATTTATTTCAGGAAAAATACCTATATTTGTGTTGCCGCTCGATAGTGAGAGGCAATACTTAACCGGTATTAACCTTTTATAAATAAGTAATAATATGAACGCGTTGCAATTTCAGAAAAAATTACTGAGCATGCAAGAAAACATGATGAATTTTGCACTGATGCTCACTGCAAATCGGGATGACGCCCAAGATTTGATGCAAGACACAACGCTGAAGGTTTTAGACAATCAGGAGAAGTTTGTTGACAATATTAATTTCAAAGGATGGGTCCTGACCGTCATGCGTAACATTTTTATTAATAATTATCATAAGATAGTACGTACGCAAACAGTTGTAGACCAAGGTGTCGACTTGTATAATTTGGACGTCGTAAATGATTCGGGATTTGACTCTCCGGACGGAGCATATCAAATTCAAGAGATCACAAAAGCCATTAATGGATTGAATGATGAACTGAAAGTTCCTTTCTCAATGTTTTTGAGTGGTTATAAATATAACGAGATCGCAGACAAATTGAATGTACCACTGGGAACGGTAAAGAGCCGTATATTCTTTGCCCGCCAGGAATTACAGAAAGTTTTGAAGGATTTTCGCTTGGGATAATGGTTAATATTCTAACAAACAAGTTAATAAAAAGAAGGAGTGTCCAGACGGATACTCCTTCTTTTTTAATATATAGATCCTAAAAATGACATATTAATGAATAAATCCGTACTTTTGCCGCAAAAATCAGGAATATAATGAGAAGTTTTGCAAGTGATAACAACTCCGGCGTCCATCCGTTGATCATGGAAGCCGTGATTAAGGCAAATGAGGATCACGCAGTAGGATATGGTGATGACCCCTGGACAGCAGCCGCTGTAGCGAAGATTAAAAGTGTATTTGGTGAAGAGGCTTCTCCTTTTTTTGTTTTTAACGGAACCGGAGCCAATTCGGTCGCTTTGCAGGCTGTTACACGTCCTTTCAATAGTATATTGTGTGCTGAAACGGCACATATCAATGTCGATGAGTGTGGAGCTCCGGCAAGGATGACCGGATGTGCCGTCGTGACCATTCCGACGACAGACGGTAAACTGACTCCTGAACTCATCAAACCCCGTTTACACAATTTTGGCGTATGCCATCATTCGCAACCTAAAGCGGTCTATATTTCGCAGGTATCCGAATTGGGAACCGTTTACACGATAGAGGAGGTGAAGGCTATAGCCGATCTGTTGCATGCCCATAATATGTATCTGCATATGGATGGTGCCCGTCTGGCAAATGCCTGTGCTTATCTGAAATGTACGATGAAACAGGTTACGGTAGACGCAGGTGTGGATATCCTGAGCTTTGGTGGAACAAAGAACGGTATGATGATGGGAGAAGCTGTCATTTCATTCCGTCCTGAGATTACGGAGAATTTGCAGTATTACAGAAAGCAGTCAGCCCAACTGGCTTCCAAGCTCCGCTATTTGTCTGCCCAGTTCATTCCTTATCTGGAGAATAACCTGTGGCTTGAAAACGCCATGAAAGCAAATATTAGTGCAGCAAAACTGGCGGAAGCCCTTAAGCAATATCCTCAAATACAGTTTACGCAAAAGGTGGAAACCAACCAGATATTCTTTACAATTCCTTCTGAGCCCTTGAAGAAGCTGTTGGAGCGTTATTTCTTCTATATGTGGAATGAAGAAAACAACGAGGCGCGCCTGGTTACTTCCTGGGATACGACCGGAGAAGATATCGCGCAGTTTGAGCAGGACTTGAAAGAAGTGATGAAATAATAAACCACTAAAATCAAATATCATGAAACACAGTAACAGGTTAATGGCAATACTTTTTATGTTACTGCCATTATGCAGCCTTCATTCGCAGGAGAATGGAGCAAGGGAGGATAATACCTTACGTATTATGAGTTATAACATCCGCAACGGAAAAGGGATGGATGATGTTACCAACTATCAGCGTACGGCTGATGTGATCAATAAAGTGCGTCCGAATGTTGTTGCCTTGCAGGAAGTGGATAGTGTGACAGGCAGGAGCGGACAGACCGATGTGTTGCGTATCCTGGGTGAAAAGACTTTGATGTACCCTACTTATGCGCCGGCTATCGATTATGATGGAGGTAAATACGGGATCGGTATGTTAAGTAAAGAAAAACCGCTCGCTACCCGTTACCTGGCTCTGCCGGGGAGGGAAGAAGAACGTGCCCTGTTGATCGTTGAATTTGAGAATTATATTTATTGTTGTACCCATCTTTCCCTGACAGGGGAAGATCGTCTGGCTTCTCTGGATATCATCCGTAAGGAAGCGGCTAAAGCCAATAAACCGTTATTTATTGCCGGAGACCTGAATGCACATCCCGACTCGGAGGTAATCAAGGGAATGCAAAACGATTTCGTTATTCTTTCCAATATCAAGCAACCGACTTTCCCGGCTGATAAACCGACAGAAACAATCGACTATATTGCTGCTTATGCAAAAGATACTACCGCATTCACCCGTCTTTCCTCCTGGGTGGTAGACGAACCGGTTGCTTCGGATCACCGTCCGATCGTTACGGATATTGTTTTTGTGCAACCTGCCGCTAAGATATTCCGTACAGAACCTTATCTGCAGAATCCGGTAGGAAACGGTATCACTGTTATGTGGCAGACAACCGTACCTACTTACAGTTGGGTAGAATATGGCACGGACAAGAACCAACTAAAGAAAGCCCGTACGATTGTAGACGGACAGGTAATTTGTAATGACCTGCAAAATAAAATAAGACTGGATAATCTGGAACCGGGTAAAACCTATTATTACCGTATCTGTTCACAGGAGATCATGCTTTATCAGGCATACAAGAAGGTGTTCGGCGAAACAGCCGTTTCGGATTTCCATACATTCACGTTGCCATCATCTTCCGAGTCAGATTTCACGGCAGTTATCTTCAATGACCTGCACAAACACTCTGAAACATTACAGGCCTTGTATAAACAGGTAAAGGATGTAGATTATGATTTCGTGATCTTCAACGGCGACTGTATCGATGACCCGGCCAATCATGACGAAGCGACTCATTTCCTTTCAGAGCTGAATGAAACAGTAGGTGCAGCTAATAAGCCTGTTTTCTATCTGCGTGGAAACCATGAGATCAGAAATGCTTATTCGATCGGACTGCGTAACCTGTTTGACTATGTAGGAGATAAAACATATGGTTCCTTTAACTGGGGAGATACCCGTATCGTTATGCTCGATTGCGGCGAAGATAAACCCGATGATCATTGGGTGTATTACGGACTGAACGACTTTTCTGCTTTGCGTGAAGCACAGGTCGGCTTCCTGAAAGAGGAAATGGCATCTAAGCCTTTCAAACAAGCGGCTAAGCGCGTCCTGATCCACCATGTACCTATTTATGGAAAAGATGTAGACCGTTATAATCCTTGTCTGGAATTGTGGGGCGGTTTACTGGTTAAGGCTCCGTTCAATGTTTGTATCAATGCACATACGCATCGCCATGCTTACTATCCGAAAGGGGAAGCCAATAATAACAACTTTCCGGTTGTTGTAGGCGGCGGTTACCGGATGGACGGAGCAACGGTCATGGTACTTCAGAAAAAAGGAAAGGAAATGACGTTACGGGTATTGAATGCTAAAGGCGAAACCCTCCAGGATTTAAAATTGTAATATATAAAAAGTAAATATGAAGATTAACACTGAAGAGCTAGAAGAGACTATCATTCCGGTAAAAGAAACAGATCTGATTTATGGTATAGATGACCGCCCGCCTTTGAAAGAGGCTTTGTTTGCCGCTTTGCAGCATCTGCTGGCCATTTTTGTCGCCATCATCACTCCGCCTCTTATTATCGCCGGAGCATTAAAACTCGATCTCGAAACGACCGGTTTCCTGGTGTCGATGGCGCTCTTCGCCTCGGGTGTGTCAACCTTCGTGCAATGTAAGCGGATTGGCCCGGTGGGAGCCGGGCTGCTCTGTATACAAGGTACCAGTTTCTCCTTTATCGGCCCGATCATATCGGCCGGGCTGGCAGGCGGTTTGCCGCTTATCTTTGGTGTTTGTATGGCGGCTGCTCCGGTTGAAATGGTTATCAGCCGTACGTTTAAGTATATGCGTTCTATCATCACCCCGCTTGTTTCGGGTATTGTGGTATTGCTGATCGGGTTGAGCCTGATCAAAGTAGGCGTGGTATCCTGTGGCGGTGGTTTTGCCGCTATGGATAACGGTACGTTCGGAAGTCTGAAGAATATAGGTGTTGCGGCAACTGTGCTGTTAAGCGTATTGTTCTTTAACCGTTGTAAGAATAAATACCTGCGCATGAGCTCCATCGTGTTGGGGTTGTGTATCGGTTACGGACTTTCTTTCGCGTTGGGAATGGTCGATATGAGTGCCGCCGCTTCCCAGAACCTGGCCGGATTCAATATCCCGATGCCTTTTAAATACGGACTGGATTTTAATATATCTTCTTTTATTGCCATCGGCCTGGTCTACCTGATCACAGCCATTGAAGCGACTGGGGATGTTACTGCCAATTCAATGATTTCCGGTAAATCCATTGAAGGAGAGGGATATCTGAAACGTGTTTCGGGCGGTGTCCTGGCAGACGGTGTAAATTCTTTTATCGCCGGTATCTTTAATTCGTTTCCAAACTCTATCTTTGCACAGAATAACGGAATTATTCAGCTTACGGGGGTAGCCAGCCGCTATGTAGGTTACTATATAGCCGGAATGCTTATCCTGTTGGGATTGTTCCCGATCGTGGGCGTAGTGTTCTCGCTGATGCCCGATCCGGTTCTGGGAGGTGCGACCCTGCTGATGTTCGGTACTGTGGCTGCGGCAGGTATCCGTATCATCGCTTCACAGGAGATCAACCGGAAGGCGACGCTGGTTCTGGCTGTCAGCCTGTCGTTGGGACTGGGAGTGGAGCTGATGCCCGATATCCTGAAAACAGCTCCGGATGCTATAAAAGGTATTTTTGCATCCGGCATTACGACGGGTGGCCTGACGGCTATTGTTGCCAATATATTCATCCGGGTGAAGGAAGATAAAGAAGATAAAACACAATAAAAAAGCAAATGGAATTACTTAAACAGCGTATTCTGCAAGACGGCAGATGTTATCCGGGAGGTATCCTGAAAGTGGATAGTTTTATTAATCACCAGATGGATCCGATGCTTCTGTATAAGGTTGCCGAAGAATTTATCAATCGATTTAAAGGAGAACATATCAACAAGATCGTAACAATCGAAGCCAGCGGTATCGCTCCGGCTATCATGGTCGGATATATCCTGCAATTGCCTGTTGCGTTTGTGAAGAAAAAGCAACCCAAGACAATGGAGAATATGTTGAGTACGGTAGTCCATTCTTTCACCAAAGACCGTGATTATTCTGTTTGTATCAGCAATAATTTTCTGACGGCAGACGACCATATCCTGTTTATCGACGACTTCCTCGCATTCGGTAATGCCGCTATGGGAATGATCGACCTGGCCGGGCAGGCAGGCGCAACGATTGCCGGTATGGGTTTTATTATCGAAAAGGCATTTCAGGATGGAGGAAAAGCTTTGCGGGAATCAGGTATCCATGTGGAAAGTCTGGCTATTATCGACAGCCTGGACGACTGCAAGATCACGATTCGCTAGAAAGAGACCAACTAATTGAGTAAAAATAATGAATACAGAAGTAAAAGAAAGATTGCTCGACAGGGTGAAGACCAATCCCTATGTGAATCATCTGGGAGTACAATTCACCACTGTCGAAGATGGGATCGTTGAGGCGCGTATGCCTTTGCATGACGAACAGCGCCAATACAGCGGCGTTATCCACGGCGGTGTGTTGGCAGCCCTGGCAGATACGATCGCAGGCTTTGCCGCTTATACAATGACCCCGTTGGACAAGGATGTGCTGACAGCAGAACTGAAAGTTTCTTTCCTGCGGGCAGCCTGGGGAAAAGAACTGATTGCCAGAGGCACGGTTATCAAACCCGGACGGCATGTACATTTCAGCGAGTGCGAGATTTACTGCGACGATAAGCTCGTCAGCAAAGCATCCGGCACATTCAGTGTCGTACAACCGCAGGTATAAACTAATTTGGTTTTATATCGAAAAACGCAGGCAAGCTGTGTTTTTCATAATCGGCAGCAAGAGGATATCCTCTTGCTGCCTTTTTTCTATCCGTACGATAATGGCCCGGTTGAACCCGCCGTGTCCGATGGCCAGGATACGTTTACCGGGAAATTCCGTTTGCAGGAATTGCAGAAACTCTCCGGCTCTTTTGTACAACGCCTCCACGCTTTCCACGCTTTCCGGCAGATTCTTGAAATCCATTTCATTGGCCACTTTTCCGGTATAGATTCCCCAATCCATTTCGCGGAGAAGGGGAGTCTGGACTGGCTCCAGTCCCTTGCGCCGGGCAACAGCCATAGCGGTGTCGTAACTGCGGGCCAGGTCGCTGCTGACAATTACATCTATTTCTTCCTCTTCCAACAACTCGGCCAGTTGTTCCGCCTGCTGTTTACCCAGTTCAGACAGATGGCCGGGCATTTGTCCCTGCATGATATGCAATTTATTTTCTTCCGTCTCTCCGTGACGGCTTAATATGAGTGATATCGTTGAGTCCATCTTATTTATATTTAATCCATTTCACCATTTCCTTGATACTCGGTTTCTTGCCGTACATCAGGATACCTACACGGTATATCTTGGCGGATAGCCAGACAATACCGATAGCAGAAGCATATAATAAGGAAACAGATAACAGCTTCTCCCACAAAGGTATTTCAAACGGAATACGTACCATCATAACGATCGGTGACGTGAACGGGATCATCGAACACCAGAAAGCCAACGGGCCATCCGGATTTTCCATACTGTAAATACCGGCATACAGCGCAAAGATCATAAAGATCGTAACAGGCGCCATAAACTGCTGCGTATCTTCCTGGCTGTCTACGGCCGAACCGATAGCTGCGAATATGGATGCATACAACATATAGCCGCCAATGAAGTAGATAATAAAGGAAATACCGATCTCTGCGATATTGATCGAATTGATAATCCCCATAATCTCATTGCCCGAAGAAGACGCCAGCGCATTCGCATCCATCATTCCCATTTGAGGCCCGGCTTGCAGGGATGCCACATCGACTCCACCGGAGAACATAAAACCTCCTACGCTAACCAGTATGGTCGTGATAATCCCCCATAGGAACACTTGTGTCAGGCCGACAAAGCCTATCCCGATGATCTTTCCCATCATCAGGTCGAACGGCCGTACGGAAGAGATCATCACCTCGATGATACGGTTCGTCTTTTCCTCCATGACGCCCTGCATCACCATCGCCCCGTACATCATAATAAACATATAGATAATGAAGGTAAACACCATTCCGATCACAGAAGCTACGGTGGCCGACGAGGTACTTTCCTGCCCGTCTTCACTCCATTTGATAGTCTGTACGTTAAAGTTGATCTTGCTTTCTTTGATAATCTCTTTCAGATTGGGAATATTGAACGAAGCAAGCTTTTCGCTTTCCAGTTGTTTGCTTAATGTCTGGTTGACCAGCCGGCTCAGTTCGACAGGTACCTGCTTTTCCGAATAAAGGGTTGCAGCCTTGGGGTTGTTCAGCAGGTCATCTGTAATACTCAGGAAGGCGAATATTTCCTTGTCACTGTTCCGGCGGTAGTCGTCTAACGTCTTGTCGCTATGGACGAAGTGGAAACTTTCGTTGTTCTCAAACAGTTGGGCATATTTCCCGGTCGTATCGATAATGGCAATGTTGCGTACTTCGTCCCCTTTGATCGTTGATAACCATAACGGTACGAATACCAGTGCGGCAAACAGGAACGGAGTCAGTAACGTAAGCAGGATAAACGACTTTTTACTTACCCGGCGCAAATACTCTCTTTTGATTATAAGTCCTATTTTATTCATGCCTGTGTCGTGTTTGTACCTGATACGGTGTTAATAAATATATCGTTCATGGAAGGTAGCTCTTCTGCAAATGAAAGGATCTCAGCCTGTTCCGACAGGGCGGATAATAAGGTGGAATTGCTGATACCTTCGGCCTTGTGTATCTGAAGTTCGCGTATTCCGCTCTGTTCCTTTTCGGAAAGCAATGTAAAGATATGTGTCTGGTCCTCCTGCAGGGAACTGTCGGAAGTGATACGCAGGGTAAACGTATTGTTGCGGAAACGGTTCCTTACTTCCGTTACATTCCCCGAAAGTACGACCTGCGACCGGTTGATCAGGGCGATATTATCGCATATCTCTTCGACCGAAGCCATATTGTGGGTAGAGAAAATAATGGTATGGCCTTTCTCCTTCAGTTCCAGGATCTCCTGTTTCAGCCGTTCTGCATTCACCGGGTCGAAGCCGCTAAACGGCTCGTCGAAGATAAGCAATGCCGGCTCGTGGATAACCGTAATGATGAACTGGACTTTCTGTTGCATCCCTTTCGACAACTCTTCCAACTTCTTGTTCCACCAGGGCATGATGTCGAACTTCTCGAACCAACGGGTAAGGCGTTTGCGGGCTTCGGGATACGATAACCCTTTCAGTTGCGCCAGGTAGATCGCCTGTTCGCCGACTTTCATCTTTTTATACAGTCCGCGTTCTTCCGGCAGGTATCCGATCTGGTAGATATCTTCCGGCTGCGACTCACGTCCGTTGAAACGGACGAGCCCACTGTCGGGAGCGGTGATGCGGTTGATTATACGAATAAGGGTGGTTTTGCCGGCACCGTTAGGCCCGAGTAACCCGAATATCTTTCCTTCGGGAACCTGGATACTAACCTTGTTCAGTGCAAGATGGTTTGCATACTGTTTTACCACATCTTCCGTTTCCAAAAAGTTCATAGGCTATAAGTTGTTGTTACATTTTTAATACGATACGTTCTCCCAGTTCTTTACTTAATACATTCTTTATCTCGTTCAGGTGAGTCAGCTTTTTCATCAGCTCGAATACCTGGTCTTCGTTCCCTTTCAGATGCGCTTCCTTGATCGCCAGTTGGGTCTCCTTTATCTGGTGGATGATATAAGCATCCTTGATGGCATATATTTCACGGATCACCAGCTGATCCAGTTTATCCTCCTCCTGTTCCAGTTCGCGGTACTTGCTATGGTATTTGCTCAGCTGATACTTCTCGCTTATCAGGTTGGCGGCCAGACGGCTTACGTTCGGATCGGGATGGGCAAGGAAGTAACGGTTGGCAATGAATCCCTCGTTCTTGCATTTCTCGGCGGCTTCGTCGAGCATGCTCTTAAAGATCGGGGTATAGAATGTCAGGTCGTCACGCTCCAGGTCGTAACGGATATAATCGGCGACATGCATAACGATATGTTCGTTCGTTTCCTCATCCACATAGTCGAACAATACCTTTTCACCATACCGCACGATATATTTCATCAATGTCACCTCATACGCCTCATAAGGCGAACGTTTCGGTTGCGGAGGCATCTGTGGCTGGGGAGGAGGCGGAGCCATCGGCGGAACCTCCATAGGGCCTGTCTCTTCCGATGGATATTCTTCGGGTGGAGGAGGAGGCATGTTATCGTCCGGCGGAAGGAAGCTCTCTGCTTCTCCCGCAACCTCTCCCGTGTATGGTTGATAGCCGGGAATATCGGTGTATTCCGGGATCGGGCTGATGTTTGCCTGTGGGGGAGGAGCCTGGGTACTCTGTCTTTCGTCTTTGCTTAACCGGATCTTATTGACCTCGTTCAGCAACACCTGTTCGTCTATTTCCATCATGCTGCTGCATTCGCGGATATAGATGGAACGGGCTATATTATCGGGGATGATGGCTACCGTGCGGATAATATCCGTGATCAGCGACGAGCGCTTGATCGGGTCGTTTCCTGCATCATCCAGTAATAAACGGGTTTTGAAGCGGATGAAGTCCGTTTCGTTTTGTTTGATAAATTCTGCGAACTGGCTCGCGTTGTGTTTACGGGCGAACGAGTCTGGATCTTCACCGTCCGGCAAAAGAACCACTTTGACGTTCATGCCATCTTCCAGCAACAGGTCGATACCGCGCAGGGCTGCTTTGATACCGGCGGCATCACCGTCATACAATACGGTTATATTACTGGTGAAACGGTGTATAAGCCGTATCTGTCCCTGCGTAAGAGCCGTACCGGAAGAGGCGACTACGTTCTCTATACCTGCCTGATGCATGGATATCACATCCGTATACCCTTCCACCAGGAAGCAACAGTCGGCTTTGACTATGGCCTGCTTGGCAAAGAAAATACCGTAGAGCTCGTTACTCTTGTGGTAAATCTCACTCTCGGGAGAGTTGACGTATTTGGCTGTCTTTTCATCCTTTTTGAGTACACGTCCGCCAAAGGCGACCACTTTACCGCTCAATGTATGAACCGGAAAGATCACGCGACCCCGGAAGCGGTCGTTCACCCCTCCGTTATCGTAAGCGATTACTAGCCCGGTCTTTTCCAGAAATTCTTTTTTGTATCCGTTCTTTTTCGCTTCTTTGTAAAGGGCATCCCGTTGGTCGAGGCTGTAACCCAACTGGAATTTACGGATGGTGTCTTCGCGGAATCCTCGTTCGGCAAAGTAGCGCAGTCCGACCGTTTTCCCTTCTATGTGTTCGTATAGTTGGGTGGTAAAGTATTGCTGCGCCCAGCTATTGACGATCAGCATACTTTCGCGGTCGCTTTTCCTTTGCTTCTCCTTGTCGGTCAGTTCCCGTTCCTGTATCTCGATGTTATATTTCTTGGCCAGGTAACGCAGGGCGTCGAAATAGTTCAACTGTTCATGCTTCATAATGAAGTGGACAGCCGTACCGCCTTCGCCGCAGGCAAAACACTTACAGATATTTTTGGCCGGAGAGACGTAGAAAGAGGGTGTTTTATCCGTATGAAACGGACATAATCCTACATAGTTTACCCCTCGTTTGCGTAGGGTAACGAATTCTGAAACAACATCCACAATGTTTGCAGCGTCAAGTATCCGGTCTATGGTAGGTTGATCGATCATTTAATTTATTTCCTTCCTTATATAATGGGTCACAAATGTAGCGAATTTATTTTGGAACGGTATCATGTTAAATATTCAATTTAGGAGATGATAATATATTATATACTATATATGGAAGAGACATATTTCCCGTTAAAAGGCTTTATCCTGTATTTCATGCTATGGAGAGAAATTGCCATAGTTCATTAAAAACTGTGTCAAGATTGCGCAAAGATATATAAAAAATTTGATTATCATACAAACTGGCAATTAAAATTCATCGCGTGAGAGTAATTAGTGAGCAAATATGACCTTATTTGTTTATTTTTTTCATACTTAGAGGGTACCAAAAGGAGTTTTTTTAGCTATTGTCTATCTCCCGATTTTCTATCTAACTTATCTGTGGTTAATAATATATGATTGTTTGTGGACTTTGATTTTCAGTTGTTTTACCATAGTTTTTAATGGACTAAGTCATTTTATTTATGTTATGTTCAAGCACTAGGACATACGAGGTTACGTTTTACGACAGACCATCCTGATAGCAAAAAAAGGGAAAGAATCCGGTTGTTTTTCACCAGCTTTTCTACTCAGGAGCTACTGATATAAACGTATTATCCTCTAAATCCCGGCTAATTCGTAAACCGGAAATATAAAAAAAGATATCAGTAATTAAAAAACAGACAGTTATGGCAAAAGACCCGACACAGAAGGCGAAGCTCACGCTCAAAGCCCTCGACCTGACATTTACTCAGGACGTCACAAACGATCGTTACCTGCAACCTAAGTTGCAAAAATGTCTGAAAATGCGCGACTTGGCCAGCGAAGTAGCGGCCCTCAGTACCCGCCAGGAAGAC
>ULWH01048660.1_pt1 | contig 23182 bp, 20 predicted proteins | sample 1960201 | NCBI WGS metagenome assembly ULWH01 (sample SAMEA4835808, study PRJEB28245) | human gut metagenome | biome: gut microbiome; material: fecal sample | place: Denmark | collected 2008
TTCCGCCATCTCTCGCCCGTTACATAACAACATTACACAATTAATTCCATTCTTAACTATCACGTTACACCACTACACAATATTTTAATATTTTCATGCAATTAACTTTTTGCAATCATTATTATTCCTTACCATTAAACTATATCCACTTTAATAAATCTTGCTAATATATTTCAAAACGCCCAAAATTACCCTTATCAAAATGTTGCTATTTTTGCGCTTTTGTTGTATAATGATAAAACGACCGATTTAAAGATTAAGAGGAATATTATGGCAAAAAATGCGCCGAAAACCACCGCAAACACCGAAAATAACGTTTACAATCAGCATAAAACTACAACCTGTCGCATCACTGATGAAGATGAAAAAAATGAAAATACCGAACCCGAAAAGCTGCTCTATGTACAGCAGGCTCAGGAATTTTACCACGTGCCTATCGAAAATGAAAACTCGGTATTCGCTCTTATTGCATCAGGTGATATTAACCAGTTATTAGAAACTAAGTTAAAATATGACGCTGATATTGAAAGCGGAAAAGGTCAGCTTTCGGACGATCCACTCCGCAATCAGATTTATCACCTTGTAGTCTGCGCCGCCGTAGTCGCCCGTACCTGCATAGCCGCAGGTATGTCTGAGGAAACCGCATATACTCTCAGTGACATATACATAAGACGAGCAGATATATGTACTTCTATTGAACAGGTTATAGAGCTTAATAACGAAATGGTAATGGATTATGCCGTCCGTATGCAACGGCTAAGACGCACAAAACGGCTCTCAGTGCCGGTTCGCACCGCTATAAAGATGATTTCCGAGAACACAGGAAAGCGCCTTACCGTACAGCAGATAGCCGATGAAGCAGGCTATGACCGCTCCCATCTGCACCGCCTTTTCAAAGCTGAGATCGGTATGGGCATCCACGAGTACATCAATGCCTCCCGTATAAATGCCGCAAAAGGTATGCTTAAAGATGGCACCCACACCATAGCTGACATCGCATCATTACTGGGTTTCTCGTCACAGAGCCATTTCTGCCGTGCGTTCAGCGAGGCGGTCGGCGTTACCCCGAAGGAATACAAGAACGGTAAGCTTCCTTGACATGATTTACAAATATTCCGGCTATATGCAGACAGAATTTCAACACATTTTCCATTATCTATTGAATTTTATTTGTGGATTTGTTATAATTAGCTTATGCGGATTAAATTCCGCCATAATCAAGATTAAATTTAGCTAAAATGAAAGGATTTTTTCAATGAAAAGAACGCTTGCGGCAATTTTAGCCGTGTCAATGATACTGTCAGTGACAGCCTGCAATGACAGCACCGCATCAGGAAACGGGGACAATTCCGGCAATACCGCCTCGTCTGCAACCGACAACGCAAACACAGAGCAGCTCCGCTCAAATCCCATTGCTGTCGATGCTGACGGCAACATAGATATGGATGTTGCGTTAAAGTACGAAACCGATGTTGACGCACTTATAAAGAAGCTTGATGCAAAAACCCCGGACGGCTCTAAGCCTGTATCCGAGAACACAAACGAAGAAACATTGGAGCTTTTCAACTACCTTAAGAGCGTCTACGGAAAGCAGATTATCTCAGGTCAGCAGTATTCCGACGCAAACCAGTTCGAGAACATAATGTACTACAACACAACAGGCGATATGCCTGCTATCATGGGCTTTGACTTTCTTTACGCTCAGGGTACGGACACGCCAGATTACACACAGATTGAAGAAGCGATAAAGTGGCACAACGAGCAGAACGGCATCGTTGCTTTCTGCTGGCACTGGAAGGTTCCCGTTGATATGAGCGACAAAAGCGTCAAAGGCACAGCGTTCTACAGCGATGAGATACGGGACTTCAGCCTTGAAAAAGCGGTAACTCCCGGCACCGATGAATATAAGGTAATAATCAAGGATATTGATACTATTGCACTTTATTTACAGCGTCTTGAAACAGCCGGCGTTCCTGTTATATGGCGACCTCTGCACGAGGCAAGCGGCGCTTGGTTCTGGTGGGGCGTTAAGGACAGGGATACCTTTGACAAACAGCTTTATCAGAAGCTATGGTACATATTATATGACCGCCTTGAGAATTACCACAAGCTGACAAATCTTATCTGGGTATGGAACGGTCAGTCGAAAAAAGCAACTGTCAACGCTAACACCTATGATATAGGCGGTATGGACGTATATCCGTCCTCAGAGGACCACTCGGCGCAGATTGCTTCATACAACACGCTTTCCAAGAACACCGACGATATAGGAAAAATGTCCGCTCTGTCTGAGGTAGGATACATACCCGACCCCGAAGAAGTGTTCAAGGCTGACAGCAAAGTAAAATGGCTTTATTACGCTCCGTGGTGCAAGGAATTCGTATGCGCCTCAAACGGCTCGGGAGCTGTTATAACACAGCTTGGCGGCACTCCGTCGGTAAATACGGAACGTATGTCTGAGGAATTCCTCAAGAGCGTATATTCAAGTGAAAAGGTTATCACACTGAGCGAATTACCCGATTTTAAGGGTACGACAAAGAAAATACCCGAATTTATCAAAAGCTGGAAGTTCAACAATCCGAAACTGACAATCGAAAACGATAAGCTGACAGCTTACGAGCAGTAAAAGACAAGGTACTTAAATGACAACTGAGCTGAAAACAAAAAATGCCAAAGCCGTAATAGCTTCAGAAGGCGCAGAGCTTAAATCGCTCGTAATAGGCGGCAGAGAGATAATGTGGTGCGGCGACCCTGCTTTCTGGGGAAAGACTTCGCCCGTGCTTTTTCCTGCGATAGGAAATGTAAAAAACAACAAGACCATAATTGACGGAAAGGAAATCTCTCTTACAAAGCACGGATTCGCCCGTGACAATACATTTACAACAGTAAGAAAAAGCGGCAACTCGCTTATTCTGCAGTACAAGTACGCACCCGTGAAAAACGGCTATCCATATAGCGTTGAACTTTGCCTACAGTACAATCTGTTTGACGACAGGATAGAAATCTGCTACAGCGTTTTCAATCCTGAGTATCACAGCATACCGTTCTGCATCGGAGCGCATCCTGCCATAGCCTGCGATGATCTTGACAACTGCACGCTGGTATTTGAAAAGCGTGAGAAAGCGTCAACTCCGGTTATGGATCTTGATACAAGGCTGTTCAGAAGCAAGGAGCGCATACAACGTCTTGACGGCTCGTCAAAGCTGCCGCTGAGCTACGATATGTTTGATAACGATGTGGTTTATTTTGATAACATAAAGTCGAGAGCCGTAAAGCTCGTTCAGGGCAAAAAGACGCTTGCCTGCATAGCATTTGAGGGCTTCGAAACGCTCGGGCTGTGGACACCTGCGGGAAAACGTGCAGGATTCATCTGCATTGAGCCGTGGTGCGGCAGTGACGATTATGATGATGACAGCGGAATTTTCAAGGAAAAGAAGGGTATACAGATACTCGAAGGCAAAAAATTTGCAAGATACAAGATGGTTATCAGCGCACAGTAAGCTGTTGCCGTAATCTCTGCGGTTAAAGTCATAATGCCACAGAACTAAGCACAGGAATATGTTGCCGTAAGCAATTATATCGGACATTTTAAGCAGTACAGAGCATATCGGAACGGATAACCGATATGCTCTGTTTTTTCTGCCTGCGAAATCCGGCTTTACGGTGCTTTTACGCACAAAAAGCCCACGCACCGAAATGCGTGGGCTTTTGCTACATATTAATGTAATTTACCGTGAACAGAAATTACTTTCTCTTCTTAGCAACTACTACAGCGCCGGCTGCGAGAAGTGCAACGCCTGCAACTGCTGCAACGCCTTCAACACCTGTGTTTGTGTTGGGCTTTGTAGAATCGCCTGTTGTGGGAGCTGTTGTATCAGCGGGAGCTGTTGTGTCAGCGGGAGCAGGTGTAGGAGCGGGCTTAATGTTTCCACCCGTGATAGCGTCGATACCTGTGATTGTGAATGTAACATTCAGGCTATCATTGAAGAAGATGTCCGAAGTATTTAAAGGAGCATCCTTCGATGTGTCACCGAACTGGTTGTAAAGCTCGATACGGAGCTTGCCGTTATTTTCGATATCACCGAAGAGGATCTTGCTTGAATCAACAGCAACTTCTGTTGTTTCGCCGTCCGTAACCACTGAGATCTTAACGTCGGTTACGTTAACGCCCTTAGACTTAGCAAATGCCATCTTTTCAGCAGGTGTCATATTCGCATCAAAGCCTTCGCTGTTTCCGCCGATGCCTAAAGTTGTAGCGAGGTCAGGGATATCAACGTTGAATACTGCAGCGCCTTCGCACGCTGCAGGAAGCAGTGTTTCTTCGCCTGTTTCTTCATCAACACCGGTACCCTTGATGTTAGAGAGAGATACTGTGTATGTACCGTCCTTAGTAACTTCTGCAGTGCCTGATGTCCACTCTGTGACTGCGCCTGAATTAGGGTCCTCAAAATGACCGCTGGCATCGGCAATAAGTGCGGGATACCAGTTGCCTGATGCGTACATAACGAATGCATCATACTGTGCTGATGCTGCAACAGCCATTGTACCTGCTACTGATGTAGCAACAATACCTGCCATAATTTTTCTTAACTTCATTTTAATGTCCTCCGTTAATTTTGTTTTGCGATTGTGCAAATATCTTTATTTGCTATCTCAATTATAAATGAAAACGATTTTATAATCAATAGGCAATGTCAACAAAGCAAATTCAATTTTTTGTTCGTTTTGTACAAAACGCACACAATATTTTCCACATATTCACCTATTGTAACATTGTTACACGGTTATTTAGCCGTAAATTAAGTAAAATTAATCAAAAATCGGTTATATGCCGTAAGGGATAATCTATTTTTAAAAGTATAAAACCGTAATTAAGAACTGAAGCAAAAGCGAAAAACAAAAAAATTTAAAAAAGGTTTCAAAAAGGTATTGCAATTACGGCGGGAATAATGTAAAATATAATAGATAGAATATGGGGCTGAGAGATAAAAAATAAAAACGGCTTTCAGCGGCGGTATTTTTCCGCATAAACCCGATAAAATATACGGAGGTATTTTAAAATATGATCACAGCAGGCGATTTCAGAAACGGTATGACCTTTGAAGAGGACGGCAACGTAATGCAGATCATTGAGTTCCAGCACGTAAAGCCCGGTAAAGGTGCCGCTTTCGTCAGAACCAAGATCAGAAACGTAATTACCGGCTCGGTAGTTGAAAAGTCCTACAACCCCACAGCTAAGTTCCCCACAGCTTATGTTGAAAGAAAAGACATGGAGTACACCTATAATGACGGCGATCTCTATCACTTCATGGATTCAGAGACATACGAGGACGTGCCGATAAACAAGGCAGAGCTTTCGGACAACTTCAAGTTCGTAAAGGAAAATATGGTATGTAAAGTTCTTTCATATAAGGGCAAGGTTTTCGGTGTAGAGCCTCCCAACTTTGTAGAGCTTGAAATCACAGATACAGACCCCGGCTTCAGAGGCGATACAGCTACAAACGTAACTAAGCCCGCTACTCTTGAAACAGGCGCTGAAATCCGTGTTCCTCTGTTCGTTGAGATCGGAGATATAATCCGTATCGATACAAGAACAGGCGAATATATGGAGCGTGTAACAAACAAGTAATCATATAACGGTTGCTTGAAGTAATTGCAGACAGTAAAAGGAGGATTTTTACTATGACAGTTGCAGAAAAGGTATCATACATCAAGGGACTTGCAGAAGGTCTGGGTGTTGATGATTCAACTAAGGAAGGCAAAGTGCTTGCAGCTATCGTTGACGTTCTTGACGATATTGCACTGACACTGGGCGATATTGACGAAGAACTGAACGATGTTGCAGACGTTATGACCGATATGGAAGAAAGCGTTGACTGCCTTGAAGATGTCGTTTACGGTGATGAAGAAGACGATTACGATGATTGTGATTGTGACGAATGTTGCGATGAGGACGATTACGACGATGATATGTACGAAGTAACCTGCCCTAACTGCGGAAACACTATCACAGTTGATTTCGACGTTATTCAGTCGGGTGAGATTCCCTGCCCTAACTGCGGAGAAAATCTTGAATTTGATCTCAGCTGCTTAGAGGACGAGGAATGCGACTGCGGTTGCCACCACGATTAATTTAAAGCGATCTGAACCGCCGGACCGTTCCGGCGGTTTTGTTTTGTTCAAAAACGGACTGATTTACTCTTTTAAGGCAATACCGCATAATTATTGTCGTGCGATTGCTTAGTAGATTTTTCGTCAGATTGTATAAATTGAGTGCGGGCAGGCTGACGCCTGTCAAGCGAAATTTGTGCAAGATGGCGAAAAATATGCAAGCTTAGCGTGCGGCAAAGGCGACAGGCGTTAATTGTGCGGTTTTGCCTTGATATCCACCTTGATTTTTGAATGCGATAGTGGTATACTATCAAATAACAAATAAAACCGGATAAAGCGCAGAATAAACGGCTTTCGCCGATTGAAAGGAAACGATTTTATGAGCGAATGTACTCACGATTGCAGTTCATGTTCACAGAACTGCGGTGAAAGAAAGACACCTCAGAGCTTTCTTGAAAAGCCCCACGAGCTGTCACATATAAAGAAGGTTATAGGAATTGTCAGCGGTAAGGGCGGCGTAGGTAAGTCTATGGTCACATCTCTCCTTGCCGTAGCTATGCAGAGAAAAGGCTTCAAGACGGCAGTTCTTGACGCAGATATAACAGGTCCGTCTATCCCGAAGGCGTTCGGTCTTCACGGAAAAGCTACCGGCGACAACAACGGCATCTACCCCGTTATGACAAAGACCGGTATTGAGGTCATGTCTGTTAACCTGCTTCTGCCCGATGAAACCGACCCTGTTGTATGGAGAGGTCCTGTTATCGCAAATACAGTAAAGCAGTTCTGGACTGACGTAATCTGGAACGATGTTGACTATATGTTTGTTGATATGCCTCCCGGAACGGGCGACGTACCGCTTACCGTGTTCCAGTCACTTCCCGTTGACGGAATTATTGTTGTAACCTCTCCTCAGGAGCTTGTTTCAATGATTGTCGGCAAGGCTGTTAAAATGGCTGAAATGATGGACGTTTCCGTACTCGGTATAGTTGAAAATATGTCATATTTCGAATGTCCAGACTGCAAGTCACGTCACAGTATATTCGGTGAAAGTCATATAGACGAAGTTGCCGCAAAATACGGCATAAAGAATATAGCAAGAATGCCTATCAACCCGAAATTAGCCGCCGCCTGCGATAAGGGTCTTATCGAGCTTTATGACGGCGATTGGCTTGACGAAACAACCGATATGCTCGAAAAGCTGTAATTGATACCTCTGACCGCAGATATATTCTGCGGTTTTGAGCATCCGTATTGTCAACCTTAAAATCCGCAGGGTGACAGCGAAAGGTAAAAACTTATTATGAAATTGAAAGAACAAGTCCTGCTTATACTTATGAGCAGTAAAGGGAAATTCGTTTCCGGCGAAGAAATATCAAAGCAGCTTTACGTCAGCCGTAACGCTGTCTGGAAAGCAATCAACTCTTTAAGGGCGGACGGATTTATAATTGATGCGGCGCAAAACAAGGGCTATCTGCTTTCGGGCGGAGAAACGGACGATTTCACACGCTACGGTATACTTCGCATAAGGCAGCTGCTTAAAAAATCTGCCGCCGATGCTGATATTACGATAAAGGATACTGTCACATCCACAAATACCCTGCTCCGCATATCCGCTGAAAACGGCGCACCAAGCAAAACCGTTCTTATTGCAAACGAGCAGACCGAAGGCAGAGGCAGACACGGAAAGAGCTTCTACTCGCCTGCCGACACCGGCATTTATATGTCTGTGCTTCTCCGCCCCGATTTCAAAGCCGACAAAGCGTTCTTCATAACCGCAGGTGCGGCTGTATCGGTTGTAAGAGCCATCAAAAAGGTATGCGGAATAATAGCCGGTATCAAGTGGATAAACGATATAATGCTGAACGGCAAAAAAATCTGCGGTATCCTCACCGAAGCGGTCACCGATTTTGAAAGCGGAAGCCTGCAATATGCCGTAATGGGACTCGGTGTCAATATCAGCCGTCCGAAAGGCGGTTTCCCGTCCGAGATTTCCGATATTGCCTCAAGCCTTTATTCCGAAGAAGCGGCAGGAAACGAGCTGAAATGCGCTCTTGCCGCCGAAATACTGAACAATTTCTTCGATATATGCGAACGTATGTCCGTAGATAAGCTGACAGAAGAGTACAAAAGCTACTCGGTCGTGCTTGGAAAGCGGATAAAGGTCATATCGTCAAATGCGGAATATTATGCTACCGCCGTTGACATTGATAAAAATGCAAGATTGATAGTAAGAGATGAAAACGGGGATATGCACACATTGTCATCTGCAGAAGTTTCCGTCAGAGAGGGTCAGATATAATTATGAACAAACTGCTTAATCATCTGCGTATCCGCAGTGAAAGGCTCTACATAACGCTTAAAACATTTTTCAAGTGGCTTTTGCTGTCGGGGATAACGGGCATTTGCTGTGGTGTTATCGGCTCGCTGTTCCATCTTTGTATGGAGTTTGCGACAGAATTCCGCACAGGGCATTCATTTATGGTATACTTCCTGCCGGTCGCAGGTCTTGTAATAGTTTTCCTCTACAGTATCTGCGGTCTGAAAAACGACCCAGGCACCAATATAATAATCACCTCAATCAGAACCGAAGGAAAAATACCGGTCAGAATGGCTCCTCTTATTTTCATATCCGCCTTTATCACTCATCTGTTCGGAGGTTCGGCAGGACGTGAAGGTGCGGCGCTCCAGATAGGCGGAGGGCTGTCAGCGGAAATAGCAAGAATTCTCAAGATGGATGAACGCAACGGCAATCTTCTGGTAATGTGCGGAATGAGCGGACTTTTTTCGGCACTGTTCGGTACTCCTGTCACTGCAACATTCTTCGCTATGGAGGTTATCAGCGTAGGAGTGTTTTACTACTCGGCTATCGTGCCGTGCTTTTTCTCTGCGGCGGTTGCACTGGGAATATCGCACCTGTTCGGAATAGTGCCGGTGACATATAAAGTAGTGATGCCTGATATTTCCGTTATGAATATAGCGTTTGCGATGATACTCGGCGTAGGCACGGCATTGCTAAGCGTTGTCTTCTGTTATTCGCTCCATAAGCTGTCAAAGCTGTTATCGGCAAAAATCAAGAACAACTATATCAGAATTTTCGTATGCGGCTGTGCGATAGTAATACTGACTGCCGTATTCGGAACGGATTATAACGGAGCGGGAATGAATATCATTGCTGACGCTATGTCAGGCACTACACGCCCCGAAGCATTCGCACTGAAGCTGTTATTCACCGTGATAACCATTGCAGGCGGCTACAAGGGCGGAGAGATAGTTCCGTCATTTTTCATAGGCGCTACATTCGGAAATCTGTTCGGAACACTGGTCGGTCTGCCGCCTCAGTTCACTGCCGCACTCGGACTTGTTTCGCTGTTCTGCGGCGTGGTAAACTGCCCTGTAACCTCGCTTTTACTCAGCATTGAACTTTTCGGCGGAGAGGGCATAATATTCTTTGCCGCCGCCTGCTCGGTAAGCTACATTTTATCGGGCTACTACGGACTTTACACGGGTCAGAAGATAATGTACTCAAAACTGCACAGCAAGTACATAAACAGGCATACAAAATAATGTAGCAAGCTGAGCAGCGATAAATATGTGCAGAATAAACAATTTCACGGTGTGATTTTTATTGCAGTTGTGAAAACTGCCGTGGAAAATGCTTCAGTTATTTGACTTTACTCTTATAATGTGGTATGATTTAGTAATAACATACAACATAACAAATCCGGGAGGACAGGCTAATGTCAGCTAAAAAGGATATATCAAAAGAATTTGACAAAATCTCCGACGGTGCAAAGCAGGTGCAGAAAAAACGTAAATCGCTCACAGGCAGGATATTCAAATGGATGTGTCTTGCGGTAGGCGGCTCGCTCCTTATCGTCGGCAGTGTGAATATAGGCATAAACTACAACTTTTTACAGGAGTCGCTGAAAAATCAGCTGACCGAGGTTGCGGATATGTCTTCAAATACCGTTTCCAATCAGCTCAGCTCCATCACTGCGGAACTGCAGCAGATTGCGTATGATTCGGGATTTGACAATCTGACGGATACGGGTGCTCTTTCCACTAAGTGCCTCTCGATACTTTCAAAGAACCCTATGCTGACCGATATAAAGATCGTGAATACAGACGGCAAGTGTTTCTATTCCGAAACGCTTGATTACTCGGAAAACGAGAGCTTCAAAAAAGCTGTGGAAACCAAAAAAACAGCACAGGGAGAGCCTTATGCCGCAAAGGATCTGAAGCACGTTCTTATGGATGTTGCGATACCTATGTTCGACAGTGACAATACAACGCTCAGAAGCGTACTTATGGCGTGTGTCGACATGAACACATTCTCAGCCGTGATAGGTCAGACGAAAATAGGCGAAACAGGCTATGCCATGGCGATAGACCAGACGGGTACGATAATTGCGTATCCCGATGAAACCAAGCTGACAGAGCGTATAAACTACAAGACGCTTGCGCAGGCGGACAGCTCATATCAAGGAATAGCAGACTGCATAAGCAATGCCATAAAAGGCGAAAAAGGCTTTGCGGAGGTTACGCTTGACGGCGTGGATAAATATGTCACCTATGCTCCTATTGCGAATACGGAAGGATGGAGCTGTCTTGTTGTCGCTACCCCGTCGGAATACACGGACAGCATAAAGATGTCGCTGTGTATAGGAACTGCGGTAGCTGTTATCTGCTTTGTCGTATCGGTACTGGTAATCCTCACGATAGTCAAGAAGGTAATCAAGCCCGTCAAGCTCTGCTCTGACAGGATAGTGACGCTTTCACAGGGAGATCTTCATGACGAGCCGCTCGACTTCGGCAAAAATATCGACAAGGAAATAAGCCAGCTCAGCGAAAGCACGAATCAGATAACAACACAGATAAACGCAATTATCACAGACCTTGACAATATGCTCGCCGCACTCGGAAACGGCGATCTTACATATTCTCCCGCCGATGTTTATATTGGTGATTTTGCAAAGCTGAGAGCTTCATACGAAAGAATAATGCTCTCACTCAACAAGACGATGAGCGGTATCAGCACAGCAGGCGTTCAGGTATCGAACGGTGCGGAGCAGGTATCATCTGCCGCCGCAAATCTTTCGGAGGGTGCTACAAGGCAGGCGGCTTCAGTGGAAGAGCTTTCCGCTTCGCTAGCGGAAGTATCCGAAAAGGTAAACCGCAATGCCGCAAGAGCCGGCGACGCAGCCAAGAATTCCGAACAAGCCGCAAAGCTGGTTGATTCGGGAAATGAGAAGATGAATATTCTGCTTGAGGCTATGCACAAGATAGACGATACTTCAAAGCAGATAGCAAATATCATAAAAGCCATCGACGATATTTCGTTCCAGACGAATATTCTTGCACTCAATGCCGCCGTTGAAGCGGCAAGAGCGGGAGAAGCCGGCAAGGGCTTTGCCGTAGTTGCGGACGAGGTAAGAAATCTTGCAGGCAAGGTCGCACAGGCGGCAAGCGATACCACAACGCTTATCGGGGATTCTATCAAGGCGGTAGAGGACGGTACAGCAATCGCAAACGATACGGCGCAAACGCTCGCTCTTATCGTTGAAACCACCACGCAGACGGCTGATTTGATTGAGGATATTTCAACAGCCTGCGAAGAACAGGCAACGGCTATATCTCAGATAACAGCAGGTGTCGATCAGATTTCCTCCGTTGTACAGACAAACTCCGCTACAAGCGAAGAATGTGCCGCATCGGCAGAAGAATTATCTTCACAGGCGACTATCCTTGACGGTATGGTAAACAAATTCAAATTAAGCCAAAAGGCGATTGCGGAAGAACCTGTGAAAGCCGCAGGCAAGGCTGCCGAAAGCGAGAAAACAGCTTCGGCGAAACCGGAAAAAGCTGATAACCCGGAAGCTAAAAAGCCGTCCGAGCCAAAGCGTGACAAGGAAAAGCCGGTAAAAAGCAAGCAGGAAATAAAGAAAACCACTGCTGAGGCTAAAGAAATAAAAGCCGATAAGTCTGGTGTCGCAAGCAAGCCTGCGGATATGACCACTGATAAAAAGGCACCTGAAAGCAAGCCGGTTGCAAGTACACAGATAAAGAAAAACGAAAGCAAGCCGGTTGCAAGCACGCAGATAAAGAAAAACGAAGGCAAGCCGGTTGCAAGTACGCAGATAAAGAAAAACGAAAGCAAGCCGGTTGCAAGCACGCAGATAAAGAAAACCGAAGACAAGCCGGTTGCGAATACGCAGATAAAGAAAAACGAAAGCACAGCCGAAAACAAGAAGAAAAACAGTGAATCGGCAATAAAAGCCATATCTGCCGACTTCAAAACGGAGGCTCCTGCACAAAAGAAAACGAAAGCTGTAGGAATCTCGCATTTTGACACGGCTGTAAATTCGGAAAATGAGTTTACAGAGGACGCAAACGATAAATATTAAGAATTGAGGTGCCGTTTTTGCGGCACCTTGGTTTTTCGATAAACCTCTTGTTTATCGAAAATGGAGTGTCGAGCGTTGCTTGCTTTGTTGGTTTTGCATCTCTGCAAAGTCAGCTGTTTGTGCCGTTGCATCGTGCAACGGCTCGGTTCAGCTGACATAAGCGTCCTTGCTTATAACTTTTGGCAAGCAACCAAAGCGTCCTTGCTTTGGGGCGAAGCCCCCGTACAGGTCGTCAGCCATTTGTGGCGTTGCATCTGTGCATTGACAGCCATTTGTGCCATTGCATCGTGCAACGGCTTTGTGTGGCTGACTGCAAGCATCCTTGCTTGGTCTAGGTGCGGTAGCCCCAGTAATATAGCCCCGGCACGGATGCCGGGCGTGTATGCCCAGAGGTTCTGCACGATGCAGAGCCAACCAAGCATACACAGCCTTTCACGGGGGAAAGGGGGTTGGGGTTTCGGCAAGGATGCCGAGATAGAACGCCCAAAGGCTTTGCAGGACGCAAAGCCCAAAAAGCGTTCTTATAGGGATAGAGAAATTTCACTATTCTTTAAAAAAACAGACTTTTTCTACAATCTGTAAGGTGCCGTTTTTGCGGCACCTTTTGATTTTCCGGCAACACTTCATACATCATTAACAGTACGATACACGGCTTTCAACTGCGTTTTTGTGATATTATCTAAAATTACGCTAAAAATACACATAATTCATCAAGAAAATTTGTTAAAAAATCTACAAAGAAAAGCGTTGAATTTAAATCTGAAATAAGGTATAATTATATTAGTTTTTTGCTATGCCGTTATGCTCAAAAAACGGCACTGCATTGCGAGAACAATTAAGAATGGAGAATTATGCATGACGGACAATTTACTGCGTACTATGGCGATAATCACCGAAAAGACAGCCGCTGAAAACATAAGCGGTATGTGGGCAACGGTTATTACCGGTATGGTTGTTGTTTTCCTGATCTTAGGACTGCTTATAGGACTGCTTTACATCATTTCCTTCTTCTGCAATCTGGGAAACAAGAAGAAAAAGGATGCTAAGCCTGACCAGACAGTCGCTCAGCCTGCACCGGCTCCCGCTCCTGTTGAGCTTATCGAAGAGGACGAGAACGATGATGAGGTTATTGCTGTTATTTCAGCCGCAATCGCCGCTTATACGGCAGGTGACGGAAAGACCTATGCAATCAAGAGAATCAAACGTGCCGAGAAACAGCCTCGTTCAAGCTGGGGCAATGCGGGTGTAAACGAGAATACCCGTTCGTTTTAAAGCTCAGATCAAATAAAAGGAGAACAAGATGGAAATTTTAGACGTTTTCTGGAATGCCCTTGTTGCGCTTGCACAAAAATCGGGCTTCTGTAACATAACCCTACAGCAGGGATTTATGATAGCCGTTTCATTCTTACTTATGTATCTTGCGATAGTAAGAAAGTTTGAACCTCTGCTGTTACTGCCTATCGCCTTTGGTATGATGCTTACCAATATTCCCGGTGCGAATATGTTCCACCCGGAAATGTTCGGTATCAGCCCTGACCCTGCGATAGCGGCGAACTTTGCCGAAAACGGTGTCAACTACGGCGAGGTGCTTCATAACGGCGGTCTGCTCGATATACTGTATCTCGGTGTTAAACTTCAGATATTCCCTCCGCTGATATTCTTAGGTATCGGCTGTATGACAGACTTCGGTCCTCTGATAGCAAACCCCAAGAGCTTACTGCTCGGTGCAGCTGCACAGCTTGGTATCTTCGTAACCTTCCTCGGTGCCTGCGCATTCAGCCTTACGGGTATTGAAGGTGTCGACTTCTCATTTAAAGAAGCCGCTTCAATAGGTATCATAGGCGGTGCGGACGGACCTACGGCGATATTCCTTACTTCAAAGCTGGCTCCGCAGCTACTCGGCTCGATAGCGGTTGCCGCATACTCATATATGGCGCTCGTTCCCGTAATCCAGCCTCCTATAATGAAGCTGCTCACAACAAAGAAGGAACGTGCCATTGTAATGGAAAGCTTACGTCCCGTTACAAAGAGAGAAAAGATCATATTCCCTGTAGCAGTTACGCTTATCGTTGCTTTCATCGTTCCCGACGCTACTCCCCTTGTTGGTATGCTGATGCTCGGTAACCTCTTCAGAGAGAGCGGTGTTGTTGACAGACTTGTAAAGACAGCATCAAACGAACTGATGAACATTATCACTATAATGCTCGGTACGGTTGTAGGTGCTACAGCAACAGCCGAAAACTTCCTGACAGTAAAGACGCTTATTATAGTTGCACTCGGACTTATCGCATTCTGCTTCGGTACAGCAGGCGGTCTGTTACTTGCAAAGCTCATGAACAAGCTCTCAGGCGGCAAGATAAACCCCCTTATCGGTTCAGCAGGTGTATCCGCTGTTCCTATGGCTGCCCGTGTTTCGCAGACGGTCGGCTCTAAGGAAAACCCCTCAAACTTCCTTCTCATGCACGCTATGGGACCGAACGTTGCAGGTGTTATCGGTTCTGCCGTTGCTGCAGGTGTTCTGCTGAATATCTTCGGTTAAATAAAATAACAACGACCCCCTTGTCAAGCGACAAGGGGGTTCTTATTATATCCGGAATGTTACGGGCAAGTAATTTTAGCCTGCTTAAATCATCATTACAGGGATGCGACAAGGCACTGTAAAATTTTCAATCAATAATAATCAAGCTCGGCAGGACGCACGGGCTGATTCGTCATATTCGCATACCGCTTGTTACCGCCGAAACATTATGCCCTGCCGTATAAATTTTCAGACAAGTTTATCGTATCTTATGAAATTTATGATAAAAGATATTCCTGCCGACGCCAGCGCACAGCCAAGTCCGGTATAGAAAAATCCCACAAAGACATCGGGGAATACTCCTGCTTCTCTCAGCCCTATTCCTCCGCCCATCATACAAGCCATAATAATATATGCCTTAAGGTCGAAGAAATGCCAGAACGGACGGCGGTCGCTCTGCGCCAATAAGACAGCACCCTCGTTTTCAAGTGCTTTTGTATGTTCCATAGGCAAAATTCTCCCATAAAGTTTTAATGCAATGAATTAGTCGAAGCTAACCGTAAAACAGTATATCATACCATGGTATTCTTGTCTACACCTAATAGGTGCAATTTCACTTTTCGGTCAAAAACTTTTTGAGCGGAGATTAAGATGATAATAGGCATAGTTACCGAGTGCCTTATCAGTGCAAGAAAGCTGATGAGTTTTCAGAAAATTCGGTATATCATACGATGAATATATAAAAAACAAAGGTTGACATTTTTGCTTTCAGGTGAGATAATATCCGTATAGAGCAAAGAAAGCGGGGATTATTCTGTGAATGAAAACGAACTCAAAGAACTATTTGAAAGAAGAAATATTTCTGAAATCAGACATGCTGTTGATAACCACCGGGAAATAAAAGAGCGTGTGCTTGCATGGGCGGTTGAACACGGAAACACTGAGCTTGTGCATTATGTAATGAATTGCACAACGCAGGAGGAGTATGAGCGGTTTGAGAATACTCCGCTTGAGAGTGCATGTCTTTGCGGAAACTACGGCATGGTAAAATTTATTGCAGAGAACGAAAAATCTCCGTATTTTTCGCAGGATAATTCGCTTTTCTATGCGGCTGCATACGGTGACAGAGGAATTATCCGCTGTCTTATTGAAAACGGTTATGACGTCAACATGAAAGACGGTTACGGCGGAAACGCACTTGAATGGGCGGCGCAGGAAAACCGCATTTCAAACGCAAAAATGCTGATAGAAAGCGGCTGTGATGTAAATAATCTGAACGGCGAGGGTATGACGGCACTTTATACCGCATGTGCAGAGGGCAATACCGATATGGCAAGGTTACTGCTCAATAATAACGCAGAGCCTGACAGAACGGAGGACGCAACACCGCTTATTATAGCAAGCTGTTACGGAAAGATTGATTGTGCCGAGTTATTGCTTGAGCACGGATCCGATGTAAATACTATTGATAATGAGGGCAGAACGGCACTGTTCTATGCAATGGTGTACGGACAGGACGAGATAGAAAAACTGCTATCGGCTCACGGAGCTTCTTATGATATCTGCGATAAGGACGGTGTTTCGCCAGGGCAGCTTAAAGATGAGGGTGTAAGGGAGCAGGTTTATAGTGAGCTTATGGGGGAGGAAGAATGAATTACGAAAAAGCGGAAAAACGTCTTTCGGATATGAAAGAGAAAGATATTTTGAATGATAATGATTATGAATTTCTTGCTGAAATAGCAAAAAGTGATGATATGTGTCTTAAGTGCGATGCGGCAGATTTACTTATCAATCATAAGACAGGGCAGGCTGTTGAAATACTGAAAACACTGAGTAATGATAACGATGCTACCGTAAGGGCGAGTGCTTACGATAATATGTGGGTGTATGAAAAGCAGGATTTTGATGAGATATTGCGGAAAGCTGTGTCGTGCGAAAGTGACGGAATAGCAAGGAGCTATGCTATATTTTCTTTATACGATCTTTATTTGCAGAACGACTGTGATACCACCGAACTTATTGATTTTATGCATAACCTGTATAAAACGGAGAAAGACAGAAGGTGTAAACTTCAATATCTCAGGAACTTCTATATTTCCGGAGAAACCGACAAACTCAGTGAGATCATCGGATATCTTGAAGATAAAGATTACAGAATGAGAATTACCGTTGTAAATACAATTTCCGAGATGTTGAACAAAGAGAATAAAGAAGTTCTGTTATCGGTTGTGAAGAAAAGGTTGAAAGCGGAAAAAAGCAGGGCAGTAAAGGCATCGCTTGAAAAGTTTGTGAGTGACGCAGAATATATGTAATAAAACAAGCGGTGAACGCATTATACGTCACCGCTTTGTTATATTAGTTTAAAATTACTTGAAATATTCTTCACCGAGTATTTCGACAAATCGGGGTTTGACTCCTGTCTTATTGTCGATGTGACCGTAGTTCTGGCACATATCGTAGCTCGGCAGGGTGTTTCCTTCCACCAGAACAGGTCTTGTGGGAGTTATCGCAACGTCCCAGCCTATGTAGCCGACCTGCGGTACTACAAGCGCCGCCTTTTTGCACATTTCGACCGCTTCGAAAAACATAGGAATTTCAAAGCCGTTGAATTTTGTATGTGTAAAAGGGTGTTCCTCGTAATATACGCCGGTAGCGTCACAGTAGGCGTTCTTGTGTATCACGCCGTCTGCGCCTATCGAAACATACATACCGCCGCTGCAGATATTGTCAACACAGTTAGTGCCGTTGCTCATACGGACAAGAGCATACATAAAATGTACCTTGCCTTCGTGCAGAAGGGTCACCATACGTATTGTATTGATGGACGACGGGCTGAGCCTGTCCATCTGTTCATTCTGCTTTATCGTTTCTTCGACAAGATATTGCTTGTTGTCGCAAAGACGCTTGTAAAGCGCCTCATAATCGGTGTCGGGAGTTACTGTTTCCTTGGTTATGCCCTCGCCGCCGAACTGATTTACAGGCTTTGCAAATACAGTTTCACGACCCTTGCAGAATTCACGCAAATCATCCACCGTTGCTTTTTCAAGATTCAGAAAATCTCTGCCGATGTATTCTCTGAACGCTTCGTCGAATTCGGATTTGTTATCGAATATATGAAAATACGTCCTGTCATTGCAACGCTTTGAGATGGTTATATTATCGTTCATTGTCATAAACGTGCGTCTGTTTTTGCCTTTAATATTTGCAAAGCCGAACACACGGTAATCCATATAGCCGACAGAATAGCGGAAAATGCACCATATCATATCAAAGAACATTATGAATCTGTTCTTACCGGTTTCCTTATGAATCGTTCCGATATAGCCGAACATACGTTTAAAGCTGCCTGCAAACAGCCTGCGGAAGAATGTCTTTAACTTTGTCATTTACAAAACCTCTTGTTTATAATCTGAGTAACTTTGATAATATCTTATATATTATGCGTTTAAGCGGAGAAGTTACAATCTCCTTCTCTCTCGGAGTAAGTCCTATGAGCCATACCGATACTATAAATATCACAACGTAGATAACGCCCCAGAACAGTATTCCGAGATAGCCCGAAGCGTGAGCAAGGCAGGCAATCAGTATCGCCGCTATCGCAGGAACGACAAGCGATGGAAGAAGCGCTGTAATCCTCCTCCAGAATCTCGGAATATCAAGTCCGATATATTTATTGTAATACCAGTTCATTATAAGTCCGTTGCCGATAAAAACAGGGATAGCCGTACCTATCGCCACACCGACGGCACCGAACAGGGCACACAGCGGTATACTTATCACTATATTAAGCACGGCGACAAGCACATATACAAGCGAGCGGAATTTGTGCATATTTTTTGCTCGCAGAATTTCTATGCCGAGATTCTGAATACTCGGAAGAATAGTCGGTATGAACAGCAAAAGCGCAATAACAAATGCGTTTGCGTTGGCTTCACCCGCCCATAGAAGAACGAAGGGATAACCTACCGCCACGAATCCAAACAGAATCATTGTGAGGATGGTAAACTGAAAACGTCCGACACGGATAAACAGATCGCTTATCTGCTTGTCGGGGACTTTGTTTGCAACCATCTGATGAACTCTGGGGGTGAGTATTCCCGAAAATGTGGTAGCCATAGACATATAGTAGATGTTAAGCTGTGATGCTACGTTGTAGGTCGCTACCTCGTTCGAGCCGTGCATCCATGCAAGCAGAAGCTTATCGACGCTCCAGTTTAGCTGATCGACCACAATGCCGACAAATACCCAGCCTGTGAACTTGAACATAGATTTGAGCAGCTTGAAATCAAAGTCACGGAAATAAAACCGTATAGCAAGCTTTTTGTTGCAGTATATGATATTCAGCAAGCCCGAAAACAGCGTGAAGGCAAGGCTCATATAAGCTATTGCTTCGGAGCGAAGCCCTATCATCAGAAGGGGTATTATAAGCAGGGGGTTGATTACCGACTTTACGATGGCAAGCAGTTTAAGAAAGATATACCGCTCATTGACCATAGTATTCGATTCAAATACGCTAAGCGGAAAGCTGACCGCCGCTGTGACGGTCATAATATACATAAGTCTTACGGCAAGCTCTATCTCCTCTTCTGTCAGCTTCTGACCGAATGCAAGACGGGGATTTGCGGCTATCGTAAATCCGACTATCAGCACAAGTACGCCGAGCAGGGAGTATATGACAAGGAACATACCGTTCAGCTTTGCCATATTGTATTTGTCGTTTGCTTCCTTGTATCTGGTATAGAATCTTGTGTACGCACTGCCCAGACCGAAGCTGAACAGATTGAGATATGATACCATAGGGAGAACTATGGAGTAAACGCCGTATTCGCTTTGTCCGAGCCTTTCTATCATTATAGGCGTGTAGACAAGCGAAACAACCGTACCCAGTATCAGCGACAGATATGAGAGGAGCGAGCCCATTTTTATCTGATCAATTTTCATTCGCAATTTTCCTGTAAATTCATTTTATCTTAAAACGTTATAAAAACAGTATTCCAAATTCATATTTTAACATATTTTATGGGGTTTGTAAAGGAAAAATACGAGAAGTCAGGATAATCTGCGTTTTCTCTGAAATATAAAGAATATCACACAGATAACAAGCAGAACGGGGAATATTAGCGGGAAGCCAAGACCTGTTTTCATACCTGCCGATTCAAAGGCACCGCATAATTATAAGTGAAACACCATTTTTTCAATCGCCGAAACGGTTTTCGGTTAAGCAATTACACAAATTTGCCTTTTTGCACAAAACGAACCGCTTTGTATTAGTAAAATCTAATAAAATCGCTACAAACGCTTTACTATCAGACAAAAATATGATATAATATCCTGAGAATTAGTATGACCATCGTCCGTAAAGGATATGAATATACCGTAAAAGACGTGGGAAAGGTTGGTTATTTTTTTATGAAAATCAAGAGCTTACTGATCACGGTACTTGCGTGCTTTGTAATCATTCCGTCTGTTGCATTTGCCTGTATCGCAGATGTCGAGATGAATAAACTTGCAATGAAGAATTACAAGCAGACAGCGCAATCTATGGTTGAAAATCAGACATATAACATATCGGAGTATTTCCGTATAATTTCGGCGAGTGCAAAGCAGATAGCCGACAATCCGGATATACTGAGCTTCGACAAGGAAAAAAATCCTACAACTACAGACGCTTTGTCTATTTATTCAAATATAGCTTCTGCCGACAATCCAAATGTCAGAATCGACAGAATTATGATTGTCAACAAGAGCGACTTCAGACCCGTTGTCGGAACAAACGAAGATTTTAACGATCTTACCAGAGATGACGTGCTGTACGGTACTCTCAAAAATATATGTGCAAGAAAAGACGGAGAGGTTACATTCTATACTCCCGATGTATACACAAACTTCAATGAAGGCGACAAGGAAAAGAACGATCCTCTCTTCCCCGGAAAAACAGCAAACGGTCTGCGACTTGTGGTAAAGTATTCAGTCGGCGACTATTATATAGTAACATTCTTCAATAACACTGCCCTCAAGTCATTCGCAACCTCTTCTCAGTTTGCAAACAACAGTAAGCTGGTACTGATAGATCCTAACGGCTCGATTATGCACGACAGCTACATAGGCAATACTTCGGACAAGAAGAACAGCGCTTATCTCAAGTTTACGGAAGCCGCACAGACCGGCTCTGCTGTCGAGGTCGACAACTTCAAGGGTACAGACAGCGGTGTTATTCCCACAATCAGCTTTACTTCAAAGATGCCTACCATAAATGAAGGCGAAGAAGGCAACTGGACGCTTGCGATAATTGCAGAAACCGATAAGGCATATACCTTGTCGGGTGAAGCGATGGGTGCCATTGTCGGAATGATAGTATTAGTTGCGATTATTTTCACAGCAGGTGCAATCGTACTGGTATTCATTATAACAAAGCCTATCAAGGTTATCGAAGAAACACTTGTAAAGGTACACAGAGGCGACCACGAGGCAAGAATCAACGTTATCGCAAACAACGAGTATGGACAGATTGCCCGTACATTCAACGATCTTATAGATGATATTGTTGTAAGTGAAGGAAGATACCGTACTATTATCGAAATGTCGGATAACATAATCTTTGAGTGGAATTTCAAGTCTAACGATGTATTCTTCTCAAATAACTTCAACAAGAAGTTCAGCTACCGTGCCCCCTCCGACCACTTCGGTGACAGCTTCCTTCTTAAAGTTAAGGTTCATCCTGAGGACAACGACCGTTATCACAAGGATCTCGAAAAGCTGTCAAAGGGCGAGGAATTCGAAGGCAACGAGTATCGCTGGAAGAACATCTACGGCGACTATATATGGATACTTATGCGTACTGCAACTATCCGTGACAGAGATGGAAACATTGCTAAGATTGTCGGTGTTATCGTTGATATTGACCGTGCAAAGAAGAGTGAAAAACTCCTTACGGAAAGAGCAAGCTACGACAGCCTTACGGGTCTTTATAACCGTGAATCCATCGAGCGTACCATTGATAATGAGATTGAGCTTATCAATGTCCGCAAGAGCGAGGTAGCAATTCTGTTCATTGACGTTGATGACTTCAAGATTTACAACGACAAATACAGCCACGCTACCGGTGACCAGGTACTGAAATTCGTTGCAAATACAATCAATTTTGTAATCAAGGGATTCGGTACTGCGGGTCGTTACGGCGGTGATGAATTTGTAGCCTGCGTAAGAAACATTGAAACAAACGAGCCTACAAGAGTAGCACGTGATATTCTGTCGGGACTTAAAGAAGGCTTTACATCGGATAACGGCGACAAGCTCAGCGTCAATGCAAGTATCGGTATTTCAATCATCAAGGATTCTTCGATGCACGTTGACGAGATAATCGGTATGGCTGACGATGCAATGTACAAAATCAAGAAGAACGGTAAGTCGAACTTCGGTATTCTCAACAAGGAAATGGTTGAAAGACCCGTTCCTGACAAGGTTGAGGAGGAAGACGTTATCGGCGGAAGCGATAACAACAATATTGGTGATGCCGTTACTCCTGATACAGCTAATGATACTGCAGAACAGCAGCAGTAATTAAATTTAAAAAGAGTGTTGCGAAAGTGACACTCTTTTTTTATCGGAATCTGATTGATTTGTCAAAGGAGGCTATATGATAAGAGAAGTCAATGAAGATGAATACGAACAGCTGATGAGTCTTTATTGTCAGCTGCACGAAACAAGCGTACCGGAATATAAGGGCAAAACCATAGAACTGTGGCAAAGGCTTGTGAATGATCCCGACTATCACTTAATTGCAGCTGAGGAGGACGGGAAGATAGTATCAAGCTGTACCTGCATAATAGTGCCGAATATGACGCACGGGCCTCGTCCTTATGCGTTTGTTGAGAATGTAGTGACAGACAGCGAATATCGTGGCAGAGGGCTTGCAACTGCGTGTCTTGAAAGAGCAAAGGAGATAGCGAAGGCTGAAAACTGCTACAGGCTTATACTTATGACAGGCTCAAAACTCGATAGCACGCTGAATTTCTACCGTAAGGCAGGTTATGACGATAAGGAAAAGACAGGTTTTATACAATATTTAGATTAAAACGAATGAGCCGTTTGCAAAAAAGCAAACGGCTCGTTTCAGTTTGTAGAAAAAGTCTGTATTTATAAAAATAGA
>ULWH01033367.1_pt1 | contig 23132 bp, 27 predicted proteins | sample 1960201 | NCBI WGS metagenome assembly ULWH01 (sample SAMEA4835808, study PRJEB28245) | human gut metagenome | biome: gut microbiome; material: fecal sample | place: Denmark | collected 2008
CTGGTATATTTGCCAATCTTGTCTGCATTGGCGGCTATGCCCTTCGGATCTTTTGCATCTTTGGCTATTTTAATACCTTCTTTTGCCGACTCAATAATTATATGGCGATACCAGTTTTTACTTGCAAGTTGTATATTACCGACAAGTCGTTTAATTGCTGCAACATCTCGATAAGCAGTAGCCGGCGAAACAGGATAACAAGAACCACCACACCCACCGGTCAGAAATGTTACCAGATCTTTATCTTGAGTAACCGGATCTTCCAATAACTTTGACACACACAGCATCCAGCGTTCCTTCTGCTGTATCTCTCGATCGGAAAGAAATTGAGCAGCATCTTCCCGACCTTTGAATAAGACCATTTCAATCTTATCGTATGATGTAAGTTCCTTTGCCATAACTAAACAATTTAAAAAGGGAGAATAAGACAATGCTATACGCCGCTTATTCCCCCTGATTTCATATTAGTGAATGTCTTATTTCAAACCTTCCAGTTCAGCCAATTCATGCTTGTACTCTTCCAGCCTTTTTTCAGCCTTATGTTTCAGGTTCAGCTTGCCATTCTTATCATGTGTCTGAATAGACACCTCCGTACGACGTATATTTTCTTTCAGTCGCTCGATACGGTTTGCAATCTGCATCCCCTTTAGAACTTGATCGGTCGGTAATTCTTCAGTCCGTTTCTCTTGAAGTTTCAAAGCAACATGTTTACCTTCTGCCCAGGCATCAATCTGATCCCATAAGCCGGCTCGCTCTACAAAAAGATCACGCACTTGATTGGCAATAGGTGCCCGTTGTTCCGGAGTGAGTGATTCATTTTGCATCTCAGTAAAAAGAGAAGCATAAAGCGGGGTAATATAGCGAACACGATCAAAGATCAAACGAATATTATCCGGCAAGGATGTATAAGTTACAATCTTTGCACCCGGACGAAGTACGGCCAAACGATCCTGCAACTCCTGTAGTTCCTCTTGTGCTTCTTCCAAATCGGATTCTAAAGCGGCTATTTCTTCCGATTTATCCTCGTTATCATCTTCCAAAGCAGTGATTTTGTCCTGAAGGGCAAACAACTCTGTTTCTTTTACCAGTATTTCCTTCAGCACTTTGTCACCTAGTACTTCATTAGCCTTTGCATCAGCAGCTTTCGCAACAGCAACAGCCGTGACCATCGTTTTTGCAGCTACTTCAACCGCCATCATTTGCGGTCTAGCTCCTGCCATGCGGGTAATGGATGTCAGTTTATTAACCAGTACTGTGTAATGGTTATCAAACTGAGGTGCGTCGGCAACTTCACTAAAAAACGAAAGGTATTTACTTTTCATTTCTTCCGGAGCTAAAGAACGGAAGAGAGCCACACCGTCAGCATATCTACGCTGACGGTTGGCTAACCAGTTTTGTAAGGTTATCTTTTCCATTAAGATCCAGGATTTTCCGGAGCAGAAGCCACTCCTGTAAACAATTCAGAAAGGTTGATAGGAGTACCCATTACAATCAGTGGTGCTACACTATCAGCTTCAAAGGTAAAAGACCAACCACGTTTATCAGCAGGAGCTTTACCCCCATCGAAAGAAGCAGTAACCATGCAAGGATAACCTTCTTGGCCAATCAACTGTTGATGCTCATCATTTTCAATAAGCAGATAGCCTGGAGTATTACATATCTGACGGGCAAAAGCAGCCGCTTCGATTTTCGTACCCGGATGGAAAAATTCACCGTTTATTTTATAACTCTTACAGTCCGTTTCTCCCTGTACTTCTGCTTTATAACCCACCGTGGCACGGGTTGCATAAATAGGTGTAGGTTTATCACCACTCTTTACGAAAGTAAAAGCCCCCTCTGCCGTTACAAAATCGGCCACATCATTAGGAACCTTCGGTAAAGTAGGCACTTTTGTTACACTGCTTTCAGGTATAAAAGCAATACGCCCTTTATATCCCCCCATGTTATCTGATCCTGCCGGCCAAAATACCGGCGCAAATGCGGCACACATTACGCCTTCAGTTGACATATCAGGTACAACACAAAAGGCACACATCAGTACGATAAAGAACAACAACGCTAGAATCTTATTGATATTTTTCATTACATATAGTATATTATGTGAAACAAACGAAAGGGCACGAATGCCCTTCCTTATTAGTTATCAGGACTTGGTATAAATACCAGACGCAGTAAAGTCTTTACCTTCAGTAACTGTCACACTACCGTTTTCTGGTTTTGTATAGCCTGTCACCTCTTTATAGTAGATGGTATGTGTACCATCCGGAACACCAAGTAAAGTATCATTACTCTTCATCCATTCACCATTCTCTCCAAGTTTCCATTCGGCACCAGCTTCAACTGCTTCTGCTGATGTAATGGTTACAGTTACAGCTGCACCGGTTACATAGTCACCTGCTAAGTCTACTCCCTCATTGGTAAATTCATTTACCTGGAATACTTTTTGATGAATATCCTGGAAACGGGTACCATAACCAGCCTGAAGCCAGAACTGAAGTTCGTTCGGATCTTCGAAAATATCACGGATCTGAACAAACCGGGTTGCCTTTTGTGTATTTGCTCCAAAGTCCATCATGCCTGGGCGGATCAGAATTAATGCATGGCCGGTACCATAAGCTTCATGCGTAATGGGTTGCAAACCAGGGAACTTTGCATCATCCTTGACTGCCTTCCAGAAATCTTCTGTCGATGGACGGGCAAAAGCATCGACCTTCTGACGATAGGCTTCCTTACAAATCATTTCGATCTGATCGGAATAATAAAGTATCGCACTGCGTTTAAGGAACGGATGCGCTGCACGAAGGAAGTTAACAAGGCGATCATAATCATTCACTCCATCACCACCGGCGAAAAAGCCAGTTCGTACTAAGTTGCGATTAGCCATATTAATATCATTCGTCGTCTTAAAATGATCAATCCACGGAAAGAAGCCAGTAAATGATGTCATCGGACTGAATACATTATCATTACGTTCAGCGAAAAAAGCGGAGAAAGTCACATCTTCAGAATGACTGATAATGTGGCTATCTACTACAAACTTTTCCATCGGATGTTTTTTCGTCGTGTGATCTACACGTTGTCCGGCGTTAGAAAGAATTTTCTTTTCTGAGTAGTTCAGAATATTATCTTTCAGACGGGCAACTGTCAGTTCCGGTTTGATGGACATTTCTACAATCTTACCGATCTCATTCGGATAATTAATTTCAGCACCTGCTTTGTATGGGCCTGTATGTCCGGCTTTGCGGCGGGCGTTCGTAATTACATCCTCGTTCTCTATTTCAATCACGTTCAGCTTCATGTCTGCCGCGAACTTCTGAAACGTGAAATACGGCAACGTACGAAGTACGCCGTCATAATCAATAGCATAACGTTTCAGCTTTTCAATATCTAACAATCCTTGTTTTGCCATATCTGTTACTTATGTGTAAAAAATCCTGTTTCCTGCGCTTTAGCCATGATAGCAAGCGTATCTCCGTCGTGCTTTTCCGCAAAGTCTTTGATGTCCTCTGCTCCGGCTCCCGGTTCATTGTTAACCTTAGCTTCCGATTGTTTTGTAACCGGTGTCCCCTTTAGTTCTGCCAGATCAGATTGAAGCTGTTCAACCTGCTGGTTCTTCTGTTTCAATTCATTTTGTGCAGTAGCCAGTTGTTCCTGCAAACCGGCATCCGCACTGCCTTTCTCAAATGCTTCAAGCAATACTTCAACTGTGACTTCTTCCACTTTCATTTCCGGAGCATCCCCCAGAACCTGATTAAGAAGCTTGTTCCAGTTGTCAGCTGCCTGTTTCATTGCGTTATACGCATCATCTTTCAACCACTTCATAAATTACTATGTATTAAAATAATTAAGTACATTTTCAAAAGTATCTATCTCATCAATCATCCCCAGGCTGATCGCTTCAGGAGCAAAAAACATCTTACCGGTAGCCCAAGTGCTCTGATCTTCGTCAATCATTCCAGCACGCGCATTCGCGATACTGGAGATAAAATTCTCGTTGTAGGTATCACACACCTTTTTGAGAGGAGCTGTATCACCCTGTATAGCTTTGTAAAATTCTTGATTTTTGTCAGTCGATTTGGTTGCATACACTTCAACCAGTTTGACACCCATATTTTCCAATCGCTTACTAGCATCCACAATCGTCATGTAAGTACCAACAGATCCGATTCGGCAAACAGTCGAATTAGCTACCACCCGATCACATGAGGCAGCAATACCATAGGCGGCAGATGCTACAAAATCGTTACAAAAAGCAACTACCGGCTTGTTTCGCTGGCTGATCGCTTCCTGCAATATCCGGCACCCCATACCTTCACCACCGCCCGAATCAATGTTCAAAACGATGGCTTTGATATTATCTTCGGCATAACAACGCGCCAACAGGTTCGCTTTGGTTAACATACCCGAAGGGCCACAATCTTGATCGTATTTGGTGATTGCACCATTTATACTTATGATGGCTACTGAGTTCTTCGGGGCATCCTCCGGAGCACTCCATCCACCATAATCGCTGATTTGGTAGGCTCCGTTCTTAACGGCAGCAAACTGTACAGAGTTATCACCAGTGCGTTCTTCTTCCTGAAGAGCGTTACGCGGATGGCCAGTAAGAGCAATCGGAGTAGTGAGATAAGATGTAATAAGGGGAAGATAGTTTGCAGCGAAGGTTTCTTCGACAAACCAAACTCCCCCTAAAATATTGTGCAGATAAAGCATATCACTGTTTTTTGTGCAATGATATACCTATATATATAAGGTGTAAAGGACTTGTTAGCTCAAAAGTAGTTGTGGCGAAAGCTGTTTTCCCGTTACTGTTAATTTATACCCAGAAAATCCTCCCGGGCTTGATGGATGTAAAATTTCAAACCGGCATCTGAGAGGAAAGCGCGGGGAACCGAGTACAAAAATGTCCCCATTATAATTTTGATACTTCATTACAGCAGTCAACCGATTCAATCGTTTACAATATTCAATACCATCATTATCCAGATTCTGCTTTGGAATCTGGATTGTTACAGTAATATTATAGAGCATACCTGATTCGGAATCCTGCGGATCAACCTTCACTGTCGCTCCATAACGTCCCGGTTTAATCTGCATCCAATCATTTCCGGACTTTAAAATAACAGAAGCAGATAGCTCTGTTTCAACTACTCTTTCCACTTTCGTAGAGAAAATAAACCAGGCATTTGAAATGCCACCCATATTATCAGCCATAACAAACTATAATTAATTGATAATCAATCATTAGCCATTTTTGTCAACATTTTGTCACCAAAGTGGACAAATCAATGCATTTGGTCGGAGTAAAATACAGATAGATTTAACATCTATTATACGATCGTTTCTTACTATCCCTTCGTACCTTCTTCCGCCACCGATAGTAATTTTTTAGCAGGGCATCCTCAGAGATCTCCGTAATATCATAAATTCGCATAAAACGAAAGATACTTTCAGCATACTCAACTCCTTCAATGTGTTTCTTTGCATCTGCATAATCATGTATCTCTGCAAAAAACATCACTTCAACCTTACGTTCAAATATTCTCTGAGATCGTTCGCTCAAATAATTATAATATGCAGGATCTTTACCACACCTCCGGTCTGGCAAAGCAATTTCAAACGTACCACAATCCAAAGGGCATTCCTCCGGCCGTCGTGACATCAAATCAAATAGCACATGGTACAAATCTAAGTGATCGGGTAAAACAATAGCCCCATCACGACAACCGTTGAATTTTCCACGAAGATACTGTTCCAGGTGTTTTTTTATGTTTATCTTTATAGTTACCATATCAATTTTGAAGAATTTGACCGTCAATTCGCTATTTTTTACTCTATAAATATGTATGTTTTTGCGACCAACAGACCAACAGACCAACAAGAATGAGCAAAAACAATGCTAATTTACTAATTTTCAACCATATAACAAAATTATAACTAGAAAAAAGCGACCAACAGAAAAATACTTTTGTTGGTCATGGCGTCAACGACCAACAAAACCTACTCGACCAACAGCGTCCAACAAAAATAGAACTAAAACAACAACGACCAACAGAGAACAATCCTATTTATTATTATATATATTATTGATTATTATATATTTATATTCTATGTATTTCAAAATCGTTTTGCGCTTGTTGGTCTGTTGGTCTGTTGGTCGCTTTTTGAACAAAGATTTCATTTCAAAATCGCAAAACTTTCTTTATTTCTTTTTCAAGGTTAGGGGGGTGCGGGGGGAAATATATAAAAAGGGAGAACCGGCTTCCCTGGGTTGATCGATCCGTCTTGTCTCATCCAACAAAGACAGTTCTATCCCATAAAGCCGGTTCTCCGGATTTTAAAATACTATCAGTATCTAAAAACGATAGGAAGGCGTTTCCTCCTTTTCGTCGATTCTTTCTTCTCTCTCAAAATCAATATCCAACAGCTCCTTCAGTTTGTCATAATTAAACGTGACAGCGGAAGTATTACTTTCTTTGTTGGTCATGATCCGTTTCATGGTATTATCTGTGATCATTTCCCCATCTATCCCGGTAGCGATATCCCCTTTCGGGACTTCTTTCACTTCCTGCCAACGGAAACGGGTAGACCGGACACGGCCGATATAAGACTCATTACTTTCAAAATAAGTATTCAACGATTGCTGTGACAAGGCTTCATTTCTTGCCAGTGCCGCGTACATCGGATAAATATTAGTCATATTCAAATATAAAACGCGAGTATCGGCCGGATCTAGGACTCTTATTTCTGTATCTTTACCCTTTGTTTTAAGAGTGAGTTTAACCGGTACCTCAATCTTGTAATCTCGACCAGGCATAATACTGCCTGTATCAATAAGATAATTAATATTACTGAAGAAATTATACATTCTATTCGATGTACTGATCGATTCCACCTGTTTAGCTACTTTTTCTACCGCGATCCGGAAAAACTCTTCATACGTAAATGGTAGCTGTAATACAGTATGTTCTTCTACTATTTTGCATACAGCCAGGAACATTGATACAGTTTCTAAGATACGAGATAATCCATCGGTGTTCGTTACTAATACACGAACATTATCTTTCAACTCTTTGAATACTTCACCATAGACTTTTACGTAATTATCAAGCAGAGATTTCCGGCAGGCAAGTATTTCAAGAAGCACGCTATGTAGTCCGCTTTCTTCATAGGCTTTCAATTCATTAAAGATTTCTTCTTCCTGCTCCGTTCGATCGTCACGCTTCGGGACATCACAAATAATACAACGGTTAGCCAGTGAATTATCATCCTGTTGGGGACTCTCCTGCCCCATTATGACCAAAGCTGCGTTTACCTGGCTACTGTCGATCTCCTTGCTTACGGCATCCTTACGCTTCTGTTTACCTTCTCCATCGTACACTGCCGACTTCAAAGCTTGAAAGATCACTGGGTTGATATCCCTATCATTATATTCTTCGAGCATGATCGGAATATTTCGATAACGTTCAAGCCAGGAGAACAGCGCGGCAGGAGTACCGGAATTTAGGTTAAATGTAGGCGTATCCGGAGGCATTGACAGCGACCGAATCGAATAACCGACCTGAGATTTACCGGAACCGGTAGGCCCAATAAAGAACAAAGCGGTGAATGTTCTGCGAACATTATAAATATCGCTACGGAAAGCACTCATAATAGAATACAGAATAGCCCATTTCCCGTTGTTGTTCAATTTATATACATCATTCATCAGCGTACTCCAGCGAGCAAAATCAATTTTTCTTTTAGGCTCACGATATTTAATGAAGCGATCCAGAAAATAGCGGTCACTATCCCGGCGTTCACTGGCATATATTTTTGAAAAAGCAGGGATATAATAGTATTGCTTATTGTGCTCAACAAGCCCCAAATCAGACACATATTGCAACTGCTGTTTCCCGTCAATCTCATGTACAATTGCGTTGGAAAAGGCAAAGAAACCTTCATCATACCAGCCAAACATACGAAGTTCATAGCACTTTTTAAATTTGCCGGCCCAACTATCCATAATGAGATCCAAATGATTTTGGTTTCCATTACTGAAATTAATATCTCCTTCTTCCCATAATCGCTTCCGGAACGTTTGTAAAGTGATCATTTCAGCACTGATCCATTCCATAAAGACAGGATATGGATAATTGGCCTGCGTCAGTTGAACGATACGTTTATTCGCCTGGCTTTCCTTATCGTATACATGCAATAAGGGTTCAATATAAAAGTTTCCCACCCGCATGTATGATTTCTTTCCATTCGCAAAAATATAAGCTACCTTGCGACCATTTTTATCTACATAAGGAAAAAATTGGTAAGCTTTCCAAAGACGGTTTATTTCCGGATCATCTTCAACATAATCAGGTAGCCGGGACGGATCAAACATTAATGATGCACCATCGACCTGTAGGGCATCACTATTAAATCGAGCGGCAGATTTACGAATATCCAGATAAGGCTTTAGTACATGTTCGAGTGCGGTTTTAGTAACCCCTAACAGTCGTGCATAGTCGGTAGCCTGGAAAGCACGCGTTGTCGCATCGGCATAAGAGATCAATTCGGCACATCGTTCAAGTGCAATCTTCTTCTGATTCTCCGGAGCATCTTTGAAAGCACTGTACAAACCGATATAGTATTCATTAAAACCTATTTCCTTTTCTATCTCAACGCTTTTTCTCCTTTCTTTACCTTTATCATCGACATACGTTTCGGAAGATTTTATATACCGGCTCATACTCACAGTAAAACCAGTACAAGTAAGGGATCGGATAAATGCAAGTTCTGAAGGCTCCTGAACTGTATCTTTATCTATTGTAAAACGATCACGGCAACGGATTACAGACGATACACGGCGGAGTTCCTGTATTTCTGGTACTCCGGGTATTCCGGTTACTAAAACAGTCGGGCGTTCTCCCCAGTTTTCAGTAAAGCGTTCAACCGACCAAGTGATCGTTATTTGCTTGCCATCTGTACCAATCAATTTTGCAGCATCCTCCAAACCAGTGAAACCGACTTCTTCCGACTGCTTCGGAGCTTCTTTCTTTCCCATCGCCTGCAACTCTCCGACCAGCGAAGTGATCAGCTCTCCATCCGCCTTAAATTTTTCGGCCAAAGATGTAATATATGCCTGCCGTTGTAGTTTATCCGGAACAACAGAAATACTCTGAGCAATAACACGAAGTACTTCTGTTTTTCGGATCGGATCACCCATTTCACTTTCAAAAGCCAGGTATATAAAAGAAATGAAGTCTGTTTCATTTTTCTTGATATATTTAGTCAGTTTATCCTTACCCATTTTATGAGCAAAGCTATCGGGATCTTCTCCATCCGGAAGCAATACGGCGCGAACATTCATTCCTTCAGCCAGAAGAATATCCATATTCCTGACAGATGCTTTCATTCCAGCTGCATCCCCGTCATAAATTGCCGTGACATTACGGGTAAATTTTTTAATCATCCGTACCTGATCCAATGTTAATGCCGTACCGCTTCCGCATACTGTATTAGGGAGTGAGTACTGAACAAAGGATAAAACGTCAAATTGCCCTTCAACCAAATAGCATTTATCAGCCTTTGAGATCTCCGGCCGTGCCTGATATATGCCGAATAGCGTTTTGCCTTTATGAAAAAGAGAGGTCTCTGGAGAATTAAGATACTTACACTGTGGGTCTGTCCCCAGAGCTCTACCGGTAAAGCCTATTACTTGTCCGGACAAAGAGTAAAAGGGGAACACTATCCGATCAACAAAACGGTCATACACCTTCCCGTTTTCTTTAATGGAAACAAGTCCAGCCTTTTCCAAGATTGACAGATCATAACCTTTTAGCCTTGCCTCATTAGCCAACCAAGAATAACCAGCCGGTGCATATCCTGCACCATACATAGAAAGTATCTCCGGATCAATATGTCGAGTACTAAGATACTCCGCCGGTGCCTTTTCTTTTAGTTGTGAAATAAAGGATTCTCCAGAAAACGATAAACAGATCTGCAGGGCTTCACGCTCTTTGGCCTTTACTTTTTCTTCATCTGTCAGTTCTCGTTCCGGAACTGTTATATTATATTTGGACGCAATCAACTTAGCCGCTTCGAAGAAAGACAGTGCTTCATGCTCCATGACAAACCCGATCACATTTCCTGCCTTACCACAACCAAAACATTTCCAAATGTTTTTAGCAGGACTAACGACCAGGCTCGCATCTTTATCCCCATGAAACGGACATACGCCTTTATAGTTTACACCGGCTTTACGCAGTTTTACGTAATCACTAATCACATCGACAATATCAGCAGCACTGATAATGCTTTCAATCACATTTTGAGGTATCATCTATTTTAATATTATCGTTAAACAAACTTAGTTGCCGGGCTTCAAATGCCTCTTGTAAAGAGACTTTTAAAGTTGTAGCTAGTCTTAGATACTCCGCATCAGTGGGGGATTCCTCCCCTCGATATAATTTCCAAAATCGTACCTGATTAATATTTACAGCGCGAAGAAATTCCTTTGTCACAGCAAAATATTCTGGGTTTACTAGCTTAATCCGGAACAATTCTAAGACAAGATTGCGTTTTACAGAAGGACGATAAATAATATTCTTACGATGTATGTATAACTTAACAGCAAGTTCCGTTTTACCCAACTCCTTAGCTATTTCATTCAATGTCTTTTTCCCCAGGTTCTCCCGAAGGAAGCTTTCTTGGCTTTCTGACCAGTGTTGCTTTTTCATGTCGTCTAATTGTTTTATAATCCGAACTAAAATCATAATCGCTGTTACCCTCTAAGATAAACATGCAGACAATCTTAATAAAGAGTTCCCGATTCTCCTCTCTCACTTCATTGTCAAGAGAAAACACACCCCCTACTCTCATTTTCATCAATTCGCTGTAAACACCATTTACATAATCACGAAAATGATCAGTCCCCATCTTTTCTTTATACCTGGAGATCCAATCCCAATCCGTCAACCGAAACGAAGCATAACTATCCATCTACTACCTCCAGATTATCAAATTCAGAACTATCCAGATTAAACATTTTATCATAAAGAGGATTATCTTCCATGATACAAGCACCGGGAACCCCTAAATGAAATTCCAGCCACTTCAGAAAATCTTCCTTATCACAGTCCATCGGGCATTCAACTTCATAAGTCAATTTTGCTATCATATTAAAATAGAGTTTCAAGTTGTCGTTTTAAACTCATCATCTTCTTATCAATATCCGTCCGATCGCAAGCCTGTTTACCAGCCAGGTAACAACAAATAGCGTCATCTAACCATGAAGCTTCCTCTTCCGTTATTTGTTGTATGATGATATTTCCATCCTTATCCTTCTCTGCATACATATTTACCTAATTAATTTAATCGTACATACTTACCTTATAAGCTACAAGGCTTTAAAGTTGCCCCTTGATAGGAAGGGAGACTAAATAGTCCCCCTTCTTTGCGTTAGGGATAGCAGAGGAAATCCGCATAGCGATTGGAACGAATAGCCTGACGGCTCTGCCGAAACGCCCAGCCTCACTTCTTTCCGTTCATTGCTTGCAATAAGAACTTGCCAGGCTTAAATTTCACCGTTGTCCTAGCAGGGATTTGAACCGGTGTCCCGGTCTTAGGATTACGCGCAAGGCGTGTGTTCTGCGATCTAGGTGTTAATGTCCCGAAACCAACGATTGCAATTTCTTCTTTTTGAGACATTTTTTCGGTTACGATGTCAATATAGGCATCTAACAACTGTTTAGCACTCTGTTTCTGTACACCTGCCTTATCTGCTAAGGCTTCAATTAGTTCTGCTTTGTTCATAACTTTAATTGTTTGATAGTTAATAATGTATTTTTAATTAATAATCAATATATCCTTTCCCTTTTCGTAGTCATAGACCACATCTGTACCTCGTATGGGTTGGTACAAATCTTGACCGTTACCATCGGCCAAGACGTCTTTCCAGAAGATTTCTTCTTCTTGATTGCAGAATTGCAGTGCTCTAACTAAATCTTTTACTTTCATGATTTTTTAATTTAGAATAATTCCACTCGTTGTTTCGAAACGTTATCATAGAAATAGCCATTGGAATAAAACGCTACCACCAATCCGCAACGATCTGCAATAAATATCTGAGTGCCATAAATATTATGACCGTAACATATTTCCAGCGTACAACCGTTGACACTTTCATTTCCAATCACCACGCCGCGCTTGTCTACTACCAGTCGCTCTGCCAAATACACGGCCTGACGACTCTCAATGTCCATTTCTTGCCAACTATTACGAGTTCCGGCTTTACGATTTACTTTCATACACTCCTTCTTTTAGTTTAATTATTACAGACTGTTAAACTCCATTTCCAATTTTGAAAGGCTCTCTATTATAGCAGCCTTTATCGTTTCCACAAGAAAATCACTCAAGACCATAGGAATTTTAACTTGCTGCCTGATCCAATCGTCGTCAAACGCATCAAACTCAATAATTAATTGGGGATTTGTGCTTTCATATTCAGGAGACAACTTTTCTTCTCCAGCAGCTTCGCGCATATCGTTTATATACTCATTCTTATCATACACAAAACAGAGTAGTGCTTTTTCATGCTCCTCAATTAAATGAATTAGCCTATTTGCTTCATTAAGTCTTTTTTTATCCATACACTAGTTCCTTTAAAACTGATCTTTTCTTTTTTTCCAAATTGCCTCGCTAATGCTTTCACCTGAGAATAGAATACCTTAGTTTTCTTCCTTTGCAAAAATTCGACTATCTCTACACAATCCGTAAACCAAGTATATGTTACTGAAGAACTGATCTTCCTTTCATTCTTATTTCTATCATAATACCAGTAAGATACCACGACATTCCAGCCTTTCTTATTAGGATATACATCCACATCTATTTTATCATCAATCATAGCATCGTTTGTTCTTAAATTCTTCTTAATCTCACATACTCAACTCTATACCTCCTCGTCATTCGTGCTCTGTATCGGCAAAAATCTTTTGCACACAGTATTTCATTTGAGAGGAAAATGCATAATAAAATAGAAGCAATAGCAGAGCGTGCCATCGGAGAAAGATCAAATGATATATTAAAATGAGTACAAAACCACCACGCAGACAGTTGATTCATTTTATTACATCCAGTTTTCTGATAAATATTCTGTACGTGATTCACTGCTGTCTTGTATGTCATACACAAAGCATACGCAACCTCTTTTATAGAGGCTCCCCAGGCTAATTGTTCAGCAACTTGTGTTTCACGAGGGGATAACTGAGCTAAAGGATTCATATTACACATCTGTTACATCCCAAATTTTATCAGGATCAGTTATACCATATTTTGAAAACACCTGTTCTACTGCTTCCTTCTCCTGCACAGAAATGTTCGGAATACGCTTTCGCTTTTGATAATAGTGTTGTTTTGTTTTAGTCCCCAGGGCTTTCATTAAGTCTTTTTGTAAAGACATATAATCCTTCATTTTAACTTCAAGAGTACCCTTTAAAAAAGAGTAGTTCAAATTCTTTACTGCCATACTAGTGCGTGTTGTATAGGGTGTTTGCCCTATTGATTTATAAAAACGATTTAATTACCTTTGAAACATCAAATGTTTAATACAGGTGCAAATATGAATAATATATTATTCACAACAAAGCCGTATTGAATAATATATTATTCAATTAACTTTTATTATGGAAGAGAAAAATAGTAGTTCATACGTAAAACAAAGATTATTAGAGATATGTAGAATATTAGGAGTTTCTGCACGATCTTTCTCTACTACTATTGGTATGAGTCCAACTTATGTCACCAGTTTAAATAAAGATATCACTTCGTCAGTACTGAATAATATATCAATCAAATTTCCTTCTGTGAATATTATGTGGATCATTACAGGCAAAGGAAAACCTTTACTTACTGAGGCAGAAGAGGTAGCATCCGACTATTCATTTGAGTTAAAAAGATTAAAACTGAATTATGATGAATTGAAAGAAGATTACCTCAAAGCTATCGAGGAACTTGCTTTGTGTAAAGATCGTTTAAAAAATTATGAATCAGTAAAAACCACCAATGTCGGTTAACAGTCACTTATGGGGGTAAATGGAAATGGAGGGAATGAAGAAATTATTGATAAATACTAACTATAAATAATATGGAAGATGATATTAGTATCTTAACTGATATGCCCATGAATGCAGAATGGCATAAGAAAACAGACGAAGCAGTAGGCGACACGCTTACTTTATATAGCAAGATTTGCTATAAGTTTCAAACAGATAAAAATTATGGTGAAAAATTTGTTGAAGAGCATCAAGATTTGATGGGACAATTGACTATTGCTGCAAGTAAACTAATAAGATAAATATAGCACAATTCATCTATTGTAGGGAAAATGCAGAGAAAAAAGGCTGTAACCTGCTGGTTTACAATTAGTGTTTCTGTCCGCCAGGAACCTCACAAAGCAAAAGAAGGTGTCCGAAAAAGACACCTTCTTTTTTTATTTCGATTAAAACACAGAGTTCTTTTAATCTTACTTAACCTTCCAGACCAATATTGAAAAACAATGTCGTACCTGTCGTACGATAAGTAGCCGCTGCGGAACTATTACGAGAAAATCTCACATGCTTGGAAGCTTGCTTAGTTTTTCCTAAAATAGCATGAACCTCTACCCAAACTTCTGTTCCGTCCGGGATATTGTACCTTGTCAAATCAATAGTTCTTGACTGCGGATTCGGATAACGTTCTGATAAATCAGATTTTCCACCCTGCCATACTATACGAAATTCCTGTACGAAACCTGCTGCATTTACACATGCAATTTTGCTTACTTCTTGCATAATAACTCTATTTTTTATTATTAATCATTCAAAAACGGAACAATCTTGGTAATCATCACCTCTCCACCATAACAAGGTAAAGCCTGATGAATATACACCATAGCATGAGACTCACGCGGAGGGTTCGTTACAGTCGTAGACTTACAGATATAACGGTAATTGACACCTTCCACTATCTGAGTCGCTACCGACAGAGGTTCATACATAACTCCACACAGCCCTTCCATCGCTTTCCGAAAAACTACAACTTCTTCCGGGGATAAGTCATGCTGATCACTCCAGCCCCCAGCCGTCAACCGGTCGACATTGTCTTCCTTTATTTCAACAGGCAGCACTTGTTCATACAGAATATCTGATTCAGAAACATGTGTATGAGCTAATTGATAAGCAGCCATTCCAGGGAACACCGCTTTAAAAACAAAAACTTTTTTTCCAGGTGCTCCCATTAAGCCTGATTCCGGTTTTATCACATCTTCATCCAAGAGGATTAAACCACCTTCCAAACGTGATAAATAACAGTTCGCACCCGTACTAAAATTAACTTCACGTTCTACCGTAAACGTCTCATACAATTTCAGACCTCTACCTTGAGAATTTTCCTTTTTTTCCATGTTCATAATATTTAAGATTATGTAATAAGATAGCCCTTAAACTATCCGTATCTTCACCAGCAAATAAAAAGGAAAAATTAATCAACGCAAAGAATATCAAACTTTTTGAGGTGACAACAGGTGTATTGTCATAAGACAAAAGAGATGTCACCCCTCCATCATACCGCTGTCATCAACCTGTCACCTTATTTTAACCTTCTTTCATCCTCCCAAACGACCGTCGAGAGCATTAACAAACAATTTTATCTCACCCCAATTATAAAAGGATTTATTAGCATTGCAGATTGATTTATTTAGCTATTTTTGCGCACTTATTTAATATTCACCTATGAATAATGTGCTAATTCTGTTAGACAGCTTAAATGATTGGAAACCTTATTATAAAACCAGTAGCATACTGGCCGTTTCCGATTATTTGAAGAACAAATCTCTCCAGAAAGAAAAGGGGAGTAAGTTCGTAATAAACCTTAGTAATGACTACAGTTATAACTCGGAAGGGTATTACTGTTCACTACTGGCCCAAACCAGGGGGCACAAAGTGATCCCCGGAGTAGATATCATCAACAAACTGGAAGCCGGTGCGGGTGTCCGGATGGATCGGAATTTACAAAAACTCTGTTATCAGTGGATACAGAAGAATAATATTACCGATGAGATCTGGTATCTGAATATCTATTTCGGCACCTGTAAAGAAAAAGGACTGGAAAAGATAGCCCGGTTCATTTTCGAAAACTATCCGGCTCCCTTGTTAAGGATCAGCTTGAATACCCGTCCAAAGAACCAGATCGAAGGGATCCAGTTTTTATCGTTGGAACAACTGGATGACGAGGAACAGAACTTCTTTGCTGAAGCACTCGACCGTTTCAACAAGAAAGTGTGGCGCGCTCCTCAAACCGTAAAATCAGCCCGGTACAGTCTGGCCGTATTATACGACCCGGAAGAGAAATTCCCGCCCAGCAACAAACAGGCGTTGAATAAGCTGCTTGAAGTAGCCAAAAAGATGGATATACATGCCGAGCTGATCACAGAAGAGGATGCGACCCGGCTGATGGAGTTCGATGCGTTGTTTATCCGTACGACGACTTCGCTAAACCATTACACGTTCCGTCTTTCGCAACTGGCGAAGCAGAACGGCATGGTGGTGATAGATGACCCATTATCCATTATACGATGCACTAACAAGGTCTATCTGAATGAATTGTTCGAGAAGGAAAAAATACCGGCTCCGCTATCCATGCTGATTTTCCGGTCGAACGAAAACACTTTTGAACAGATCAGCAACCAGCTGGGCTCTCCGTTCATCCTGAAAATACCGGACGGTTCATTCTCTTTCGGTATGAAGAAAGTGACAAATGAAACGGAGTTGAAAGCGGCACTCGATTTGTTGTTCGACAAATCGTCCATCCTGCTTGCCCAGGAGTTTACCCCTACCGAATATGACTGGCGTATCGGTATCCTCAACGGTGAGCCGCTGTATGCCTGCAAATATTATATGGCCAAAGGGCACTGGCAGATCTATTGTCATTATGACTCAGGAAGAAGCCGCTGCGGACTGGTTGATACGATTCCTATTTACCAGGTACCCCGTAAAGTGCTCGATACGGCTGTCAAAGCGGCTTCGCTTATCGGTAAAGGGTTATATGGGGTCGATATGAAACTGGTCAACGACCGGGCAATGGTTATCGAGATCAATGATAACCCAAGTATCGATCATGGGATTGAAGATGCCGTACTGGGGGATGACCTGTATTACAGAATACTGAACCACTTCGGTCGTACACTGGATATGAAACACTTCTAGCAGAATGGATACGGAGATCATTGTCAGACAGGCGGTCATTACAGACCTCGATGCGATACTGGAAATAGAAACGACCTGTTTCGGTGCAGACAGCTTTTCCAGGAAACAGTTCATTTATCTTATCACCCGGGCAAAGGGGATATTTTACGTCGTAATATATGAGGAGAAGGTTATTGCCTATATCTCATTGATCTCGAATGCCCGCACCCGCAATCTCCGTATCTACTCCGTTGCTGTCCATCCCGGCTCAAGAGGGAAGAAACTGGGGCAAATGCTGATAGACAAAGCAGTTGAGTTTGCAGAGCTCCGGCAACTGAGAAAAATAACGCTGGAAGTGAATGTTACTAACGAACCGGCCATCGGTTTGTATCTGAAAAACAAATTCGAACCAACCCACATAATCGCTAATTATTATGCGGATGGTTCGAATGCTTATTATATGCAGAGAAAGATAGCCGGTGACAAGATATGATCTTGCCAACCGGTATCTTACTTATTTATATATCTTCGCAGCATATCCTCCGCCCGGAGCCATTTTGATCTTCAGCTTGCGGTTGGCAGGAACCTGCAGGATTTCCTTCTTATAATCGCAGGCGGCACGGTCGGCGTTGATGCCGTCTTTAAATAATTCCAGTTTATAATCGCCATCTCCCAGGAAAGAAAGATCCAACTCCATTTCGCGCGGATCCCAGTTGGTCAAAGCGCCTACATACCAGTTACCGCCATGTTTACGGGCAATCGCCACATATTCGGAGACTTTACCATCCAACACTTTCGTTTCTTCCCACACAGTCGGGATGTTGGCGATAAACTCGGTACATTCCTGTTCACGCATATAGTTGGAAGGGTTATCGCAAAGCATGTTCAACGGTGATTCAAAGATCACGTAAGTAGCCAATTGGCGGCAGCGGGTTCCCTGGCTCATCGGTTCGGAATTGACAGGGCGGTAATTGTTGCGGGTAGCATTCCGCATAGCTCCCTGGGTATAATCTACCGGGCCGGCAACCATACGGATAAACGGGAAGGTTACGTCGTAAGTGACCATATCATAAGAAGTAGGCGACCATTTCAATTGTTCCAGCCCATTCACACCTTCATAATTGATAACGTTCGGATACGTACGCTGCAAGCCGGTCGGTTTACAGATCCCGTGGAAATCAACCATCATTTTATATCGGGCACAAGTTTCGGCCGAACGATAGAGGAAGTCTATTATCTCCTGATCGTCACGATCCATAAAGTCCACTTTGAAACCTTTTACCCCCATATCGGCATACTGTTTCACCACGTTCTCCATATCACGGTCGAAAGCATAATAACCTGCCCAAAGGATAATTTCCACATTTTTAGACTTGGCATAAGTTACGATTTCTTTCAGATCGATCTCCGGGATCACCTTCAGCAAGTCGGCTTCCAGGTTGACTGCCCAACCTTCATCCAGGATCACATACTCGATACCATGCTCGGAAGCGAAGTCGATATAATATTTATAGGTATCGTTATTGATGCCGGCACGAAAATCAACATTATAAATATTCCAGTCGTTCCACCAATCCCAGGCAACCTTACCCGGCTTGATCCAGGATACATCGCTAATACGGCTGGGGGATGCCAGGCGATACACCATATCGCAATCAGCCAACTGGCCGTCGTTTTCAGACACTACAAATACACGCCAGGGGAAAGAACGGGTACCTTTCGTTTTGGCAATATAGTTCTCGCGTTCCTTCACCAACATCTGAAGACGGTTATGCCCGCCCTGTTCTTTCCGTTTAGGATAAGGGGCATGGACGGATTTCAAAGATGGCTTATCGGTGGAGTTGTTCAGGAACATACCCGGATAATCTTCCAGGTCGGCTTCCGTGATACATAGCTTCTTTCCGTTTTCGAGTTCAACCAGGAAAGGCAGGATCATTAAACGCTGGCTGTTCAGCTTAGTGATCGGTTCATTTACATACGGCTGCTCGAATGAGTTGGAGAATTGCTCTTCAAAGGTCGGCTTCGTACTGTTCACGTAAGGAGCAAAAGTCTTGTGGTCGGAAGAGAAATTATAAGTGGCATTCTCGTCCGTTACAATGATGTCCCCTTTCTTCCTGGTCATAAAACGGTAAGCGAGACCATCGTTATACAAACGGAAGGCGATACTGTAATCGCCCCGGAAAGCGATAGTCATTTCATTATAGACATCCGCCACTTCCGATTTCTTATATAAAGGAGAAGGAATAACCTTATCAACCGAACCTTTCGTCACTTTCGATACTTTCGGATTTGCTCCCAGAACTTCGCCGTTCTGCAAAGTCATCGAGATAACAGAGGGTGCCAACACTTCCGTTCCATCATGGGTCAATGAAAATCCGACTTCATCCCCTACCTCAACTACGACTTGTAATTTTCTGTCCGGTGACTGTAACTGATAGCTCTTTTGAGCCATCAAAGACATACTTCCTATCAGCAGGAAGGCTAACAGTGCTTTTACTTTCATGGTATTTAACTTTTTGTTTAGTGGCAGCAAATATACGGGAATAAACAAAAACAGCATTTCCGAAATTGTACTATCTTTGTCAATATTGTATCAAAAATACTATAAAAACACGATAACAACCTATGAAACGACTCATTTCCTTATTAATTCTGTGTATGACATTCTTCGCTGCCGAAGCGCAGTGGAAATGGCAAGATCCGATGAAAGCAGGTTTTCCTGTAGTACAAAACCAGGGATGGCCCGGAGAGATCGGTTATAAATATGTGCGTTTACCGGATAGGGCAAAAGACCAGGTAAGGCCTCCCGTTTGGGACCTGTCCCGTAATGCTGCCGGGTTAGCTATCCATTTTTACTGCAATTCCCCCGAAATAACTGTCCGTTACCAAGTCAGCGGATCACACAGCATGCCTCATATGCAGGCTACCGGCGTTTCCGGACTCGACCTTTACAGCATCGACAGTGAGGGTCAATGGGGTTTCTGTTTCGGCAATTATTCTTTTGGCGACACGATCCAATATAGTTATAAAGGTTTAGGCAAAGATAAATATCATGACCGTGGATTTGAATACCGTCTTTACTTACCTTTATATAATACTGTAGAATGGATGGAGATCGGTACACCGGAAGAAAGCGAACTGACGTTCATCCCGCAATCTCCCGAAAAGCCGGTCGTACTTTACGGAACCTCCATCGCCCAGGGAGCTTGTTCGTCCCGTCCGGGCATGGCATGGGGCAATATCCTGCAACGTTCGCTGGGGTATCCGCTTATCAATCTGGGATTTTCGGGCAATGGCAAGCTGGAAAAAGAAGTATTAAACTACGTGATCGAACAGGATGCCCGCCTGTATATACTGGATTGCCTTCCCAACCTCACGCAGAACACGGAACAGGAAGTGACCGACCTCGTGGTAGCAGCCGTCAAGCAGATCAGAGCCACCCGCAACGCTCCTATCCTGCTTGTCGAGCATGCAGGCTACAGTAATGCACCTACAAACAAAACCCAGTATGAATTATACACCCGCCTGAACGAAGGTTCACGCAAAGGTTTCGAGAAATTACAGTCTGAAGGGATCAAAGACCTGTATTACCTGACGCATGACGAATTGAATTATTCGCCGGATGCCTGGGTGGATTATGTACATCCTTCCGACTTCGGGGCAGAAGCACAGGCAACAGCCGTGGAAAAGAAAGTGCGCGAAATCCTTCATATTCCGGTAGGCAACCTGCCGACCACCCGCCCGGTGACCCAACGCCGCGAACCGAACAATTACGAATGGCAGACGCGCCACCGCGACCTCCTCGCCTGGATCGGCAATCATCCTCCTAAGGCAGTCATATTAGGTAATTCTATCACTCATTTCTGGGGAGGAGAACCGGCCGCCCCCCGAAGCAACGGTTCAAAAAGTTGGAAAAAGATCATGGAGCCTGCCGGATTCCAAAACCTGGGATATGGTTTCGACCGGATAGAAAACGTGCTCTGGCGCGTTTATCACGGCGAACTGGATGGATATGAAGCAGAGAAAGTTGTCCTAATGATAGGCACAAACAATATGGGAATAAGCAGCGACCATGAAATAGTGGAAGGCCTCCGGTTCCTACTACCCGCCATCCGCGAACGCCAACCGAAAGCCTCTATCAAAGTCATGGGTATCCTACCCCGCCGGGAACATGAGGATTGGGTAAAGAATATAAACCGACAGATCCAAACAATGGCTGACGAGGAAAACTGTCTGTTCAGTGATGCCGGAACAGCCCTGCTCCTGCCCACCGGAAAGATCGACGAGTCGCTCTTCAATGACGGCCTGCATCCCAACGAGAAAGGATATCAGTTAATAGCTAAAACGATAAGATATGACACAACAGAATGCAATCAAAATCTTTGAAGAAAAGAAAGTACGTACCGTATGGGATAGCGAAACGGAAGAATGGTTTTTTTCCATAGTGGATGTAATTGCCGTATTGACGGATAGTGATAATCCACGTCGTTATTGGAGTGACCTGAAACGTAAGTTACTAAAAGAAGGAAGCCAGTTGTACGCTAAAATCGTACAACTGAAAATACCCTCAAGTGATGGCAAATATTACAAAACCGACGTAGCCACCACCGAACAGCTTTTCCGTCTGATCCAATCCGTCCCCTCACCTAAGGCAGAGCCGTTTAAGCTCTGGATGGCTCAGATCGCAAAAGAACGATTAGATGAAATGCAGGATCCGGAACTGACAATCGACCGGGCTATGATGGAATATAAAGCATTGGGTTATTCAGACAACTGGATCAACCAACGTCTCAAAAGTATTGAGATCCGCAAAGACCTGACCGACGAATGGAAACGCCACGGCTTGGAGGAAGGCGTGCAGTTTGCCACTCTCACAGATATTATTTATAAGACATGGGCAGGAAAAACAGCGAAAGAGTATAAGCAATTCAAAGGTCTGAAGAAAGAGAACCTGCGTGATAATATGACTAACAAAGAATTAGTATTGAACATGCTTGCTGAACTTTCAACGAAAGAGATCTCGGAAGCCATAGGCCCGGACTCTTTCGATGAACATGCAGATGTAGCGCAGCAAGGTGCTACTGTAGCACGCAATGCCAGATTAGAACTGGAAGAAAAGACAGGACAGCCTGTGGTCACCCCTCTCAATGCCAAAAATATTCTATCTCTGAAACAAGATAAAAAAGAAAATAAAAAGACCGGAGAAGAGTAGACCTCAAAAAGACCTACCTTATTGTTTCAACGAACGGCGTACCAGCCAGAAAGAGACAGACAAGGTACAAACCTCAGCTATCGGTACATCATACCAGATCGCATCGATACCGAACACAGCAGGGAGGACAAGTATTCCGATCCCGACAAATATGAGTCCTCTCAAAGCTGAAATAATAATGGATATCTTGGCATTCCCAATCGCGGTAAAATAGCTGGATGCCAGAATATTCAACCCACACAACAAAAAGGCGAAACAATAGATCGAAACACCCCGCGAAGCGATCGCAAACGCTTCACTTCCGTGATCCTTGAAAAAGAGCCCGATCACCTGCTCGCCAAACAGCAACAGCAACAGGAATAAACTGATCCCGATCAGCGAATTAGTCCGTGCCGCCAACTTCAGGATCGACTTGATACGGCCCTGCTGCCGGGCCCCGAAATTATATCCGATAATAGGAATGATCCCATCCGATATGCCCAGGAATACAGTCGTTCCGATAAACAATATATAATTGATCGCCGTAAACGCAGCCACCCCACTCTCCCCCAGATACCTCATCATGGTAATATTGAAGAGGAAAACCGTGATCGCCACCGACAACTCCGACATTCCTTCGGACGAACCGTTGTAGAAAGCGTTCCACACCAGCCGGCGATCATAGCGTCCACGCTGCACGGCTACCACTTCATGGCGCGAAAACAGACGGGGCAAATTGAAACAAG
>ULWH01029627.1_pt1 | contig 22667 bp, 23 predicted proteins | sample 1960201 | NCBI WGS metagenome assembly ULWH01 (sample SAMEA4835808, study PRJEB28245) | human gut metagenome | biome: gut microbiome; material: fecal sample | place: Denmark | collected 2008
ATTACACTGCTCTCAAACGCTGGTGGTGGTCTTGATACTCTCACGTCTGTTTGAGACCCCTATGGAATTACACTGCTCTCAAACAAGCTCTTTTTGTGCTAACATAGTTAAAAAGTTTGAGACCCCTATGGAATTACACTGCTCTCAAACATCTTCGCTGTCGGTGCTTGTATCGGTCTTGTTTGAGACCCCTATGGAATTACACTGCTCTCAAACACTAACCGCATAGCAGATAAAATTAACTCTGTTTGAGACCCCTATGGAATTACACTGCTCTCAAACGCTGGTGGTGGTCTTGATACTCTTACTACTGTTTGAGACCCCTATGGAATTACACTGCTCTCAAACGCGTATTCCGTAGACTTTCCGACGGGCTTAGTTTGAGACCCCTATGGAATTACACTGCTCTCAAACTTGTTAATCATTATTTGTCCTCCTGCTATGTTTGAGACCCCTATGGAATTACACTGCTCTCAAACGATTCGCGGTCAAGGGCGGCGTAAGCCCTGTTTGAGACCCCTATGGAATTACACTGCTCTCAAACGCGCCACCCGCTTTGAGCATTTCCGGCACGGTTTGAGACCCCTATGGAATTACACTGCTCTCAAACGACGTTACCGTTTCATAGCTTCCGCCATCGGTTTGAGACCCCTATGGAATTACACTGCTCTCAAACCGAACGCGGTTGTTCAAGGCGTTGCACACGTTTGAGACCCCTATGGAATTACACTGCTCTCAAACTAGTTATATCAATAGTTTAGTTTCTTCTGGGTTTGAGACCCCTATGGAATTACACTGCTCTCAAACGCTCTCTGCCGCTGCGTGTACCTCGATTGGTTTGAGACCCCTATGGAATTACACTGCTCTCAAACCTCAAATCTCAAATTCGAAATCAAAATCCCGAAAACAACCTGCAATTGTCTGAGATGAGGTTAAAAGGGGTCGCAAAACGCTCAGCAGATAAGGCACAGATCGCTGTCTACAACCAGTCGCTTTTCGCACGAAAGCCTCTCGTGCTCAAAGCTCTCTATCATCAAAAGATGATAGCCGTGCGAAATCGCGGTTTTTATAAACAGCTCTGCGTCCTTATCGGATATATAGCAACGGAGATTAACCGTTACAAACATTTTGGGGCCGATAAATTCCGTGACCAGCTCGAAATAATCAATGATTTTTTCCGCAAGTCCGCTCTGCGCGCTGCGCACTTCAACTCCGGCGGCTTTAATGAACGAGCCTATGCTCACTTTTGTGAAATCGATATCGCACATATAGTCAAACGCCAGATTATTGAGCAGCGTCTCCATGCGCCCGACGGTCTCAACCATGGCGGAATAGAACTCATCCGAAACGGCTTTCAGCTCAAGGTCGGCAACGATTTTTGAATTTATCGCCTTTGAATTCAAATCGAAAGGAATAAATCTGTCCAAAAGCTCGAGCTTTTTGGCTATGTTCAAAAGCTTGCTGTTTTCCGAGAGCACCGCCTTTCCGTCAAGGCCGGAGAGCTGATCGGTGATATCCTGAAGCAGGCTGCGGAAAAGAACCGGGTTTTCTATTATCAGCGTATTAATTTTATCACATTCCGTATCAAAAATAAAGTCTATTTCGGGAAAAACAAATTTCAAAGTATCACCAGCCGTTCCTCCGAGTCTATGACATCGGAGTGATATTCGCCGACAACGAACTCCATCTTTGAAAACTGCTTTTCCGTCACGGTGAGCGTCTGGACTATTCCCTTTTCCGGCTTATTTTTACGGATAAGGTTTTTGACGGAGTTTTCAACAGACGGGGTCGTCATCAGCTTGGTATAAACAGACTCCTGCATCATGATAAAGCCGTCCTTGATAAGAGCCTTGCGGAAGTGGCGGTATGCCCGTTTATCCTCGTTTGTTTCGGTCGGGAGATCAAAAAATACTATTATCCTCATAAATCTAAAGCTGCTCATATGTCAACAATATAGTCGCTCTCCGCGTCGATGAGATAGTTTTTTATCTGCGAAGCGTCGCCGTCGTTTATCGCCTCAAAGACGCTGCGCGTATAAATTTTTATCGCATCGGATACGCTGCGGTATGTGTTGTCGATTCTAACCCTTTGCTCCAAAATATGCCACATGGCGTGCTTTTCGTCCTTGTCGAAAGTCTCGGGCCTGAGCTCAAACACAAAGCGGTCGACTATTATGCGAAACGGCTCCATCAAATCACAGCTCAAATTAAAATGATTGAACATATTGTTGTGAAAAATTCCGAGCTGAGTCAGATATCCGTTGGCGCTGACCTCGCGGTTAAAGGAGGAGAGTATGAGACTGTAACCGTAGTTCAGCGCCGCGTTCACTGCATTGTCCGCGCTTCGGGTGAAATCCATGCCGAAAAGCGCATTGAAATAGACCTTTGCCGCATGGCCCTCTCGGTTGCTTGCGTCGAGCAATTCGACATTGCCTATATACGTCGTGATAAGATCCGCCTCTTTGTCCTTGCCGAGCTCATAGAGGAACTCCGCCTGTTTTCTTATCTTCTCCGTGATTATCTCGCGCCATATCACGGCCTTTATCTCGTCGCTCCATGTTATCTGCGTGCGAATCTTCGCCGCGCTGTCATGGCTGCCGTGATGCGCGACAAGCTCCGCCGTCGGACTTCGCTTCGAGTCGCAGAATATGACCTTCACTTTCTTTTCGATAAGAGCCTCTATCAGGCAGCCCGTCAGAGAAACGGCGGGGTTCTCAATAACAAGAATCGCTATTTCATCTATGACTACGCGCTTTGTCTCCTCTCCGCGCACAACCATAAGCCCCATTTTATAATCGAGCTTCGCCTGCCCGGATATTATAACCGTTCTCCAGCTCATAGCAAATCAAGGAGGTTGCACGAACGCTTTTCCCAAAGGCCGGATGCCGAGGAATCGATTATGCGAACATCTTTGTATCTCTTTTTCCAGTTGGACACCGTTGAGCTGAAGCTGACCGTTGCCGCTGACTTAGGCGTACCGCCAACTGCACTCAAGTCACATCCGCTCGATATTCTGCCGAACACCTGATGTATATTGAGCAGAGCTTGCGTCTGCTCTTTTATACCGAGGGCGATAAATTTATCTCTTCCTTTTTTCAATATCTCTGTCGGACAATTCACGCGCTTTGAGAATATTGAATTTTCGAGCTTGTCGATATAGAGATCGTAGAGCTCCAGATTCTTCTCTGCGGAGATTTTATCATATTTTTCATCATAGATATGATTGGGGTTTTTGGAGTTCTTCTTGTTGAATTCCTCAAGCTTTTTCAGATAGAACGCCCAATCTTTGCTTGACGCAAACTGTGTCAGCGTTTGTGTTATAATGCTTTTCCCGCCATTTGCGCCTCCGGTTATACACACTCTGAATCCGTCAAGCGACAGCACAGTGTTTACCTTCCAAGGTCTCATGCCGAGCGGGAACGAAACCTCATCAACGGTCTTTTTGAGAAGGCGTCCCAATCTGTCGAAGGTATACTCTTTGGCAAAAGCCGCGTCCTCAAGGAATTTTTTACCGTAAAGCAATTCTACGGGCATTATGATTATATCCGTTTTTTTGCCTACCCTGTATCGGACAGGAATGAAGAACATAGAGCCCGCCTTGTTGTAGCCGCCGTATTTTTCGGTCGGCAAGCCTTTTTTCAGCGGCGTCAGCCCTTCTTTTGCCGATATGGGGTTTTGGTCAAAAAGGCCGCCGTTTTTAAAGGTTGCAAACTTCGTGATATGCGCGTTATTCTTAGCGGCAGTCATCTTTACCTTTTCGAGCATATGCGCGCCGTCCCAGACCGTTTGTCCTCCGCAGATGACCGGGTGGGTGAATATGGTTTTTGCTTTCATGCTGTAGTCGGAATTCACATTAAACCATCTGCGCGTAAACTTCATGTGATACACATTTCCGACCACGATATTGAGATATGCGTCAACCGCGTGGTGCAAATCGTTGAACAGCCTCGATTTGTAAATTTCAAACTCTTTGCGAAAATCCGAAACCGGTCCCGCTTTTGAATACACTATCTCCGTATCGGGATAGAATTCATTGAGCAGCGTCGCAACCGCTTTTGTGGACTGCGAGGTTTCGGTCAGCTGGCGGTTAATAAAGTTATACTTCTCCTCTTCCGTGAACGGGGTCGTGCGGGTAAGTCGCTTGAATTTTTCTTCGCTTATCAATCCGTGAGCCTTGTAGGACTCCCAGATGCCGTGCATATTTTTACGTATATCGCTGTTTATCGGATACACATTGCCCTTTGCGCCGTTGGCCTCGCTGAGGACAAGCACCTTGTTGTTGATTATGCTGTCATCCTTGACGAAACACTGCGGATAGATATGATCGATATCATAGAGCTTAGTTCCAAGCGCCTCCAGCTTTATCGGCTGATTCGTATACATACATCTGCCAAGCTGCATATAGTAGAGGAAAAGCTTTTCGCTTTGCAGCTTTGTGTTAGCCGCTTCGCCCATCGCTTCGAGCTGCTCCTGAAGCAGACGCACATCCTCGCTGCCGCACTTTTTATAGAGCTCGAGAATTTGCTCTTTTCTCGATGTAGTCCGCTCGCCTTTTTTCTTGCCGGAGGCGTCTCTCGTCGTCTCGACAAATATTTTTTCCGGCTCTCCGAACGCTTTTACAACATCTTTGATTATGTCAAGCGTTCTGTGTATCGGTCTGCGCACCGCATCGGAAACATACATATCGTCAAGACGGCTGTCCAGGGTCTGCGGATGCTCCGAATAGTAGTCGTCCCTGATTGTTTTGAGCTCGTCCTTAAAGGTGAACCTGTCGGCGTCCGCCACAATTTCCATGAGATTATACTGCGTCTCCCAAAGGGCGGAGATAACCGTCATCACTTCGCCGGTCTCTTTTCTGACGCCCTCCACGCCGGAGAGGAATCTGCGCGAAAGTCTGCCGAAATCATGTATTCTCAGCGAACAGATATATTTGCGGTCGGCATCGTTCACGTTGGGATATTCGCGCTTCAGCCATGCGGCAAGCCTCGTTTTATCCTCGGAGTATGATGCTCTTTCAATTATCCTTTCAACATCCTGCTCCGACAAAACGCGGGATTCAATCAGCCTTTTGAAGGATATCTGCGGTGCGAGATTCGAGTTGATGTTGATATCGACTCCCGTCACGGTGTTCTCTTTGCCCTTTTCGACATAGCCGTTGGCAACAAGATACGATATGAGCTGTTTGCGCGTGACCTTTCTTCTGCACATAAAGACATTATTATATATTTCCTGCTTTAGCTCTACGGATATCCTCTTTTCGTTTATGCACAGGTTGTTTATCTCGTTGAGCACGGAAAATTTGTGATAGAGCAGCGAATCCTTCGGCAGAACCGGCTCTCCCGGAATATATGTGCAGGTATTCGTCAGCTGCTCGATAAAATTCTGCTCGCTGGCATCGAGATCAACCATCCTTTCGAAGTTCCATGGATATATTTTCCCTCTCTTTCTCGCAAGCCACGCCCTGGGCGAATTTGAATTGAGCGGCCCCACAAAATACGGCACGCGGAAAGAAAAGACAGAGCTTATTTTATCCGCGACGCTCAAGCCGTCCTCATCGGTCTCGGTAAGAAACGGAAGATGCTGCGCCGCATTTTTCAAAATCGCATCAAGCTCATAGGCGTAGAGCTGCTGAGGAATGACGCGGTTGTCGCCGTCTTTTTGCTTGGGCATGAAAGTCCGATCCTCGAGGCGCGTTATCATATCGTCGAAGTTCTGCTTGTCCGAAGCGTCGGGAGATATATTTTTAACTATACCGAGAATGTATTTCGAGAACGCCTCCTTATCCTTTCTCTTTAAATTTGAACCGGAAACCTCATCTGTGTGATAAGCATATGCAACGTAGTTGTCCTTGTCGGCAGCACGAAAAACCTCGCTGTATTTTTCGGGTCTGTATTTTGCTATAACGTCTTTGAGGAAGCGAAGATCCTTCCTGTGCTGCTCATAAACCGCAGCCTTTGCCTCCGATATGCACGAATAGTTCCCCAGAATATCCGCAAGCACAGTCCAGTCGTAAACCGCTCGCATATCAGCAATAAGCTCGTAATCATCCCCGAGCTCCGTCGAAAGGTTGATGAATTTTTCATCGTCCATGTCGAGCGTTATCCCCTCGAGATTCTCATAGTCGCTGTTTTGGCACAAATCCTTGGGCCGCACCTTGCTGCCGGCAAAAAGACCGATTATCGCCGCGCGGCTGAACGGGAAGTCCTCAGTTGCCTCGCTTGAGGGCTTTTTCCCGCCGTAAAGCAAGTCTGTCAGCTCCTTCTTTTTATCCGTTACCCTTATTTTCTTTTTCATGATATTGCCGAGCTCTTTTTCGTCGCATTCATTCCACGGCACATCATATCCGTTATCGGTAAAAAATGAAATGAACGACTTATATACCAGATTGAAATCCCTGAAGGAATCCATATTATCCTTGCTTATATTGCTCAGAAAATGCCCGCGGTGCGCAACGAGCCACACACACGCAAGATAGACAAGTCTCACATCGTGCGGCGCGGGATTTTTCATAAGCTCGAAAATCAGATGATGTATCGTCGGGTATTCCGCATAATACTCCCTGTCCGTGTAGTCGGGGTCGTTGAAGATACTGTACGCATCGCCTGCGTCCTCGCGGAAAAGAGCCGACTCCTGCTGTCGGATGTAGAACCGTCCGTCTACCTTCGCTATCTCTTCGGCAAACAGCTCGCGCACGAGCTGAACCCTTTGCTTGCGGCGCTCGAGTCTGCGTCTCGCGGTACGGTAACCTCTCCTTTCGGCTTTTGACGCCGGCGCATCAAAGAGAGTAGATCCCCATGCGGGCTCGCCGTGAAACTTCAGGAGATTATACTCCTCATCGGTCACCGCATAGCCCACGGAATCGGAGCCGATGTCAAGGCCGAGATAGTATTTTTTATTTTTCATATTGACAACCGCCTTTCGCTGTGCTAATATAGCATTGTAGTTTTGTAGACCCCTATGGAATTACGCTGTTGAGTTCAAATAAAAGTTTACTCAAACCGTCGGCTTTGACCGACTGCACAGTGTGTGCGCAGAGGACTTCTCAAGTGAAGTCCTTTATTTTTTTGCCCTTTTTATTCAAAATTTTTGCCGCCGTTTTTGTCCCATAATGTCATATTCAGTATATCAGATGCTATTATTAAAAGCAATAAATTATTAAAATCAAAAAATCAGTGTCCGATAAAACACCCCGCAGATTTTGTTTTGTAATCTGCGGGGTTAATTTGCGGCGATTGCCTTTAGCATAGTATTATCGGCTCTCGCGTTTTTTTATCTTTGCGCCGTCAAATTCATAAACCTCGTCGCAGAGGGCCGAGATATCGCCCTCGTTGTGCGAGACTATGAGCATGGTTTTTCCGCTCGCTTTAAAGCTCAGGAAGAGCCTTCGCATCTCCTCGACTGCATCCTTGTCAAGCGCGTTCATCGGCTCGTCGAGAATCAATAATTGCTGATCCTCCATTATCGCCTGCGCTATACCGAGGCGCTGTTTCATGCCGAGCGAATATTTGCCGACACGCAGCTTTGACGACGGGTCAAGCCCGACCGTTTTCATGGCGGCCTCTATCTGCTCTTTGCCGATCTTGCCGCGTATCGAGGCGAGATATTCAAGATTTTTCATGCCGCTGTAATTGGGCAGAAAGCCGGGCGCTTCAATTATAATTCCCGTGTTCTCCGGGAAGTCCGCGTCTTTGCCTATCACCTTGCCGTTGACAGTGACCGTGCCGCTGTCGGGCTTCATGAATCCGCAAATGAGCTTCAAAAGTACAGTCTTGCCGCTGCCGTTGTCGCCGACGATGCCATATATCCCGCCCTCTTGCAGCCGCATATTGACATCTTCGAGAACCGTTTTTCCTTTGAAGCTTTTTGTCAGTTTATCTATAACTATAACATCAGTCAAAATAATGTCCTCCTTTCAAAGCCCTTCTCTTCACTGCGCCGGAGCAGAAAAAGACAAGGATTATCACAGCCGCGTCTGCCAATAGTACCGCCGCAGCCGTTTTGACATCGGTCAGCTGTTTTGCCATGCCGTATGCGCCGAGCATGGCGAAGCTGAAGCCTTTCAGCTTCCCGCATATTAGCCCCGTTGTGCCGACAGCCGCGATGACAATCGCCGCCGCAGGCTTCTGCCCGAGGAGAAAACGCAGAAGGCACAGCACGCACATTGCCACACCGAGCGCAAGCGGATATGCCGCCATGCGCATAAGCTCAAAGGCGGAAAGCGTTCCGACTTTTTCCGCCGCCGCTGCGAAGACGGCTATGCCGATAAGGCAATAGAGCACGCACCAGAGAAGCGCGGACGAAACGGTTTTTATCCACCATTTGAAAAAGCTCTTCGAGCGCGGCAGGACGAAATACGGCATCGCCTCGGAATCGAGGACCGAGCCCGCCATACCGAGAAAGAGTCCCGCAAAAAATGTTCCGAAATAGCGGAAGAAGCCGAAGAGATCAAACTGTCCGCTGTGTTCAACGCCGCCGACGGCTTCGGTGAAAACGAAGAAAAATGTTTCCCGCTCGCCGCCGAAAGACGAGAGCACGCAGACCGTCCATATGAGCAGAGACACAGCGAGATACGGCAGCATATTGAAAAGCCGATGCCGCAATCCCGCAAAAAAAGTTATCTTCATATTCGAGTCCCCACTGTTATTTTGAGATCGACATGCCGAACGGCGCGAAGAATACACGCAACGATAATCGCCGCGAGCAGGCAGAAATACGCGCACGAAAAGCCGACCGACGGCAGACCGGCATCCTCTGAGAAGCCGTGATTCGAAAATACGGAGATAAAAAACGGGAGGTACTTAAACCTAATCAGATATGAAATGATATGCTGAGCCGAGAGCACGGCGAAGCCCAGCACGCGGCTGCCGCTTAGATTTATCAAAAACAGAAGCAAGCCGCAGAAAAAGCCGTAGCCGAGATTCAGCGCCAGGGCATAGAATGCCGAGAGATACGGCGTAACAACCGGCATAAAAAGCTTCGGGTCGACTGTGATATGATAAGACGAAGCCGCCGCATCGCGCATGACGAGCTCATAAAACGGCGCGCTCCACACATTGCCCGCAAAGGCGTTGGGCGAGAAGAATAGCACGGTCACCGCGAGCGAAAATATGTAATACACGGCGCAGGAGAGCAGGATATACATGAGCTTTCCGACTACCCACTGCACCCGCGAACAGCGCACGAGCGAATACATCGCGCTCTGCTCGGTAAAAGGCGCGTCGGCGAACAGGAGCATAAGCCCGAGGAACATCAATGTCGCGATATGGAGCGTTGAGCTGTTATATATAAACGGTTCGAATATGTTAAGCGGATCTCCGCTCGCCCGGGCGAACTGCATAAGATTCACGGAATCGAGCAGCGAAGCGGCGGCGCAGACGAGAAAAGCCGTAACAGTCCGCGCGCTGCCGAGCCATGTGCCGAACTGCCAGCGCATCACAGAGAGACACTGTTTCATTGCAGCAGCCTCCTTCGCGCAAAGAAAATGAACGCCGCGCAGCCGAGCACCAGAAGCACCGCCTGATACAAAAACAGAAAGCCGAACGACGGCAGAATATCGGGCAGGATAGTATTGGTCGGGCTGAACTTTTCTTTTTGCAGCGCGCTCGCGACGAGATGCATCAGGAAGAACAGCACGAACGGACCGCAGAGAGCCACATATCTGTTGGGCACCGCGGCGGACAGAGCCGTGCCGATAACTCCCCACACGACGCCAAAGAGGAACGCGAGCAGGATTATAACTCCGACCAGGCCGAACCCGCCCGCGACGTTTTCGAACGGCTGCAATATACTTCCGTCAAGCGGAGTTTTCGAATGTCCGTTCGGGACATACGGGTCGCAGAAAATGAGCATTATGAGCGCAAACACCGCAAGCGGCAGAGCGTTCGCCGCACCGCCGCAGACAGCGTTTGAAAAAAGTCTTGAGAACATATATTTTCTGCGGCTCTTCGAGCGCACGAGCATAAAGCGCAGGTATCCGCTGTTATACTCATCACAGAAACGGAACACGCCGGGCATAGCGGTTATTATCGGCGTAAAGATAAGATATCCGCCGAGTGCGAGGGACGAGAAGAAGAAATTGATATAATCCGCCTTGTTATCCCACCGCGCAAAATACAGAAAATACTGATACTGCGGCTCGACAAACAGAACGAGTCCGAGCAGCAGGGATATCAACATCCCGGTTGAAAAAAGCTGACTTTTTACATCCTTTCTGAGCATAGGATCACCCCGCTCAGGGCTTTATTACAGTTGTGGGATCGACGCTTACACCGTCCTTTGTGGCTGAAATGTTCAGGTGGGGGCCGGTTCCGTATTTGCCGATAAAGCCCATATCATCTCCGCGGGAGACGTATTCGCCCTGTTTTACGGAGAACTTGGCCGCGCTGTATTCGATGACATAGCCGTTGTCGCAGGTCAGCACGGCGCAGGGGCTGTCGTATTCGTTTGTATAAAGCTTCGTTATTCTTCCGCTTGCACAGGCGACGACCTTTGCGCCGAAATCGGCCTTGATGCTTATGCGCTTATACTGAGTGCTGTACGGAGAGGAAAGCTGTGTATAGCCGGGCACGGGCCAGATGAATCCGGCGGCGCTGACATTCACATGGTTATTTTTGCCCTTTGTCGTCTTTTCGGTCGGCGCGGCGGTGCTTGCTTTCTCGGCAGTGCCCGCTTCTTCTGCGGCGGTTTCCGGTGCGCCGCTTTCGGGAGCAATATCCTTCGCCGTGGTGTTCTCCCCGGTCTCTGCCTGCGCCCCTATTCCGGTCGGGTCGGCAGTTGTGCTCGGGTCTGTTTCGGGTTTGCCGCTGCAGGAACAGAGTCCCAGCATGAGTGCGATTGCGGCAGCGAGCGATACGAATCCTTTTGTGCGTTTCAACATTTTGTTTTCCTCCTTTTGGTTACTCGTATCTATTCGTAACGGCGTAAAATTCACCGGTTACGGCATTGATTATAATATCATTTTCATATTCGCCGTATTGCTCCAGCGTCGCGGTAGTAGCGATACAGAAACGCCAACACGGGAACACGGTCGAATTATATGTTTCGGGGTCTTCGACCGACATATATTCAAAGCTTATCTCTTTTACTATAGAATCTTTGACAAGTCCCGCGGCGGCAAGCTTCTTCTGCAGGACTGCGAGAACGCCGTCGAGCGTCATGACTCTGCTGTTTACGATTTTCGACTCGCCAAGCTCAAGCCTTGTGAGCCTTGCGTCAACAACGCCCCTGTCGTCTATTGCAACGGTGCATCCGGTGCTGTCCGGCTCGCCGCTCGAAAGCGATATTCCGTCGGCAACCTGGACATATTTATATTCATATCTGCCGCGTTTGGCACGGTTGCCTCGCTCGGTCAGAGGCTCAGCGACCTGCGAAGAGACAAGCTCAAAATCGGTCATTTCGAGACGGCCGAGAAGCTTATCAGACAGGCGGCGTGCATCGTCGGGAGAGATATTGCAGCCCTTTGCCCATCCGGGCTTCAAAGCGGTCGGATGGTTTGACGCGCTCAGAACTTCGGACACGCCGAAATAAAATCCGCCCGGAAGCAGACCGACCGACGGATCGTCCTCCGCCGTTTTCTCCGCGCCGGGATTGAACATCGGATCGTCGCCGGAGAAGAACAGGTCTTCGAGCTCGAACAGGTCGAAGAAACGGTACTGCGCGGAATATGTCCGTATATCTCCGGTTATCTTCGGCACTTTTATATCGGCATCGATATGCACTGTTATGCCGCCGGATGAGATATCACGCTTGAGATGTTCGGTTTTTGAGAGAACGGGCGTCGTGCCGCCCTGATTGCCGTTATCGGCGGGAGCATTGACGAGGGACTCGACGAGCAAGTCGTTCGAGCTTTTTGCTCGCAGGACGTTTCCGTCCATGACAGACTCGGGCGTTTTTTGGCAGGCCGCAAGCAGCAGAACGGAACAGGCAAGAAAAAGCAGCACGGATTTTTTCACAGAGACACTCCCTTTGATTTGTATAAAACATTTTTCTCAAAAACCATGCAGCGGGCATACAAAAAAATAACGGCCGCACAATTCGGAAAACTGTGTGACCGTATTCTTCAAGAAGCGGGCGACCCGTTAAAATGTCTGAGGTTTGCTCGCCGGTATAGGCTCGGATTCTCCGAATCCGATGCCGATAACGACCACCGTTCGGTTTTTGCTGTTGTTTAGTCGGTCTTGCTCATTAGTGGCTTCGCTTAAGCAAACCATTCCATTATTTTGCCAACTATCCCTATAAATGCCCAACCGAAATACGTCAGCACTGTCCCAATCGTTATAATAATCAGCCAAAAGGCCTGTTCTAATGGACCCATTTTTAAAGGACTCATTGCTATTACCTCCAGAATATGAATTATTGTTTAGCGAAATATCAGATACACTCAATTCAGCAGTAATATTTCTATGTGCTATTACATGCGCAACTGTATCCGAGTCACTGTAGTTAAAAGATTGAACATTGAAGCCTTCTGATTCTTTTGCGCTGTTTTGCTTTTGCAAAAGGTCGGTCAAACCATTGGAATCACATCCTCCGCACAGTTGTGACAATATGTTAAATATTCTCAATTCCGCTTTTTACAGCTTTATTATACCACAAAGCAATTATCATGTCAACTATTTTGCTTTTTACAAATTAAATTGTCCGCAAAGCGCTGCCGTTCTTTTCCGGCTCGAATATTTATTCTCGTATCCCGAAAGGGCGCACAGCGGCAGAGGATGTCCCCCTGCCGCTGCACTTTTATAGGAGTTGAGAGTTGAGGTTGGCAAATTAAGTATACAATGCGGCTGAACGGGGGGCAGATGTCTGCCGTGCACAAAAATTATAGCGCAAAACGCCGCTTCGGAAAACCGCAAATGCAAAAGTGTAGATAAAACGTGCAAAAATGCAGATTTTCGACTTATTGAACGTCCTATATATATAGTCTGCAAAGACTGAAAATGTTACAGTTTTTTTGAAAATTTTTTGTATTTTTTGAGAGTCTACCGACTCGCTCGGCGGTAGGGGGCGCACTCCCGCATTTCTATCAAAAGCCGCAAATTAGAAAACATATTTTCCCGTGTTATTGCCCGCTTGCACAAACTGTAGTATAATAAAATCACGGTGCCGAAAAATCGGACATTAATATAGGGGATGATTTGAAATTGGTTAATTTGGAGAAAGATGAAATTACGGAAGAGTGTATGCAGATCTGGCATCTTTACAGAGAATACATAAAAAGCTTTTGCAGTTTTCAGCTTAAAGACTGCCCCGACTGTGTCGAGGACTGCGTTCAGGATGTGTTCATGGCACTGCTCGAGGCCAGACGCGCCGGTAAAGAGATAAAAAATCCCAAGGCCTGGCTGACCCGCGTTGCGAACAATAAGATAATTGACGAATACAAAAACAAAGCGAGAGAAGCAGAGCATATAAACAGAATAATACAGTATGAAACCGCGCTGAAAATTTCTGCCGTCGAAATGCCGCAGCTCAACGACGTTTCCGACGAGCTGATAGACGAAATGACGGACAATATATTGAATCGGCTCAAGGCAGACGAGCGCTCGCTGGTCGAGGATTACTATATGGAGGATATGAGAGTAAGAGATATCGCTGTAAAGCACGGGCTTTCCGAGACAAATGTCCGGCAAAAGCTCTTCAGAGCGCGGAAAAAGATAGTGCATATGGTGAAAAAAGAGATAGAGAAACAAAAAATTTAAAATTTTTCCGTAACATTTTTGAAATTCGCAGACTATATAAGTAAGGAGGAATTTATATGACAAAAAAACAACTCTTGAAAATCCTGAATGACGATTCCCTTGAGCTCACCGTCGAAGAGCTCGAAAATATAATTGAAGAAGAACTGCAAAAGGACGAATCCGAAATGGATCCGGATCTTATAGAATACTGCCTGTACTATATCAGCAAAGCGGGAGGCAGACGGCGGCAAGGAGAAAAAAGCCGACAGCGCAGGCAATGACAAAATCGCAGAACCGCCTGCTGCCGACAAGCTAAAAAAGTCACGCTTCAACGGCAAGCTGAAGAACCTGCTGATAATAGCCGCCACTATCGCACTGCTGCTCGTCACCACCGGAATTGCGACTATTGCCACAGACAAAGAAATCAAAAACAGCGCCATCTCTTTCTATGAGAATCATATACAGGTTCATTTCGACAAGCAAAAGGATGAAAGCGGAATACCCGGAACGGAGATTGCCGCGGAGCTCAGGAAGCACGATATTTCCGACTTGAAACTGCCGGCAATGTTTTTATCAAGCGACTGCATCTATGAGAACATAACAGAAAATAATACTGAAGATATGAGAATCATATCTTTATCTTACAGTACAAACAAGTTGTCCGGCAGAGTATCTATAAGAGAATTTAAATCAGAAGATTTTATCCCTTCGGTTGATTTCCAAAACACTACAAGTTACAGCCAAGCCGAGGAATTGTCTGTAAACGGTTTAACGGTCTTTGTAATAGAGCAAGGGGATGTTTGTTCTATTGCCTATCAGGATAACCTGACTCAATATATCGTGTACTTAGACACTGATTTTTCAGACGCGGTTGAAATCGCAAAAACCATCTAAATCATAGGAGCTTAATGATGAAAAAGATTATTTCCTTATTTCTTACGACAACTCTTCTCTTATTGTCTTTACAAATTATCACATTCGGCGATGAACAGTGTAATCCGGAGATTCAAAATACAGAAGAAACTATTGTTGAAACAGCCGAAGGAATAAATAACACTGAAGACAATACTAAAAGTTCGGATCTGATTTGGACAAAATCACTTAAATTGGCTAAAAGCAATAACAACCAACTCGTTATAACCGCAATCACAGAGTGTAAAGATGGCGTAACAAAATGTGGATTTACATATATTAAATTGCAAAGACTCATAGGAGGAGACTGGACTGACTATACTGAGTATTGTTATTATGATATATACAGCAACTCTGCCAGCAGTAGTTTCACTAAACGTATATCAGCACCACGAGGTTACTCATATCGTGTTACCTGTGAGCATTATGCAGAGAAGCCGTTATTAGGTATACTTAAAAGCAAGCAGCGCATAGCCAACACTACAACGACAATAAATTTTTAAAGGCTCGAAGGCAGCCGGAGCCACATTAAGTTTATCCCTTAATGTGGCTCCTTTTTATATTTACGAAAACATCAGTTTGTTTTTCCGAGAAATCTACTGGCGAAAAAATCTCTTGACATAGTCCTTAAAAGACATATGCCAAGAGATTTGTTGCTTTACACTATTGCTTATGTTTTATAACGAAGTAAAAAAGCATTAGCACGAATTTAGATATCAATACACGGTTAGGGTGAATACGTTCGGCGTTACATATCCAGTCCTGTAAAGTTTCAGATCATCTTACATCTACAACAACCAATGTTCTATTTTTTGCTGTTTAATTGACTCTGCTCGTTAACAACCTCATTTAGAACATATTGGCTATTCGATCCAATATTTCTATCAAAGCCAATCCGCAATATATAAACACTACCGTTATCGACGCAATAATTATTCCTATCGCATTCTCTAAATGAGTCATTTTCGTTACCTCCAAAATATAAATCGTTGTCCTCGCAAATATCAGATACACTCAATTCAGCAGTAATATTTCTATGTGCTATTACATGTGTAACTGTATCCGACTCACCATAATTAAAAGATTGGACATTGAAGCCTTCTGATTCTTTTGCGCTGTTTTGCCTTTGCAAAATGTCGGTCAAACCATTGGAATCACATCCTCCTCACAGTTGTGGCAATATGTTAAATATTCTCAATTCCGCTTTTTACAGCTTTATTATACCGCAAAGCAATTATCAAGTCAATCATTTTGTTTTTTTGCAAATTGAACTGCCCGCAAAGCGGCTGCCGTTCTGCTTTAGCTCGAATATTGTTATTCTCGTATCCCGAGGGAGACGCACAGCGGCAGAGGGTGTCCCCCTGCCGCTGCACTTTTATAGGAGTTGAGAGTCGAGGTTGTCAAATTAAGTATACAATGCGGCTGAACGGGGGCAGATGTCTGCCGTGTGCAAAAATTATAGCGCAAAACGCCGCTTCGGAAAACCGCAAATGCAAAAACGTGCAAAAATGCAGATTTTCGACTTATTGAACGTCCTATATATATAGTCTGCAAAAATCGAAAATGTTACAGTTTTTTTGAAAATTTTTTTGAACTCGGGGCTGCGGGACGGCTGTGAGCCGCCTTTTTACCCGCAATCGCATTCGGAGTTGTACAATGCGGCTGTTTATGATAAAATCTGTTTGGTGATATTATGAGAATCTTGATTTGCGACGACGAAAACATATATACCGACGAGTTGAAGTCGTTTGTCAAAAATTACTTTTCGCTTCGGCATCTGCCGGCCGAGATAACAATAAAATGCAATCCTTTGGATGTCGTCAACGACGAATCGGTTTATGAAATAGCGTTTCTCGATATTCAAATGGACAGCGTGGACGGCCTGTCGCTCGCAAAAATATTAAAGGAGCGCAACAGCAGGGTCGCCGTGTTTTTCATAACCTCGTTCGGACACTATCAGGACGACGCGATGGACCTCAACGCGTTCCGTTTCTTCGAGAAGCCCTTTGACCCGGACAGGCTCCGTTCGGGACTGGACAAGGTCATGGAGTATATCGACAGGACATATGTTGACTTCTTCGTTCACTCAAACGGCGCGCATGAAAAAGTCTGTGCCGACGACATACTGTATGTCAATATAGAGAACCGCAAAACCGTGCTGCACACGCTCAACGGGACATATATCACCCGCGAGCCGTTCGACTTCTGGAAGGACACGCTTCAAAATACATATTTCTATACTGTCCACAAATCGTTTATCGTCAACCTGCATCATGTGACGAAATACAACTACTCCGAGCTGTATCTTCACGACAGCATAAGAATACCCATCGCCCCGAGACGGCAAAAGGATTTTCGCAAATTCTGGTTCGAGTACCTGAGGAGAAGATGAAATGATAATCAAGTCAGCCTTTTTTGTAGTATACTTTATCGAAATGCTCATTTCATATATATTCTTCAACCATGTCGGCTGCCGAAAAAAATCCGCCGCGCTGACAATCGGAATAGGCACCGTTCTGTTTGAGCTGGGAGCGGTCATCGGTCTGCTCGACATCAACGCTCTTTTCAACGCATTTTTCTCTCTGGCCGCAAACATCGTGTTTTCGACAGTGTTTTTCGGAGTAAAGAAGCTTCAGGGAATCTTTTATTCCTTTATGCTCGTAGTGCTGTCCTCGTTTCTTGAGCTTGTGTCGATTCTCACTATCTCAACCTTTGCCGACATATACATAGCAAACTACGAGTCGCAGCCGACGCTGCTCGTTATCGAAGTGATAATAAGCAAAATAATATACTTCCTGTTAGTCGGAATACTGATAAAGTTCGTCCGCTCCCCGTCAAATTCGTCCTCGGTCAAAACACCGTTCAGCTTCTACGCATATCCGATAAGTACCTTTATATCGGTCATATTCTTCTGGTATGTCGCGGCAAACGAGGCTATTTCTTACCGCGGGCAGCTGATTTTGGCGGTGATAAGCCTTTTGCTGTTCTTGGCTTCCGTTTTCACCTTCTTCGTTTTCCAATACAACGCCAAAAAGGATGCGGAAATTCTTCAGCTCCAGCAGGAGAGCGACAGGCTGAAAACCGATATCCGCTACTACGATATGCTCGAGCGTCAGAACAACAATTTAAGCTCGTATGCGCACGACACAAAAAATCATCTCACCACGATACAGGCACTCAATCACGACCCGGAAATTGATGTCTATATCTCAAAGATGCTCGACCGCCTCAATGAATACAGCTCCGTATGCCACAGCGGCAACCATATCTTAGATGTCATCGTGGACAGGTATGCCGCCGAATGTGCACTGTGCAACATAGAATTTTGCTTCGACATAAAAGAAAACAATCTTCGCAATCTGGATTATTTTGATATTGTCACCGTGTTGAACAACCTTCTTGACAACGCTGTCGAAGCCTCAAAAAAAGCGAGCAGCAGGCACGTCTCGATAGCCACAAGCTACCGAAACAACTTTTCGATAATCGTGATAACAAACTCCTGCGCCGCCCCGCCGGAGTTCAGCTCATCCGGGGAGCTGAAAACGACAAAAGAAAATTCAAAGCTTCACGGCTTCGGGCTTAAGAGCGTAAAGAACGCGCTGAAAAAGTACGACGGAGACATTTCTTTGGAATACAGTCAAGAAAAGGGCGAATTTATCGCCACGGTCATGCTTGACTCAAGGATAACTCCCGATTCTCCAAGCGGCAGTCAACCCGCTCCCGAAAAGCGATAAAGCGCAAAGCGTCTGAAGCAGCAAACAGGCTGTCGCATTTAGCGCAGACCGAGAAGCAAAAATATAAAGGTCATAATTCACGTCTGATAGCGCGGATTATGACCTTTTTTTGTTTGATTTTTGCTCTTTCAAGCACCTTTTTTGCCAAAAAAACTCCGCCCGATAACCGGACGGAGCTTTTGATTTAGATTTATGCGTTGTGCTTCTTGATAGCTGCCTGTGCTGCAAGCGACACATAGCGCCAACTATTTCATATCCACACGCTCACATTCAAATCCACCCACTTATAGACTCTCCTGCGGGTCGAAAAGCTGTAGATAGGACAGTAAATCAACGGCAGCTTCAAATAAATGCACCGTGTTTATCGGCTCTTTTGCAAGCAGTCGGAACGAATATCGCCTGTCACTTCCCGAAGCGTCCTGCTTAAAGGGACTTCCGAGCGTACTGCGCAGGGCGGCATACTTTGGCGTTACGCTTTTATCCTTGCCCACAAAAACGGCGTTGTGATAATCGACACTTTCGTAAATCGTGCCGTCTGCAATGCACCCCTGTATGAGCTGATAATCAATGTCACGCCCGAAAAGATACTGCATTACTCGGTTGCAATCCCTGTGCTTCGGCGGCAATAGCAGAACTTTCGGCTCGTCTTTTTTCGGCGTTTGCGGCGGCGTCCATTCAACCGCACCCCCTGCCAGAGTTTCGACGGCTTCGACAAATCCGTAATCCTTGACCTTGATAAGATAGTCAAGGGCAGAAACACCGCCGATACCTCTCGACCACCAAAACCATTTGCCGTTAGAAATTTTTAAGCTGTCGTGTTCTCTGGTGCAGTAAACGCTGCCGCCGACACGCACCAAATTGTTCGGCTCATAAGCTCTGAGATAGGAGAACAAGTCCATTTGCCGTGCCTGTTCGATAACCGCAGGGTCAAGCTGCACATAGGGTCTGCTGCTTCTCATTCAATCAAATCACCTCCAGAAATAGAAAAAGCCGAGTGATTTTCGTTAAGTGAAAACCACTCGGCTATGTATAATTTATGCTCCCCAGAAAACAGTATCGGGCAAATACTTAATTCTTGTATCAGAAAAATGCTCTTCCATTTCTTTCTGTGCCGTTTCACTATGATAGTAATAAACAATCTCATAAATAGAACTGTTATTTATAATTGCATTCCAAAGATGTTCATCATTGAAAGGCGATATTCCTAACAAGTGGATTTCTCCTTGAACTGCCTTAAACTCCTTCATCGGATACAACCGCATTTTTAGATTTGGGTTATTTACTACTGCGTTAATTATGCCAAATGCCAACTGCTCTCCTTGATTTGAAGATTGTTTTAACCGCTCTATCTTTTTCAAATCTTGGATGCTCATTCCTTTCTCGTACATTTTCAGTATATTCTGCACTCCAAATTGACCATTGTCCATAATATCCATTATCTGCTTCTTATATGTTCCCGAAAATCCCATTAAACCATTGCAATATATGTGTCTTGTACTATCGGTAACGGGTTTTTTTATTCCTTTTTGCTGATAGTACGCCCCAATCGGAGTGTTAGTATCGTACTGGTCGAGTAATGTTTCAAAGTTGCCGTGAAGATAATTAACGCTTCTTTCTGCAATTAACTCCACGGTTTTGTCGTAATTTACTGTATAAATGTTATCGTACTCATCAAATTTCTTCTTTAGGTACGCTCTATATGCAGGCAATACAGTATTAGCGATTGTTTGAATTTGACCTTCATTGTATATAGCATCAAGAAACTGCCAACAAAATCCGTCGTGTGTGCTTTTAATCGTTTCTGCATTATCATTAAATCTAATATGAAATAATCGTAAAATCACGAAGTAATCTTCCATACCAACTTCGTCTTTTTTTACGGACATTGAATATCTTCCCTGAAGCAAAGAAATCAGTTTTTTATCTTCGTCATTTTTGCAGTATCCATCATATTGACCATTTAGTATTTTTTTGAGTTCTTCATACAGTCCATCCAAAAGACCAGCAAGTTCATAATTGCTAACAGTGTTATTGTAAAGCAATGCAGCGTAATCTTTTGTCTTTACATTTTTGATAAATCGGTTAATAATCGCACCATTAAGATAGTCTGTTCCGCCCAATTCTATATTAAATCCATTTCCAATTAAAATAGTTTTCATTGCAACAGCCCCTTTGATTTTTTATAATTATACCATTAGTTTATGTTTTTTCTACCCCTGCCTATGTAAAAGCGGCATCAGCTTTTCGCCAATGCCGCCGTTCTCGGTTATAAAATGCCTGCCTTTTTCAGATAACCCACGCTGTCATAGCAACCTCGGAAATAAATTGCTTCCTGCTGAATATCGCAGAGCCTTGCCGTATGAGAGCGTTTTTCAGCTCCACAAGGCTATGTAATATCAGCGTCCTTTCGTGACTGTCTACATATAGATGAGTGGTTTTGTCTTTCATACGCTCGACCTCCTTGCTAATCTTATTATATAAAAGAGCAGAGGGAAGAACAACTTTGCAAAGAGATAAAAAATAGTAGAATAATCTGCTCACCATGCCGCAAAAAATGAATACCAGAAACGCCGCAAAGCCGCATAAACACTATGTTTTTGCGGCTTTGCCCGTTCCTGTGGCTGCGGTAAAAAAATCTGTTTTGACGCCCATTTGACGCCCTAACTCGACGGACAGATATAAGCCGCCATAAGAAGCAGTAAAAAGATATGCCCGTCAAAGCTCTAAATCAGTGCTTTTTTTCTTTGCCTTGCCCTTTGCTTTTTTCGGCTCGGCTTCCTTTGCTTTCGGCGGTTCTGCTTTCTCTACTGCGTTATGGTATGCGTCAAGGACTTCTTTCTTCCGTTCAAGCCGCACGTCCACATAACGCGCTGTGACCGCTTCAAAGTTCATAGACAGCCCAAGCGATACGCCGATACCCGCAAGCGTGTGTCCCAAGACTTCGCCCACTGTGTAGAAGTCGCCCGTCAGTTGGTGCATATTCGTAGCTGCCGTATGCCTTAAATCATGGAAACGGATATGCGGCATTTCCAAATCTTCAAGCAGCTTTCCAAACTGTGAAGATACCCACGACGCGGCAATCGGCGCACCGTCGGCTTTCGCCACAACAAGGTCATTGTCATAGTAAGGCTTCCCGTCCTTTGCCGCCTGTTCTTTCTGTGCTTCTTGCATGGCAAGCTGTTTGAGGAAGAAAGGGCGGGCAAGCTCTGTGATAGGCAGCTTTCGCCCGTTGGATTTCGGCGGTGCCATTTCCTCAATGACTTTTGTTTTCGGCGGTACCTTAAAGGGGAGCTGCTCGGAAACGTCAAAGGTATTGTTTTCCAAGTCAACATTGCGCCAACGTAGCCCCAAGATTTCGGAACGGCGCATACCGTAAAGCCCGCCCAGAATGACGGGCATTTCCCAGACTGTCCCCTCGACGCGCTGCATGAGGGCTTTTACCTGTTCCGGCGTGTAGGGGTCGGGGGTCTTGTCGCCCTTGCCAAACTTTGTAAGCGTGTCCTTTGCCGCGTTGGTTTCGATATAGCGGTATTTCCGGGCATGGCTCAACGCCACGCTCAACACGCGCTTTGCCCCGGCTGCGGTGGACGGTTTCAAGCCTTTGTCGATAATCTGCTGAAACATCTTATCTACCATAGCGGGGGTAAGCTGATTAAGGGCAACGCCGCCGATATAGGGGTTGATATAGTTTGCAATGGTCTTTTTGTACCCGTCATAGGTGGACGGTCGCAGATTTACCCTTGCATAGCTTTCTACCCATTCATTAAGATAGTTGGCGACGGTCTGCTTGCGCTGTGAAGCAATAGACGCAATCTGTCCCGGATTTTGGAGCTTCGTCCGCATTTCCGCTTCATGCTGTGAAGCGTCGCGTTTGGTTGCAAAGCCGCGTTTCGTATAGGTTTTCTTTGCCCCGTCCGGGGCTGTGTACTTTATATCAACATCATAGACAGTGCCGGGTCGTCCGGTCAGAACGCCGTTACTGTCACGTTTGTTTTTGACCTGTCTTGTTCTGATAGCCATAGCTTAACCCTCTTGTGCCGCCGGGGGCTTCGCTGCTATCTTTGCTCTCTGGTACCAGTCCCAAATGGCGGCGTCCGCTATCAAGCGTCGGTTTCCATTCTGGATATATTCAAGCTCTCCGTTATCCATAAGCTCACGCAGTTTGTTTTCCCCGATACCGCTAATCTTGCTCATCTGCTCAACGGTCTTTAACATGGGGAACATGGGTGTAACGGGGCTTGCTGTTTCTCGTTTTGCCATAGGAAAATACCCCCTTTCTTATAAATGGCAAAAGGTTTATAGTTTCAAAAAGGCTTTAATCGGACGGTTATTAGCATAACCTCATGGGA
>ULWH01005463.1_pt1 | contig 22595 bp, 9 predicted proteins | sample 1960201 | NCBI WGS metagenome assembly ULWH01 (sample SAMEA4835808, study PRJEB28245) | human gut metagenome | biome: gut microbiome; material: fecal sample | place: Denmark | collected 2008
GATAGATTAGACAAAATAATTCTTAAAAGGATTGCAGATTCAAAATTTAGCAATACCTTTGCATGACTAGAAAAAAGGAACGATTTATCTAGTCAGTCATTTTCTGCACCCTACCCTTTATTATTCAAAAGATCATACTCCTATTCCGACCACCCCTATTTATATAGATATGTACGCGCATGCGTTTCTTAATATACTGTGTATCAGCACCCATTTTTTCAAGTTTTTGTAGTCTTTTGTTAAAAGGCGGTATTCAGCCCGTTTTCAGGGTGAAAAACAGGAGTTTCAAATATGAAGTTATAGCAGTTCTATTTGTCGTTTGCTTCCGTTGACGGGCTATCTTTGAAGCCCATTTTAATCATCCTGTCAAAGAAATGCCCGGCTAAAACTATTTTATGTGCCGTTAATTCTTTACATTTGCCACAAAATTAGCAGATATGGCAGAGAGCAAGGATGAACACATATTGAACGTCATTAACTATCCGGAGGATTTACGTCAGTTGCCTCAGGAAAAGCTGGGACAGGTATGTGCAGAGTTGCGTCAATACATAATAGATATACTTTCTGAAAATCCCGGACACCTGGGAGCAAGCCTGGGAACGGTGGAACTGACCGTGGCTCTTCACTACGTATTCAATACCCCTTACGACCGGATCGTCTGGGACGTGGGACATCAGGCCTACGGACACAAGATACTGACCGGACGCAGGGAAGCTTTTCATACACTCCGCAAATTCAAAGGCATAAGCGGTTTCCCCAATCCGGAAGAAAGCCCCTATGACGCTTTTATTGCCGGGCATGCGTCCAACTCGATCTCGGCAGCGATGGGGATGTCGGTCGCTTCGGCCCTGAAAGAAGAAAACAACCGTCACGTAATAGCCGTGATCGGCGACGGAGCCATGACGGGAGGACTGGCTTTCGAAGGCCTCAACAATGCCTCGGCCAACCCGAACAACCTGCTGATCATCCTCAACGATAACGATATGGCTATCGATAACTGCGTGGGAGGACTGAGCCAGTATCTGGTTGACATCACCACCAGCCAGACATACAACAAGATGCGTTACGACGTGTATCGCGGACTGAAAAAGATGAAGCTGATAAACAACGACCGCCGGGGTAATATCATCCGCTTCAACAACAGCCTGAAAGCATTACTTACACAGCAACATAACCTGTTTGAAGGTTTCAGCATCCGTTACTTCGGGCCGGTAGACGGGCACGATGTAAATTATATGATCAAGTTGCTGAACGATATAAAAGATTTGCAGGGCCCCAAGCTGCTGCATATCAAGACAACCAAAGGGAAAGGTTTCAAACCTGCCGAAGAGTCGGCCACCGAATGGCACGCACCCGGCAAGTTCAACAAGGAAACCGGCCAGCGCATCATCGTGCACAACCTCAACGAGCCGCAGCTCTATCAGGATGTCTTCGGGCATACATTGGTGGAACTGGCCGAACAGGACGAACGGATCGTGGGTATCACTCCCGCCATGCCGACAGGCAGCTCGATGATCCATATGATGAAGGCATTCCCCAAACGGGCATTCGACGTCGGGATAGCGGAAGGGCATTCGGTGACTTTCTCCGCCGGCTTGGCCAAAGAGGGGATGATCCCTTTCTGTAACGTATATTCATCGTTCATGCAACGTGCGTACGACAACCTGATCCATGATGTCGCATTGCAGAAGCTGCACATGATAATCTGTCTCGACCGTGCCGGCTTGGTTGGCGAAGACGGAGCCACGCACCACGGCATGTTCGACCTGGCTTACCTGCGCCCGATCCCCAACCTGACAATCTCCTCCCCGCTCAATGAGCTGGATCTGAGAAACCTGATGTATACCGGCTACAAAGAGGCTCCGGGTACGTTCGTGATCCGTTATCCGCGTGGCAAGGGAGAAATGAAGGACTGGCGCAACGAAATGAAGGTGTTGCCTATCGGAAAAGGTCAACTATTGAACGAAGGAGACGATATAGCTGTTTTATCTATAGGGCCGATCGGGAATGAAGTGATAAAGGCGATCAGCGAAGTGGCAGTCGAAGGCATATCGGTTGCCCACTACGACATGATCTACCTGAAGCCGATCGACGAGGAGTTATTACATGAAGTAGGCAGGAAGTTCAACCGCGTCATCACGATAGAGAATGGGGTGGTAAAAGGCGGATTGGGCAGTGCCGTATTGGAATTCATGGCAGACAACGGATATACCCCGCGGGTAAAACGCATCGGTATACCCGACTCATTCATTGAACACGGATCTATTCCCGAACTGTACGAACTGTGCGGTTTGAATGCCGGAAGCATCGCGGAAGAGATCCGGAAGATGATGAACGATTAATTATTAACAGATCATTGCCGCAGAGACGACAGGGAAATGATTAACAAGTAGCAAAATGAAAATTATTATTGCCGGGGCAGGCGAAGTGGGTACGCATCTCGCGAAGATGTTATCTCAGGAGAAGCAGGATATTATTCTGATGGATCCCAGTGAGGAACGGTTGAATTTCACCAACACCAATATGGAGATACTTCCTATGGTTGGTAATCCGACTTCGATCCGCGACCTGGAAGAAGCCGGGATAAAGAAAACGGATCTGTTTGTCAGTGTCACCCCTGAAGAGACAACCAATATTGCTGCTAGCATCCTGGCTTCGAAGCTGGGGGCACGCAAAACCCTGGCACGCATCAATAACTACGAATATCTGTTACCAAAGAATAAGGAGCTGTTCGAAAAGCTGGGGATCCATTCGATGATCTACCCGGAAATGCTGGCAGCCAGGGAGATCGTCAGCGCGATACGCCGCCCGTGGACGCGCCAGTACTGGGAATTGTTCGGGGGTGCCCTGATCCTGATCGGGGTAAAAGTCCGTGAAAACTCCCGCCTGGTCAACAAACAGCTTGCCGAACTGCTTAACGAGCAGAAGCTTTACCATATCGTTGCCATCAAACGGCAGTATGAAACGATCATTCCGCGCGGTACCGACTACGTATTACCCGGCGATATCGTATTCTTCACCACGACGAAAGAGCATATCAAAGATGTACAGATACATGCCGGCAAGAAAGACCCGGAAGTAAAGAAGGTCTTTATCATGGGGGGGAGCCGTATCGCTATCCGCACGAGCCAGTATCTGCCGAACAATATACGTGTCAAGATCCTGGAAACGAACAAGGAGAAGAGCCACCGCATAGCAGAGGTCGTACCGAGCAATGTGCTGATCATCAATGGCGACGGACGCGACACGGAACTGCTTATGCAGGAAGGTATCAAGGATGCACAGGCATTTGTCGCCCTGACCGACAACTCCAGTACCAACATTTTGGCTTGCCTGGCTGCCAAACGGCAAGGGGTATTCAAGACAGTCGCCAAGATCGAGAATATAGATTATATCCCGCTGGCGGAGAATATGGATATCGGCTCGGTGATCAACAAGAAGCTGATTGCCGCCAGCCATATTTACCAGTTCCTGCTGGATGCCGACGTATCGAACGTAAAGTTCCTTACCTTTGCCAATGCCGATGTGGCCGAACTGGTTGCCCGTCCCGATTCAAAGATCACCCGCAAGCAGGTGAAAGACCTGCATCTGCCGAAAGATCTGACCCTCGGGGGGTTGCTGCGTGACGGCGAACCGATGATGATTAAAGGAGATACCCAAATACAGGCTTACGACCATGTTGTCGTGTTCTGCCTGGAAACGGCCATGCGCAAACTGGAAGATTATTTTAATTAGTATGTTACTGAATGTACGTTTCATAATAAAAATGCTGGGGATGATGTGCATCCTCGAAACAGTATTTATGTCATTGGCAACAGTGGTGGCTTTCCTTTATAAGGGGAATGACTTTTACCCGCTGCTGATATCCAGTGGTATCATCTTCTTAACTGGTGTATTGCTGTATGTGGTCGGCTTCCGTGCCAACGAATATACGACAGGGCGGCGGGAAGGTATGCTGACTGTTACACTTACATGGACACTGCTCTCATTCCTCGGAATGCTGCCTTTCTACCTGGGCGGATATGTGGATAATATTACGGACGCTTTTTTTGAAACCATGTCGGGATTTACCACGACCGGTTCGACGATACTGACAGACATAGAAGCGCTGCCTAAAGGTATCTTGTTCTGGCGAAGCCTGACCCAGTGGCAGGGAGGTATGGGGATGATCGTCTTTACGGTAGCCTTGATGCCTATCCTGGGCGGAGGGGCCATACAGATGTTCGATGCGGAGACTCCGGGTATAACGCATGAGCGGTTCCGTCCCCGTATCACACAAGTAGCCAAGCGGTTGTGGGGCGTTTACCTGTTCCTTACGTTTGTGCTCGTTTTATTATTATGGATTGGCCCTATGGATCTGTATGATGCCGTCAACCATGCCATGACGGCTATCTCGACCGGAGGATATTCAACAAAAAACGCCAGTATCGCTTACTGGGATTCTGCCTATATCGAATACGTGATCAGTTTATTTATGCTGATCGGTGCAACCAATATCACCCTGATCTATTTCTGCCTGAACGGGAATGTAAAGAAGCTCTGCCGGGATGAAGAATTCCGCTGGTTCTTCTGGTTCGTTTGGATCATGATCGGGATAACTACTGCCTGGGTTTTATATACGGGGTTTGCCACTGACTTTTCATCGGCATTCAGGAAAGCGACATTCCAGGTGTCGACGCTGGTATCCACCTGCGGGTTCGCCACAGAGAACTATATTCCGTGGGGGCCTTTCTTCTGGTCTATCGCATTGATCCTGATGTTTATCTGCGGTTGTGCGGGATCTACCTGCGGAGGGTTGAAAATGGGACGGTTCGCGATCTTGTCGAAGAGTTTATTCAATGCGTTCAAGAAGCAGACTCATCCCCATGCAATCATTCCGGTACGGATGGATACGCATATCGTCTCCGGTGATGTCGTCCTTCGCGTGCTGGCTTTTGCTTTTGCCTATGTAGTGCTCATCGTGATCAGTTGCCTGGTACTGATGCTCGACGGACTGGGTTTCGAGGAGTCGATCGGGGCGGCGGTTTCCGCCATCAGCAACGTGGGGCCGGGGCTTGGGAAACTGGGGCCGGTCGATAACTTCTCTGAAGTGCCGGTCGTTTCCAAATGGTTCCTTTCCTTCCTGATGATGACAGGGCGACTGGAGATATTTACGGTATTGACTTTACTCGTTCCGGGTTTCTGGAAACAATAAAATATATGATCATGAAAACACCTGCAATCCTTCTTTTTATCCTCGGTTGCTTCTTGGCACCCCTGACAGCCCATGCACAGGACACTACCGACCTACTTCCCGAATGGACGTTCACCAACGGGATAGAAGGCCCCGCCACAGATAAGGCCGGCAACCTGTATGCCGTGAATTATGCCAAAGAGGGGACGATCGGTATCGTACGTCCGGACGGGTCGCACGATTGTTTCGTGACCTTACCGGAAGGATCTACCGGCAATGGTATCCGATTCGACAAGGAAGGGAATATGCTGGTGGCCGACTATACCGGACATAACATCCTGAAAGTGGATATGAACACCCGAGAGGTCAGCGTATATGCCCACGAACCGAAAATGAACCAGCCCAACGATATCGCCCTGGCTCCCAACGGCAACCTGTATGCCAGCGATCCGGACTGGCCGAACGAGAAAGGACAGCTCTGGCTGATCACGCCCGACAGGAAAGTAACCCTGCTCGGTAGTAACCTGGGGACGACCAACGGGATCGATGTCAGCCCCGACGGGAAGAAATTATACGTCAACGAATCTGCCCAACTGAAAGTATGGGTCTACGATATACAGCCGAACGGGACACTCAGGAACAAAAAGCTTTTCCATACCTTCGAAGGTTACGGGATGGACGGCATTCGTTGTGATGTAAAAGGGAATTTATATCTCTGCCGGTATGATAAAGGGACGGTAGCCGTTATCAACCCGAAGGGTAAACTGATCCGCGAAATACGGCTGAAAGGCAAAAAACCTTCCAACATAACTTTCGGAGGTGCGGATAATCGCCGTTGCTTCGTCACCCTGCAAGACCGCGGTTGCTTTGAAACCTTCGTTGCCGAATACCCCGGAAGAGAATAATTATTCACGTTATTGAAGATTTCTTTAGGTCTGATATACGCTTTTGCTTAATTTTGCGTTATAATAGGTACGAATTACAAAGATGTAACGCAAAATGATAGAATATATTAAGGGGGATATCGTAGAGCTGACTCCTACGCAAATGATTATTGAGTGTGCCGGGATCGGCTATCAACTTAACATATCTCTGACTACATACAGCGCATTCAACGGAAAACCTTCCGGGAAAATTTACGTATATGAAGTGATACGTGAAGATGCCCACCTATTATTCGGATTTGCCCTGAAAGCAGAACGCGAGTTGTTTTTGCTGTTGACTTCGGTATCCGGAGTCGGCCCCAATACGGCACGCATGATCTTGTCGTCACTTCCCCCTTCCGAACTTATACAGGTGATAGCTACCAAAAACGAAACTGCACTCACCTCTGTAAAAGGTATCGGACAAAAAACGGCCCAACGCATCCTGGTAGACCTGAAAAACAAGGTAAAGGCCGGAGATATGGCAGTTGGAAGCACAGCGGTTCCGGCACCCGGCCACGGAGCAGTTGCCGAAGAAGCAGTTGCCGCCCTGGTTATGTTGGGATTCCAAAAGACAGCTTCACAGAAGGCAGTAAGCTCGATACTGAAAAGTTCGCCTATGCTGGCTGTGGAACAAGTGATTAAAAGTGCACTCAGAATGCTTTAATAGTTGACAGGGAGGGCGGTTCGCAAACAACCCTTACAAGTGACAGTTGACAGTTTGAAATGAAAAAGAAAACTCTTAAATATCTTATTTGGGTAACCATACTGCTATTCGGGGTCAGCATGCTCTCGCTGAATGCCGATTACCTGACATATACGGCTACATTGCCGGATATTCAGCTACTGGACGAACAGGATATGCCCGACGGGAAAGATACCGTACCGGCAACCCGTTACCCAGTTTCCAAAACCGTACCACAGGACTATGAAGATTTGACGAAAAAGTCACCGATGGACTTACGCGACCCGGAGAACGTAAAAACAGCCGTTGAATATGATCTTAAGACCGGTTCGTATGTCGTTCGCACCCGCTTGGGAGACAAAGACCTGACTACACCTATCTCCCTGACTCCCGAGGAGTACCAGGATTATAGCATGCAGCAGTCGCTCCGCTCCTACTACCGCCAGAAGAATGAGGAGGAGTTTCAGAAAGAAGCCGACAAGAAGTTCAACCTGGCTGATATGCAATTCGGTATCGGTGCGGCAGAAAGGGTGTTCGGCCCCGGCGGTGTCCGCGTAAAGACACAGGGATCGGCCGAGGTTACGATGGGGCTGAAACGTAACAGTACGCAAGACCCTTCGCTTCCCGAACGGGCCCGTAGCCGCACTTTCTTTAACTTCGATGAGAGCGTACAGCTGAATGTACAGGCTAGCGTCGGTTCGAAAGTGAACTTCGACATGAACTATAATACAGAGACTTCGTTCGATTTCGACTCTAAAAAGCTGAAGCTGGCCTATACGGGTGAGGAAGACGAGATCATCAAGTCGCTGGAAGCCGGTAACGTATCGATGACAACCAGCAACTCCCTGATAAACGGTGGAGCGGCTTTGTTCGGTATGAAGGCAGACCTTCAGTTCGGTAAATTGAGGGTGAACGCCTTATTCGCACAGCAGGAGTCGGAGTCTAAAACCGTAAACTCGAAAGGTGGCGTACAAACCAAACCGTTCGAACTGACAATTGATAAGTATGACGAGAACCGCCACTTCTTCATGGCGCATTACTTCTATCATAATTATGATAACGCCGTTGCAAAGTTACCTCAGATCAACGCTCCTCTTACAATCACCCGCATGCAGGTATGGGTAACCAATACAAGAGGTAATTACGATCAGGCACGCAATATCGTTGCTTTCACCGACCTGGCGGAGAACAATAAAGAATACATATACAACAACCAATTTACAGTAGTTGGCATGCCCCAATATCCGGCCAATGATGCCAACACCTTGTATAGCCAATTGCAGGGTCGGTATAGTGGCGCCCGTGACATCACACAAGCTCAGCAAGCTCTTTCCGACCTTGTCGGTGGAGTTGATTATGAGGAGGTGGAAAGTGCCCGCTTACTGGATGCTTCGGAATACACATATGACAAGCAGTTAGGGTATATCTCGCTAAAAACGACCCTGCAGCCTGGTGATGTGTTGGCTGTTGCTTACGAATATGAATATTCAGACGGGGGAACAAAGAAAACCAAAAGAGTCGGAGAGTTCTCGGATGACTCCAATATCACTCCCAGCCAGGCAATCTTCGTAAAGTTATTGAAAAATACGAACATGACCCCTTCCATGAAGTTCTGGAAGCTGATGATGAAAAACGTTTATTCGCTGGGGGCTTACTCCGTCCAGAAAGAGAAGTTCCGTCTGGATGTGACGTATCAAAGCGATACGACAGGAACCTACCTGAACTATCTGCCCGAATCGACTAATCCAAAGCAAATATGGATCCGCATCATGGGGGCCGACCGACTGAACTCTCAGAATCAGGAACATTCAGACGGTTTCTTCGACTTTGTGGAAGGATATACCATTCAAACGGAGACTGGTAAAGTCATATTCCCGAGCGTCGAACCGTTCGGTTCGAGCCTGAAGAAGAAAATGACAGACCTGAACATATCTGCTGCTATTGCAGACAAATATGTCTTCCAGGAACTATACGACTCGACTCAGACTGTTGCCCGGCAGATAGCCGAAAAGAACAAGTTTAAGATGACGGGGGAATACAAAGCTTCTTCCGCCGCCGAAATACAATTGGGCGCCAGCAACGTGGCACGCGGATCGGTACGTGTAACTGCTGCCGGAGCCGTCTTGACTGAAAACGTGGACTATACGGTCGATTATACATCCGGTACCGTTACTATCCTGAATGAAAGTATTATCTCTGCGGGAACTCCTGTCAGCGTAACATTGGAAAACCAGACGGCTTATAGCATGCAACGAAAGACGATGGTAGGATTGGATCTGAATTACCAGTTCAACCCCAATTTCTCATTGGGAGCTACCATTATGCACATGTCGGAAATGCCACTGACTACCAAAACAACGATCGGTGACGAGTCCATCAAAAATACACTGTGGGGATTGAACACCTCTTACAAGGCAGAAAGCCAGTGGTTGACTAATATGTTCGACAAACTGCCGCTGCTCACTCTTACACAACCCAGCCAAATTGCATTTAATGCTGAGTTTGCGCATTTGATTGCCGGCCACTACGAAAGTAAAGAAAACGGAGGTTATTCTTATATCGACGATTTCGAAGCGACCCAAAGTGGCTACGACTTGCTGAGTCCTTATCCCTGGAAGCTGGCCAGTACACCGGCCGACGACAACAAAGCGACTGCTTTATTCCCCAATGCAGATAAGGTAGACGATATTGCATATGGTAAAGAACGTGCCTTGTTGGCCTGGTATTACGTAGACGGTTTGTTTACCCGTAGAAACTCAAGCCAGCGTCCTTCGTATATAACAAAACAAGATTTATCCAATCACTATGTGCGTGAAATACAGGTATCCGAATTATTCCCTGACAAAGATATGGGATACAACGAAACTAGTACGATCAATGCACTCAACCTGGCATTTTATCCCAGCGAGCGCGGCCCGTACAACCTGGATGCAGATCAGGTTAATCAGGACGGTACGTTGCAAAATCCTGAAAAACGTTGGGGCGGTATCATGCGTAAAATAGATCAAAGCGACTTTGAAACTGCCAACGTAGAATATATCGAGTTCTGGATGCTCGACCCATTCCTCGAAGATACAAACAAGATTAATACCGGAGGAGATCTTTATTTCAATTTGGGTGAAATATCTGAAGACGTTCTGAAAGACGGAAGAAAGTTTTTTGAGAATGGTATCCCCCTCGACGGAGACCAGAGCAAGGTGGACTCTACCGTATGGGGTCTTGTTCCTAAGCAGCAAAGTACTGTCTATGCTTTCGACAATACAGCCGGAGCACGCGATAAACAGGACGTTGGTTTAAACGGTTTATCAGCAGATCAAGAGCTTGAATATCCTACTTACAAGGAATTTATCGAAAAGCTGAAAACCAGGTTGGCTCCCGAAATCATCACAGACATGGAGAAGGATGAATTCTCTCCGCTCCGAAATCCGGGAACAGATAAATACCGTTACTTCCGTGGTGCAGACCTTGATGGCGAGGGACTAAGTATCCTCGACCGCTACAAACGCTACAACGGTACCGAAGGAAACTCTGCAGAAACAGGCAAAAACGGAGAAAGATATGATACATCCGCCTCTAAAAACCCGGATGTGGAAGACCTGAACCAGGACAATACCATGAACAAGAATGAGAAGTATTTCGAATATAAAATATCTCTCATTCCGGATAAGTTTGAAGTCGGATCAAACTACATTGTAGATATAAAAACGACTTATCCTAAAGTGCCGGACGGTTCGAATGACGGTACTGAGAAACGCAAACCAGCAAAATGGTATCTCTTTAAGATACCGGTAAAACAATACAACCGCCGTGTCGGAGCCATAACCGACTTCAAGAGCATCCGCTTCATGCGTATGTATATGACGAACTTTAAGCAACCGACCATACTCCGTTTCGGTTCGTTCGAACTGGTTCGTGGCGACTGGCGTTCGTACGAACAAGACCTGTCCGACCCAAAAGTGCCGGTACAATCAAACGGCACATTGGAAGTTTCGTCAGTCAATCTTGAAGAGAACAGTACACGTTTGCCGGTCAACTATATAACACCGCCGGGAGTAAGCCGCGAATTGATGACCGGACAACCAACCTATGTCCGTCAAAACGAACAGGCTCTATCCATGAAGGTAACTGAACTGTCACCATATGATGCACGTGCGGTGTATAAAAATACATCATACGACCTGCGCCAATACAAACAGTTGCAGATGTTCGTCCACGGAGAAAAGATAAAAAACGATATGGCTTACACGCCCCATGACAACGACCTGTCCGTTTTCATCCGCCTGGGCTCCGACTATAGGAACAATTACTACGAATACGAAGTGCCCCTGGCACTCACCGAATATTCCGGAGATGGAAGAAAAGACTTCACAGCTGAAGAGGTCTGGATACCCCAATCCAATACCATGAATATCTCCCTTGAGGCACTGACAAACCTTAAATTGGAGCGCAATAAAGCCAAACGTGCGGGAGAAAGCGGTGTCAATTTCCAGACCGTTTACACAAAACCCGACCCCAATAACAATCTCAACCACATAAGCATCGTCGGTAACCCGAGCCTTGCAGAAGTGAAAACGATCATGATTGGTGTCCGTAACAAATCGAATACGGTAAAAAGTGCCGAAGTCTGGGTAAACGAACTGCGCCTAAGCGATTTCAACGAATCAGGCGGATGGGCTGCCAATGCCAACCTCAACGTGGCTGTGTCCGACCTCGGAACAGTGAACGTGGGTGGACGTATCGAAACAGCCGGTTTCGGTGCGCTCGACCAGTCATTATCCGAACGCCGTATCGACGACTTCTCACAGTATAATATTGCAACCAATATCGAATGGGGTAAATTCTTCCCTGAAAAGGCAAAAGTGAGCATCCCGATGTACTACGCTTATTCGAAAGAAATGACCAAGCCTCAGTACAACCCGCTCGATCAGGATATCAAGTTAAAAGATGCCCTCGATGCAGTAGAGACAAAAGCCGAGAAAGACTCGATCAAGAACTTCTCGGTCGATAAAACCGTGATTAAGAGTATCTCGTTCAACAACGTGAAAGCGGATATCCGCAGCAAGAACCCGATGCCTTACGACCCGGCCAACTTCTCGTTCGGCTACTCTTTCAGTCAAAGCAAAAAGCAAAATCCGGAAACCGAATACGAAACGACCAAGGATTACCGCGGAAACTTAGCCTACAGCTATACCCCGTACGTAAAGCCCTTCCGTCCGTTCCAAAAGCTTAAGAAGAGCAACGGGTACACCCGTTATATCAAGCAATTCAGCCTGAACTATGTTCCGTCGAACATCAGCTTCCAGACTGCCATGATGCGCAACTATTACGAATTGCAACTTCGCGACCTGGAAGATACGGGTTATAAGCCGGAAGCATCCTTCAGCTCGACCTTCTACTGGGATCGTGCTTTCAGCCTGCGCTGGGACTTCACCAACAACCTGAATATGACATTCACCTCTGGTACGAATGCACGTATCGAAGAGCCGTACCAACAGGTGAACAAAGAGTTGAACCCGAACGGATACGAAATCTGGAAAGACTCCGTGAAGCAGAGTATCGCCGACCTGGGTACGCCGATGAAGTACGACCAGACATTCAACGTGACCTGGAACCTGCCTTTGCAGTATATCCCCGTGCTCGACTGGGTAAACAGCTCGTTGACCTACAATGCGCAGTATAACTGGGATCGCGGAGCCGAGGTAGAGTCCACTTACGAAATAGGTAACACCATCAAGAACAACCGGCAGATCGATATGCAGAACAGTTTGAACATGCTTTCGCTCTACAACAAGAACAAGTTCCTGAAAAAGGTGAACCAAAAGTTCTCCGCCACCCGTACGTCGGCCAAGAAGAAGGAGCAAAAAGAGATCAAACTGGAGAAAGACATCCAACTGAATATGGATAGCGGAACAGTCGTTCAACACGGTATGTTCACTAAAAAGGTGCGTATCACCGCACGCGGAGCCGACGGAAAAGTCTACGCCATCAAGTACAAACCGATCAACTACGCACAGGTAATGATCCTCAATAAGGATACGGCTCATCTGAAACTGACGATCAAACCGGGCCCCAAAGCAACTGAAGACTTCCTGTATAAAACAGCCGAACACGCTTCACGCTTCCTGATGATGGTACGCCGTATCAATATCCAGTACCAGACAACCGATGGTATGATGATCCCCGGATTCCGTCCGATGATCGGCGACATCTTCGGCCAGGGACGATCGGCGGGTGTCTTGTCGCCCGGTCTGGGCTTTGCCTTCGGTGCCGTAAACCGCAGCTATATAGATGATGCCAAAGAACGTGGCTGGCTGGTCGACGACAACCCCAACAACATAACCCCTGCCGTAATAAGCAGTGCCAAGAACCTGAATATACGGGCAAACCTGGAACCGATAACCGGCCTGAAGATCGACCTGAATGCAAACCGGGTAGATACTCGCAGTACCGAAATACAATATGCATACGACAACATGACCGAACAGACAGGCGGTAACTTCCTGATGACAACCATCGGTTTGAAAGGCTTCTTTAAAGGTAGCGGCAATGCCGATAACGGTTATGCTTCGGACGTATTCAACAAATTCATCGAGAACCGTGAGATCATAGCCAACCGTCTTGAAAACCGGTACAACGGAACCACCTATCCCAATACAGGCTTCCTGACTGAAAACGGACAAGGCGGGGAAGAATACAAAGGCGGTGGTGTCAATAAGAACTCCGCCGACGTGCTGATTCCGGCTTTCCTGGCTGCTTATACAGGAAAAGACCCGAATAAGATTTCGTCGTCGCCATTCCCGGCTCTCCGCAATCTACTTCCGAACTGGCGTATCACTTACGACGGACTGGTTCGCATTCCGATTATAAAGCAACACTTCAAGAGCGTTATGCTGAGTCACCAGTATGTGTGTACATATAATGTCGGCTCCTACAACTCCTATTCAACCTGGGTAGACGGAGGGCTGGGCGACAACCTCGGATTTACACAAGGTTCTAATAACCTGGCAATACCGTCGTCTCCGTACGAAATATCATCCGTCAGTCTTAACGAAAGCTTCAACCCGTTGCTGGGTGTCGACGCTACGATGCTGAACAATATCACGATCCGCATGGACTATTCGACTTCACGCAATCTGAACCTGAACATTTCATCTTACCAGGTCGTGGAAGCGCTTTCCAACAAATATACGATCGGATTGGGATATAAGTTCGCCGAGTTCAACAAGATCCTGAAGATGAAAAAGACACGCGACTTCAGCAACGACCTGACCGTGCGTCTCGACTTCTCATACAACAAGATGCAGTCGCTGATCCGTAAGATCGAAGATAGCTTTACACAGGCCACCAGCGGAAACATTGCCAAGACGATCCAGTTCTCTGCCGATTACGGATTGAGCCGCGCATTGACCCTGCGTGCGTTCTACGACTTGCAGATCAATGAGCCGCTGATCTCTAACGCATCCTACCCGACAAGCAACTCCAATTATGGCGTTGCCCTGAGGTTCTCGCTGGCACAGTAAGGAGGAGTTTAAAACATATGGTAGTTCTTCAGCTCCTTCCGCAAGGCCAGTGCCTTATTGTCTGTCAGGCTATCCAGAAGTTTCCAGAAGCGGTCGCTATGGTTCATCTCGATCGTATGGCAGAGTTCATGGAGCAATACATAATCGATCAGATGCCAGGGGAGCAGCATTAAGGAGAGGGAGAGGTTGATCGTCCGCCGGGTGCTGCAACTTCCCCAGCGGCCTTTACTGTTCATGATCCGCACTCCCGTACAGGTGAAGTTATGTTTGGCGGCCAATGCCATCAACCGGTCGGGCAGCAGGCGCTTAGCCTCATGGCGCAACGCTTTTTCCAACAGGTCTTTCAATAGTTGCTGCACCTTTTCCGACTCGAAACGGGTTCCGGAGGGACAGGCTATACGAAGGATGCCATCCTTCAGCGTCATATAATAATTGGTACGGTCGGTACAGAATATTTCCAGCTTGAAAGTAGTAGCCTGCAACGTCGTCGTCTCATCGAGCAACGGACGTGCCGGGTGCTTTTTCAATGCCGCAAGAAGTTTCTGCCGGTTCTCTTCTATAAAAGCCAGCATCCTGCGCTCGTCGCCACCTACCGGCATAGTCGCAGTGATCATTCCCTTCGATATTTTCAACGTATAGCGGGTAGCTCGCGGAGTAGTACGGAGAAGGATGGTTCCCAGATCATTGTCGTGTATCTTCTTTTCCATATTCAGCACAAAAGTAATACTTTAAAGGGAAATAATATTACGGTAGAAATGCTTATCTTTGCGCCCGGTATTAGATATTTAATAAGTATAAACTATATAAATAAGGCAATCATGAGCAAGAAAGCACTTTTATTAATCTGCGACGGCTGGGGTATCGGCGACCGTGGTAAAGATGATGTAATCTACAACACTCCCACCCCTTACTGGGATTCACTGTTGGCAACCTATCCTAACTCTCAGTTGCAGGCTTCCGGCGAAAACGTCGGTTTACCTGACGGACAGATGGGTAACTCGGAAGTTGGCCACCTGAACATCGGTGCAGGCCGCATCGTTTATCAGGATCTGGTGAAGATCAATATCGCATGTCGTCAGAACACTATCCTCGACAATCCGGAAATCAAACGTGCTTACAGCTACGCGAAAGATAACAACAAACAGATCCATTTCATGGGACTGGTTTCAGACGGTGGCGTTCACAGCTCACTGGAACATTTGTTCAAACTGACTGATATCGCTAAGGAATACGGAATCGACAAAGCATACGTTCATTGCTTTATGGACGGTCGCGATACCGACCCGAAAAGCGGTAAAGGTTTCATCGAACAACTGGAAAACCACCTGAAAGCAAGCAGCGGCAAGATCGCTTCTATCATCGGCCGTTATTATGCAATGGATCGTGACAAACGCTGGGAACGTGTGAAAGAAGCATACGACCTGATCGTGAACGGTACAGGCAAACCGGCAGAATGCATGGTTACAGCTATGGAAGAGTCATACGCAGAAGGCGTAACCGACGAATTCATCAAACCGATCGTACACGTGGAAAACGGCAAGCCGGTAGCTACTATCGAAGAAGGCGACGTAGTTATCTTCTTCAACTACCGCAACGACCGTGCGAAAGAACTGACAGTCGTTCTGACTCAGCAGGATATGCCGGAAGCAGGAATGAAGACTATTCCTAACCTGCAGTATTTCTGTATGACTCCGTACGATGCAAGCTTCAAGGGTGTTCACATCCTGTTCGACAAAGACAATGTAGAAAACACATTGGGCGAATTCCTTGCCTCTGTCGGTAAGACTCAGTTGCACATTGCCGAAACAGAAAAGTATGCACACGTTACTTTCTTCTTCAACGGTGGACGCGAAACTCCGTTCGATGGCGAAGACCGTATCCTGGTTCCGTCTCCGAAAGTAGCTACTTACGACCTGAAACCGGAAATGAGTGCATTCGAAGTAAAAGACAAACTGGTTGAAGCGATCTACACCAAGAAATACGACTATATCGTTTGTAACTATGCCAACGGCGACATGGTAGGCCACACCGGTATCTACTCGGCTATCGAGAAAGCGGTCGTAACCATCGACGCTTGCCTGAACGACACCGTTGAAGCTGCCAAGGCTAACGATTACGAAGTGATCATCATCGCCGACCACGGTAATGCCGACCACGCACTGAACGAAGACGGCACCCCTAACACGGCTCACTCTTTGAACCCTGTTCCTTTCGTATACGTAACAGCCAACAAAGATGCTAAAGTAGAAGACGGTATCCTGGCTGACGTTGCTCCTTCCATCCTTCACATCATGGGATTGAAGCAACCGAAAGAAATGACAGGAAAATCTCTGATTAAGTAAATGATTCAAATAGGCGATACATTGGTAAGCCTCGATCTGATCGAGGCTTATTTTCTTTGCGACCTTGCTCAGTGTAAGGGCGTCTGTTGCGTAGAAGGTGATTCCGGTGCACCGCTCGACAAAAGCGAAATAGCCCAACTCGAAAAGGCACTTCCAGTTATCTGGGACGACCTCTCACCCGAGGCGCAGGCAATAATAAACAAACAGGGAGTAGCCTATATCGATTGCGAAGGCGACATCGTGACCTCTATCGTCAACGGCAAGGATTGTGTTTTTACCTGCTACGACAGCGACGGCACCTGTAAGTGCGCCGTCGAAAAGGCTTACCGCGCGGGGAAACTGTCTTTCTACAAACCGGTATCCTGCCACCTTTATCCGGTGCGCGTTGCCCAGTACAAAGACTTCCGCGCCGTCAACTACGACCGCTGGAAAATATGTAAGGCTGCCGAACTGCTAGGCCGGAAAGAAGCACTTCCTTTATATAAATTCCTGAAGGAGCCGCTTATCCGTAAGTTCGGACAAAAATGGTATGAGGAACTCTCCCTTGTAGCCGAAGAATGGATAAAGCAGAAAGAGGAAGAAGCAGGCGAGCTGTAATACTCTTTCCCATAAAGTGATAATCAAAGGGCTGTCGTTACCAAACGACGGCCTTTTTTTGTAGCTGCAAATCCCCTGTTTCTCTTCCTGAAAACCCACCGAAAACGACCTTTTAACAATTCCCCGCGAAAAACTGAAAAAACGGATGCTGATACACAGGATATTAGGAAACGCGCGCGGGTACATATATATATAAATAGGGGCAATCGAATACAGGGATTAATCTGTTGAATAATAAAGGATAGATGACGATATAGGACTGACTAGATAAATCGTTCCTTTTTTTTAGTCATACAAAGGTATTGCTTAATTTTGAATCTGCAATCCTTTTCCAAATTATTTTACCTAATCTATGTGCTTTCTTATCAACCGGATAGCAAAGTTAGTATAAAATTCCCCCTTTTTTATACGAAAGCAATCGACTCCCGAAAAAATGACTAGAAAAAAGGAACGTTTTGGCTAGTCATTTAACGTTTGACAACACTAAGCCTTCCTATCCGAACAGGCTTTTTAGAAACACTATTATTAATATTAAATTAAAGAATTATGAACAAAAAGTTTTCTACGTTAGTAGCTGCACTGTTAGCTTCGGGTGGATTGTTCTACGCTGTAGACGCAATGATCCTACCTGCTGGTGACGGGGTGGCTCAAAAGTATGTGATGGTGGAAACCAGAGCGGGAGCTTCTACTGATCAGTATGTAGTAAAGATGGATAATTATTCTGCCTTTACTACTTTCTGGACTGCAGAAGATGCAGCTGCCGATGGTGCTGACGGTAGTTTTTATTTGAAAACAACCGAAAAAGGGAGCTATTTAGTAAAGGGTGATGATGGAACTATAGCTCTGGCTAAAGCAGAATCTTCTGCTCAAAAGCTTTTGTTTAAAGCAGATGCTGAAACTGGACTTTTGATGGTTGGTGCACAGTATGTAGTGATAGACGGTGCTTCTTTGGCATTAGCTGCTGAAGTTGGAACAGAGAACGGTGTTGCTGCATTTACTGATGCAGTAACTGTTGCTAAAACTTTAGGCGAAGAAGAGTATGCCTTAGGTCAGGCTAAGTTGACAAAAACGGTTGATTTGTCAACTGCGAACAAGAATGCTAAGTTTGCTGTTAATGCTTCCGCTGCACTATTAAAGTCTGTAAATATTGCTGCTTGGGATGCTAAGTCTAAAGTTACGATTGAGAAGTTCACAGAAGGAGATTATGCAAATAAGTTCTATTTGAAGTTAGGTGAAGATCAATATCTTCAGAAAGATGGAACTACGAATTTGTCTGTTGTCTCTAAAGCTGAGCTGGATGCAACAAATTCGGCAATCACTTCGGATGGTGGTAAATTAAAGATTGGTGGTGATAAATATTTACAGTTTGCAAGTCAAGCAGCTGTTTTAACTGCAAATGGTAGTGACCCTACAAATAATGCTGTATATGGAGCGAATCAGGCTTATGATACAGATATGTCTGGTAAATTTGTCACAAATTTGGCTGGAACTGTAGATGTTAATCTGTTTTCACCCAACGGTGGTAGCTTAAGTACAGCTAGTGGTGGTTCCAAATTCGAATACACCGCCGCTACTCCTGCCACATTGACAAATGAGACAAGTGCTGCTTATGCTACAACTTTAGAGAGGCCAGGTGAAGCCTGGTATATAACTCCTGGAGGTAAGATACATGGTGGTTGCTGGTATTTGCAAGGAGAAAATGAAGTGTCAGGTGAAGTGCTAGGAGAAGGCAAGGAGGGCATTGATTTCACGTTAGATACAGATGGTGCTCTGAAGTCTGGTGATAATTATCTGATTTGGAACTCTACCAAATATTCACTGGTAGACGCAGCAACGGCAAAAGACAAAAAACTGTATCTCTATACGGGTGCTGCTGAGATCGTAAAAACATTACCTGTCGAAGAAACTGTGTGTGTTATTGCAGACCTAAAGACTGCTGTTAACAATTTGGCTGATGGTACAAACGTTATTACAGCTACCGAACTGGATGGTTCTTCTGCCACTCCGGGCAACGAAATTCCGGGAATGGGCGATGTTGAGTTTGATAATAATAACAATATTGAATTAGCAGAGGGCGCAAAAGCTCTTCCTACTCCTATCTATTTGAATGCTAGTGGTAGCTTTATCTCTTTGAATAAAGCTGGCGATGGTTTGATTCTGGTTGCAGCAGCCGATGCTTCTGCATCTGCTTCAAAGAAAGCATCATGGGTATTGGTAGATGGTTATTATATGTCGGTTGCTATGGATGAAGCTGGTAAGGATGCTAAGTATCTGAAATATGCAGTTGCAAATTCTCCTTTGGCGGACACTCCCGAAACACCTGCTACAGGCTATTCATTGGTTACTAAAGCGAATGCAACTGCAGCTACATTTGATGGTTCAGCATCTGTAACATTCGGTGCAGCAACACTGAACATGGCTGTTTCTAAAACACTGAGTGATGCACCTGCAACATCCGGCGTTCAGGAAAGAGTTGATGCTGTAGGTAGCGGTTATGTTCTGCTGTCTGCTGGTGATGGTAAGTTTATCACATATGATGGAAATTCTGTTTCAACTACAACTGATCCTAGTGAAGCTAACGCTCTGTGGTCTGTAAAACAAACTCAGGCTGCCGAAGGTGCTCCTTATTACTATTCATTTACAAATAAGAATGAGAAGTTATTAAAAATAGATAATACAACGGTATTTGGTACTAACACCGGATTTGCTTACGATAAGGGCTTTATCTTGACTGCTGAAGGTAAATTTGTTAAGATTGATAACGGTGCAGTAAGTTTGGATCCTACCGGTTCTATCATCGGTCTTTACAAAGTAGGCGAAAACAAGTTTGCAGCTAATGAATTGACCGTTAAGCGCGGACATGGCTTCGATGTGATTATCGCTGTATCCGATGCTGACGATGCAAGCACCGATATTAAAGAAAATCCGTTCACTGGCGTTCTGACTCCGGTAAATGCAAGTTATGCAGAAGCAACAAGCGGCAATAACTTCTACCTGAGAAATGCTGCTGGCGAATATATCGTATTGGATCTGGGTGCTACCTGGGGTGGTGCAACAGAAAATCCATTGAATGGCGATAACAGCTGGAACAGAGGCTATAAGTTTACAACTGTTTCGGAAGCTACTTTCAAAGCAGATGTTGTAGGCCATGCAGACAAGTATAAATACGTATTTAGCGTATCTCACTCTGCCGGTGTAGCTGCCAAGGACTCTAAAGAAGCATTGATCGATGTTTATGCAGGTGCAGCAATTGGAACTCCGGGTAATGTATTCGGTAGACTGTATGTAGCTGAACTGTTGAACAACGCGAAGGTTTCTTATGTATTGACTACTACAAACGGTTTTGTAGATGCAACGAAGGAACACTATCCGTATGTAATCTTCGGTAGCACCAATATGGCTAAGCAGACAGATCTTGCAAAAGGTAAGTTCATCACTGTTTCAAAAAAGACAGATATCGCTCATAAGCTGGATGGATTTACTCAGGTATTGACTGTCGTTACAGATGTTAAGAACCAGACTACAGCAGCCTTTGTAGATGTTGATAATGCTGTGGCTGATACTCTTCCTGCTGCTCAGTGGGCTGTAAAGGTTGCCGGAACGAATGGTATTACATTGACAAACCGTGAATTCCCGGCTGTAACTTATACTCAGTTCGGCAATGGCCTGTACACAATCGAGAACAAAGCCAACGACTTTGCAGTAGCAAGTGCTTTGACTGATACTGTCCGTATCAAGTTCCACGACAAAGTATCTCAATACGATGGTTATGCTAACTTCGATGAAATAGATGTTCGCGATAATCTGTTCAGAATCGGTTTGATTTCTCCGGTATTCGGTGAAACAGCTTATCTGTCGGAAAATCACGGAACCGATCACCAGTTAGGCTTTGTAAAAGATGAAAAAGAAGCTACCGAATGGACATTGGCTAAAATGACTAACGGCCGCCACATGGAAAAGGTTACAAAGACAGACACTATCTATGTAATCAGCACATCCAGCATCTGGAAAGATAGCAAATGGCAGACAAAAGATGATACACTGAAAATCACTCCGTTCTACTTCATCAATAGCAAAAATGACGAAGCAGTTATCTGGGGTAAAGATGCAGAGAATACCAATCCTTCAGGAGCAAATAAATATCCGGAAGCTTATATTTGCAATCCGCAGACAGGCGTGTTGACTTCTACAGCTCAGGCATTTGTTTTGAAGAAGAACGGTAAGGGATATAATCTGATTGCCGTAAACTATGACGGGGAAGCAAAACTGAACAATTATACATGGAATACGTTAAATCAAATTGGTCAGACTGCTACTTATCTGGAATCTCTGAACAAAATCTATGCAGGTGTATCCAGCGATAAGGGTATCACAAACCGTGACTATTCATATCGTAAGACTGAAAACGACATCTTTAGTGTAACTCCGGTTACTGCTGAAATGTACCGTAAGGTAGCTATGGGCGACACTATAAAGATTGCTCGCGAAGACAACGAAGCAGACGTATTGTTTGAAAAGGGTTATAAAGAAGGTGACTTCCTGGCTCGTGTAAACGATGTACAGTTCCCGAAAACGGCTCCTGCCATGTATGTAGATACTGCTTATGTAGACCGTGCTAAGAACAATCGTTGGGAATATCTGCTGGTTGTTAATCCGGAACGTAAGATTGTAAATGATGATTGCGGTGTTCCTTCTCACGAGAAGTTCCATGCCGATACTACTTATGGCCGCTTCCTGGTGAACCTGATAGACTCGGCTAATATTTACAACCAGTCACAACAGTTGCACAACAATAAGTATGTGAACTCTGAAGGTTATGCTAAGTTGGCATTCGTACCGGGTTATCATACACACGATACGTTGTATCTGGATTGTGTAAAACATGTTGTAGATACTATTTCTTTGGATCGTCAGGTAAATGCATACGGTGTAGAAAAAGCTCCTCGCAGCGTAGCTAAGTTTGCATTCCGTATCATAGATCAGGCTACGAAGTCATTTGTAATCGAAACTCAGTACAAGCAATTTGCTAAAACTACTGAAGCTCCGGCTTACGAAGGTGCTCCGGGTTACTTGAAATGGATGAACGACTATGTAGTAGTAGTTCCGAATATCAAAGATGCTGATGTATTCAATATGACAGAAAACTACGAAGGTGCTCCGACAGCCAACGAAGATGTAACAGTTTCTTCTATCAGCGTAATTGCTAAAGAAGGTGCAGTAACCATCAACGGTGCAGCCGGTAAGAAAGTTACTATCAGTAACGTTCTTGGTCAGACAATTGCCAACACAGTTCTTTCTTCCGACAACGCTACTATCTCTGCTCCTGCAGGTATCGTAGTAGTAGCCGTAGAAGGT
>ULWH01005307.1_pt1 | contig 22552 bp, 21 predicted proteins | sample 1960201 | NCBI WGS metagenome assembly ULWH01 (sample SAMEA4835808, study PRJEB28245) | human gut metagenome | biome: gut microbiome; material: fecal sample | place: Denmark | collected 2008
AAGCAAATAATGGTAGACAATTTGTATCTCTGAGGTAAATAACCATTTATGTTCCTAATTTCCTTGGGATATCCTCAAGGATAGTGCGTTCAGAGTGATAAATCATGCGTTCGGGAGTTTGTATAGGAATTAATTTCATAAATCAGAGGTGAATGATTACTATTGTGATTAATATAAACTTAAATTTAAAAGTTATGAAAAAATTAGGTAAAATCAAATTGAATCAATTCAGTAAAGATGAATTAGAACGGCGTAAAATGAATGCGTTAAAAGGGGGATGTGGGTGTGCTGCCGGTTGCGGATGTAATGGAGGAATTGATGCTTGTAGGCAGTCTCAGGACTCTGTTGCTTCAAGGTACGAACCTTATTGATTGTTTTATTGGGATTTACCTGTAATCAATTAAATCATTGATTACAGGTGAAATCATCTATTTATGATGCATTAATACTCTTATTTATTATTATTCATATATATTACTATTCATATGACTTCCTCTATCATCCATACCTCAGAATATAAAAATTCATACATATATGATCACCAATCAAGGTTATCAATGTTAATACATCCTGAATTAGAAAAAGCTTATCATAAATCAACAGATGTCGATCCGTACTATTTGAAGAAATATGAGTATTTAAAGAAACACAATTTTTTTTCAATATCCCAATCTTTGACTTATGGTAAAATTAATGAGTCAACAGTAATGGATACTATTGCTCAAACCTCTCAAATTGTATTTGAAGTAACAGATTTTTGTAATTTAGAGTGTACATATTGTGCATATGGTGAGTTATATAAAGGATATGATATAAGACATAAGAAAGAAATAAATACCCATAATGCTATTAATTTTCTGAAATATATATTTAATTTGAAACACAAAAATAAAGACAACAAGTTGTTTATTGGTTTTTATGGCGGTGAACCTCTTCTAAACGGTAGTTTCATCAAGCAAATAATTGCAACTGTTAATCAATTAAAATCTAAAAAAGAGATGGATGTAGAGTATAATTTGACAACAAATGCAACATTGTTACACAAATATATTCCTCTTTTAGCTGAAAATAATTTCCGGCTGCTGATTAGTCTTGATGGAAATGAAAAAAATCATAGTTATCGTCCTTTTCTCAAAAGTAAAAAAAATTCTTTCAAAAAAGTAATTGAAAATGTCGATTTACTACAAAGAATGTATCCAGAATATTTTGAGAATTATGTTAACTTCAATGCAGTATTGCATGACAGAAACTCTGTTAAAGAGATTTATGAATTCATCCATACACGTTATAATAAAATTCCAAAAATTGCAGAATTATCACCAAGTGATGTAAATCCAGATAAAGAAGTTCTTTATAATAAGATGTTTCAAAGCAGACGGAAAAGTGAAGCAGAATATCAACAGGATGACTCTAATTTGCTGGAAAAGAGTGAAATGTCATATTATCGTAATTTGATTAATTTTTTTCAAAATAGTTCTATTAATTTTTATGTCTCCAACATAACAGACTCATTGCATAATGTAGAAAGAAAATATTCTATCAGTGCTTGTTTACCTGGTCAAAGAAAAATTTTATTTACTACTAATAACAAATTATTGCCTTGTGAAAGAATTAACTCTAAATTTTCTGTGGGGGAAATGAATGAGCATCTTATAATAGATATTCCTGAAATAGTCCGTCGATACAATTCTTATTATGATCAAATGAAAGAACAATGTCAAAACTGTTATAATAGCTGGTCTTGTCTCGAATGTCTATTTCATATGGACAATTTAGACAAATTGGGTACAGAAGGATTTGTTTGTAAATATTTTTGTGATTCAGAGGAGTATAAAAATAGATTATATAGATATTTTTCTTTCGTCGAAGAGAATCCGAAAGATTATGTAGAAATAATAGAAAATGTAGTAATAATTTAAATGACCATTATGGAAAATGCAACCAATTATTGGTTCACTATTGAACCATTTGTATATATTGGCATGACCAAAAATCATGCTTTGCTTTACAATACCCTTGATGGTATGAACTTAGAATCAGATAAAATTGAAGTTCTTCAACTGTTGAGTGAAGTACTTCAAGAAGAGAATTGTGGTGTTGTATTATTAACTCATGAAAGATATAAACGAAAGGAAATCAATGTTTTTATAAAAGAAGTTCGTGAAAAATTTATGTGTGATCTAATTGATGTGGCTTTATCTATTGGTAAACCTGTTCAGCTGCTGCCTTATTACAATTTTTCGGATAAGTATGATGTATATAAAAAGAACAGTATTTTGACGAGCAGAAAAATCCTGGAATTCTTAACAGAAATCAGTATACATGTAGATCAATCTATCAACATAACAAATCTTATTCTATTTTTACAATCCTTGCCGGGAAATATAACATTTAATATTGTTGGAAATTTAGCAGATGTTGTGAATTATATAGACTTGTTGTCTTTTTTTGATTTATATGACTCACCCAAAAATCTGTGCTGTTCATATTCTGACGTTATTTCTTTACAATCAATATCGAAAAGAAATTTTTCATATGTCATATCGGTTCATTTTCCAATAGATGTGAAAAAGTGGAATCATTCCAGGCAACTTTTGCTTGAACAATCATTACCGGTCACCTATATTTTTGATGTATCATCTATAGATGATTGTCAACAAGCAGAAGAACTAGTTGAACAGTTTCAAATTGAAAATTATCGATTGAATCCTGTATATACAGAAGATAATATTGATTTCTTCAAGCAAAATGTTTTTCTAACAAAAAAAGATATTTTATCCTCATCTATATCGATAAAAAATATTTTTGCTAACCAGTCAATAAATATACATGACTTTGGAAAAATTAATATTATGCCTAATGGTGACGCTTACGCTAATCTAAACTATCCAACATTGGGAAATATCAATACGCACAGCATTCATGAGATTGTAGATAAAGAAATAAATGAAGGTATGTCCTGGTTTCGTATCCGAAATCAGGTGCCATGCAATGAGTGCGTTTATCAGTGGTTATGTCCTTCACCATCCAATTATGAAATATCTATTGGCAAACCGAATCTTTGTCATGTAAAACAATAACAAATCAATAGAAATGGAAAAAATAAGCTTGTCGTTAGTTGTTATCTTGCTTGCTATTACAGGGTGTAAAGAAAACAAACAAGCAGTTGATATAATTGGTGATGATTTAATTACAGTTGATGTCATGACTACAGATTATCCTATAAAAGAGCTGATACTTCAGGATTTTATGGAGGTGGAGTACATTGCACTGGAAACGAATGACGATTTTATTAATCAGGGATATGTTCAGGCGATAGGTCAGAAAATCATAGTAGTTAAAAACGGAATTGATGATGGGGATATTTTTATTTACAAGCGAAAAACAGGAGAAGCGATCCGGAAGATAAATCATAAGGGGCAAGGAGCTGAAGAGTATGTAACTATTTCTGGAATAGTTCTGGATGAGGATAGGCATGAAATGTATGTTATTGACAACGTTGCAAGGAGAATGTTGGTATACAATTTAGATGGAAAATATAAGAGAAGTTTTAAATTTCAAAAAAATGCAATGTATAAAAAGAGTTACAATTTTGACAAGCAAAATCTGATATGTTATAATTTTAGTTCGAGCAATCAAGGGCAATCTTTTGCTATTATATCTAAACAGGATGGAAGCATTACTCGAGAGATTCAAATTCCATTTGAAGAACAAAAAACAATTTATATTACTTTAAGAGATGAGGCAAAAGATATGACCTATGGTGCAGCCCCCTCTAATTATCCCATAATACCTGTCCCCAATAATAATTGGATATTGGTAGAACCTTCGTCTGATACCATTTATAGCTATTCATCTGAATACGAAATGAAGCCTTTTTTGACAAGAGCCCCATCAATCCAGTCCATGAATCCGGAAGTATTTCTTTTCCCTAGTATTGTAACTGACCGTTATTGCTTTATGGGAATCGTAAAAAAAGAATATTCTTTTAGCACAGGCAAAGGATTCCCAAGTACTTATCTAATGTATGACAGGCAGGAAAAATCAATATTCAGTTATACTGTGCACAACAATGATTATTCCTATAAAAATATAGTAAATATGGTTATAAGCCCTGAGAATAATGAAGTTGCATTCTATCGTAAAATAGATCCATACGGATTAGTTGATTCTTATAAAAAAGGAGAACTGAAAGGTAAATTGAAGAAAATTGCTGCAACATTGGAAGAAGACTCTAACCCGGTAATTATGTTGGTTAAACATAAAAATAGTGATTAATAGTAAGTGAAAATGATACAAAATCAAACGGGAACCATAGAAAAACAATTGCAACAAATAGCTGATATGTTAGTGCTTAATGGAACATTAACCGAATGTCCTGGATTAGTGCACGGCAAGATGGGAATATCTATTTTCTTTTTTCATTATGCAAAATTCACAGCTAATGAATTATTTGCAGATTATGCTATGGACGTAATTAGCAAAATGCTGGATCAAATTCATACTAATAGTTCTGCGGATTATGAGAAAGGTGTTGCTGGTATTGGTGTAGGATTTAATTATCTTATTCGTAATAGTTTCTTGCTTGCAGATGATGATAATTTCGAGGATTTTGATGCTAGAATGAGGCGAGCAGTAATGTCTGAACAATGTTCGGATTTTAGCTTGTATGGTGGACTGACAGGATATGGACGATATTGGATTTCACGATTGTGTTATAGAGTTCCGGAAGTGTGGGCTCGAGAAAGTTTATCATATATCACAAATCAGATAGAAAATAAATTTAATACAATTACACTTGAAGAGAAAACAGATGTGATATATTTTCTTTCTGATTTGCAACAAATATCAGGTTTTGAGAAAAGGTCATCAGAACTAATTGAGCAGTTACTGATGATCTGGGGAGCACAAACATCTAATAAAACGAAACTTTGCGAGAAGCAAATATCGAATTTGGATATGGAAAAGGTACCTACTGATATGGGACTTCTCAATGGATATGCTGGTGAAGGTATGTTGAGATTGACTGCTCTGGATGAAACGAATATGTCTTGGGTGAATCTATTATAATTCTAATAGTGAAATGAATCTATACATTTTCAATCAAACTCGTCGTGGTTCTTTATTTGGAGTAGGCACCTATATTCGTGAACTAATAACTGCGTTGAAAGGTCATGAAATCAATGTTTGTGTGGTGAATTTAATATCAGATCGGCCTCAAATACATATAGAGCGAATAGACGGTGTTGATCATTGGTATTTTCCATTAGCCATATTGGATCAACGAACTATAAGCCATCAAGAACAATGGGACTTATATTACCGTAATGTAGTATATTTGCTTAAATTGCATATCAATGATAGAAAGAACTTAATATTCCACTTGAATTTTTTCGAAAGCGGTAAATTGGCTGAAGAATTAAAGAATGCATTTGATTGTAAGTTAATAACTGTTACTCACTTTTTTGATTGGGGATTTGCCATTTATGATAATCCGCAACGTTTGTGCCATATTTTGAATGAAAAACATCCGGATGCTTTTGAAGAAAAATTGCAAAGAACGTTTGAAGAGGAGAAATTGTATTATTCAAAGATGGATCATGTTATATGTTTGTCGGACTACATGAAAGAATTTTTGTGTCGGGATTATGGACTTGATATAACTAAGATATCCCTTATTCCAAATGGTCTAAGTGATGTATTTGATGCTTCAACTGATATTGAGTGTCTTCGGAAGAAATGGAATCTATCGTCCCAAGAAAAAATTATCCTTTTTGCTGGTCGTATAGATGAAGTTAAGGGTGTGATTCCTTTAATCAAGGCTTTTCGTGAAGTATTGAAAACAAATAAAGATTGTCGTCTGATAATGGCTGGTAGTGGCGATTACGACAAGTGCTTTCAGGAATGTAAAGATATTTGTTCAAAAATCACGTTTACAGGACTATTGAAAAAAGAAGATTTGCATGAACTCTATCAGATGGCAGACATAGGTGTTGTTCCTTCGTTATTCGAACCATTTGGTTATGTTGCGGTTGAAATGATGATGCACAATATACCTGTTGTGGTAACTGCTACTTCGGGATTAAATGAAGTCGTGGATGATACTTGTGGGTTAAAAATCCCCCTCACTATATTTCCTGATTGTGTGGAAATAGATTTTAAATTATTGTCGGAAAAAATTATATATCTACTAGAACATCCGACTGAAGCCAAATTAATGGGAGATAATGGACGGAGAAGGTATCTTTACTATTATTCATCGAAGATCTTCTGCGATAATATGTTACAAATATATAAAAAGTTATGTTTGTGATATGAATCTATATATTTTCAATGAAATTCGTCTTGGAGCAGTGTATGGAATTGGTACTTATATTCGAGAGTTAGTTGTTACTTTGAAAAATAGTGATATAAATGTTTGCGTAGTAAACTTAAATTCCGATAAACCACAGATAATATCAGAAGAGACAGACGGTGTCATTCATTTGTATTTCCCATCACCAATACAATGGTCAAAAGAACTTTCGGAGCATTGGGACTTATATCATCGTAATGTAGTATATTGGTTTCAATTGCATATAAAAGACAAAGATAACCTGATATTCCATTTGAATTATAACCAAAAGAGTGGACTTGCTAAAGAATTGAAAAATGCATTCAAATGTAAAATTATATTGACAGTGCATTACCTTGATTGGTGTTTCAAATTGTTAGGAAATCAAACTCATTTCAAAAAAATATTGGAAACACTAAAAAAAGTTCAGGATGACACAAATATAGAACAGGTGAAGGAAACCTACCTAATAGAAAAAGATACTTTTCAAGTAGCAGATTATATCATTTGTCTTTCAAATAAAACGCGACTAATATTACAGGATGATTATAAAATAAATTCTGACAAAATTGTGACCATATGTAATGGACTAACAGATACTACTTCTGTTTCTGAAAAATCCATATTACGGCAAAAATTTAATATACCATTAAATCTTCCTATCATACTATTTGTAGGGAGAGTAGACAATTGTAAAGGATTGAAGTATGCATTACGGGCTTTTCGAATTATATTAAAAATGTATCCTAATTGTCGTTTTATTATTGCAGGAAATGGAGACTTTGATCTTCATATGGCAGAATGTGAAGATATTTGGATGAATGTTACCTGGACAGGATTAATAAAGAAGGAAAAAGTCTATGAATTATATACAATAGCAGACATTGGTGTAATGCCTTCATTTCATGAACAATGTAGTTATGTTGCTATAGAAATGATGATGCATGGATTGCCAATCATTGGCACATCTTCCTGTTTGGGAGAAATGATAGAGAATAATATTACGGGTTTACATATTCCGGTAATAGAAAATAACGATAGAACAGAAATTGATAGTTATCTTTTGGCTGAAAAAATATTATATCTGTTGGAACATCCAGCTGAAGCTAGGCAGATGGGTGATAATGGGCGGAAAAGGTATCTCGATCGCTATTCATCGAATGTGTTTCGTGCGAACATGTTGAATATGTACGAATCATGTTTACAATCTGAAGGTAGTAAGATTAAAACATTGATAGTAACAGGACAAAGTAATCATAAATGGAAGGTTAGTTCTATTGCAATCAAACAGATTCTTGAGAATTCCGGTCTCTTTGCAGTTAAGGTTGCTGTATCGCCTGAAACCGGAAAAATCATGTCTAATTTTAAACCTGATTTTGCATCTTACCAATTGGTCGTACTCGACTACAATGGGGATAGATGGCCGGAAGAAACAGAAAGATCTTTTTTGGATTTTGTTGAAAAAGGAGGCGGGGTAGTAATTTATCATGCTGCGAATAATGCCTTCAGAGATTGGAAAGAATATAACCGGATAATCGGCTTTGGGGGATGGGAAGATCGTGATGAAACAGACGGTCCTTATATTTATGTGAGGGATGGTCGGTTGGTGTATGATAAGGAATCTCCCGGATGTGCCGGTTCGCATGGCTTTCAGCATGAGTTCGTGCTTAATTGCAATAATTCGGAACATCCGGTAACGAAAGGTTTGCCTGTAGCATGGCGTCATGCACAGGATGAATTGTATGATCGTATGCGTGGTCCGGGTATTGTCAAAGATGTTTTGTTTTGGGGGTATTCCAATCCGGCAACGAAAGGTTCCGGGCGTGATGAGATGGCTATTTTTACAGTCGATTATGGAAAAGCACGTATTTTTCATACGACTTTAGGCCATGCAGGAAATACACTAGATAATAATATAGCGATGCAATGTACGGGATTTCAAGTTACATTGCTGCGCGGTGCCGAATGGGCGGCAACCGGCAATGTGACACAGCCGGTGCCTGATGATTTCCCGACAGAGGAAAGTATTTCTTTGCGTAAGAATTATAAATAAAATAGTATAATATGGAAATCGTTCCCAACTCGATTTTAGGCAAAAGCCACGGATGTACAGCTCCTTCGGACAAATTGAATATTGCCGTTGTAGGTATTGGTGGTATGGGTATTACGAATATTCAGCATGTTTTTGAAACAGAGAACATCGTAGCCCTTTGCGATGTGGATTGGAAATATTCGAAGCCGGTATTAAATTGTTTCTCGCGGGCAAAGAAGTATAAAGATTTTCGTAGAATGTATGATGAAATGGATAAGCAGATTGATGCTGTTATGGTTGCAACACCTGACCATACCCATGCTATTATTGCTGCTTCCGCTATAACATTAGGTAAACATGTGTATGTTCAAAAACCATTAACCCATTCGGTTTATGAATCGAGATTATTAGCAAAGTTGGCTGCAGAATATAATGTCGCGACACAAATGGGGAATCAGGGAGCTTCAGATGAAGGTATTGATCTGATATGCGAATGGATCTGGAATGGAGAAATCGGCGAAGTGAAGAAAGTAGAAACTGCTACCAATCGCCCTATGTGGCCGCAAGGGCTTGAAACTCCTTCCAGAATACATAAAATACCTTCTACATTAGATTGGGACTTGTTTATTGGTCCAGCTAAAATGAGACCTTTCAATTCCATTTATCATCCTTGGAACTGGCGTGGCTGGTGGGATTTTGGAACCGGCACTTTGGGGGATATGGGGTGTCATGTTTTGCATCCCGCATTCAAAGCGCTTAATTTAGGTTATCCGGTGTCAGTAGAAGCTGCATCTTCACCTGAGTTTATTGATTGTGCTCCACAGTCGGAGTATGTGAAATTTGTTTATTCGGCTCGGGAAGGCATGCCCAAAGTGGATTTCCCGAAAGTAGAAATCCATTGGTATGATGGCGGTTTTATGCCCGAACGTCCGAACGGATTCCCACAAGGACGTCCGTTGATGGGTTTGAGTGGTGGTTTGACAATTTTTCATGGATCGAAAGATACGCTGTTTTGTGGTTCTTACGGACTCAGGCCCTGGCTGCTCTCCGGGCGTGTGCCGAATGTGTCCAGGACGATTCGTCGTGTAGACTATGCGATGGAGGGTGGGCATGAACAGGATTGGGTTCGTGCTTGTAAAGAGAGTCCGGAAAATCGTATAAAAACCAAATCTGATTTTTCGGAAGCAGGTCCGTTCAATGAAATGATCATGATGGGGGTATTAGCAGTTCGGCTGCAGTCGTTGAATAAAGTATTGGAGTGGGATGGAATGAATATGGAGCTTACGAATATTGGTGACAATGAACAAATCCGGCAGATGATTTCAAACGGATTTATAATCAAAGCGGGGCATCCTTCGTTTAATGCAAAAATGTCGGATCCGATCAATGCCAAAGAGTTTGCTGCCGGATTGATTAATCATAATTATCGTACGGGGTGGAATCTTCCTTTAGGGAATATCCGGTAAAAAGAACTGTAATTATGGAAGCTCCTCAAAATATGCATCCGGAAATCTTGTCTGCCATTCGTTTATTGTCAGAAGACAGGAATGTAAATATGGATACAGCCGTATCAATAATAGAAGATACGGTGTACAATTGTGATTTAAGTATATATCCGGATTTTTCAACCGGTTTAGCAGGTATTGGGTATGGTATCCAGTATCTGATTTGTACCGGCTTAATAGAAGAGGAAGCTGATGAGGTGCTTGAAGAATGCGATCAGCATCTTTTCTCTGTAGTTTGTTTTCATATGCATACTGATTTAACCCATGCAACAGGTTTGATGGGAATAGCTTCTTATTTTTTGGGAAGATTAGAAGATCCTAATGCTAGTGATAATAACTTGAGTACTTTAACAAGTAAGTCGGTTTTATTATCTATTTTGGATATTTTGTTGATTAGATTTGGTGTCGAAGGTTATGTTTCTTCCGAAATCAGAGAATTGCCCCGGATAAGTATGGCTGAAACACATGATGTTAAAAAGTTTATACAAGACTTTTTACATTATGATATATGTAGTGAACTAGCATTGAAATTGCAGAATAGAATAGAACAAAATCATGTTTCACTGGCAAGAAGGTCTAGTAATTCAATTGATACGGACATGAGTGATGTAACGATTGTTATGCCGATACGTGTAGACAGTGATGATCGAATTGCAAATTTGAAAACTATAATTCGTTTGTATTCAACTCTTGAGAATATACATTTTATAATTTGGGAAGCGGATAACTTTCAGCGTATCCATATAGAGGAGAGTGAACGAATTAATTATTCGTTCTGCAGGGATAACAATCCGGTGTTTCATCATACTTATTATCGAAATGAGATGATAAAACAGGCGAAAACTTCAATTGTAATAGTGTGGGATGTGGATATTTTAGTTCCTGAGGAACAATTGTATAAAGCGGTAAATGATATAAAAAATCGACATGCTATTTTGTCCTATCCTTATGATGGCGTTTGTTATAGTCTGTCGCCTGATATTAGTGATAATTTCAGGGATAGGTTGGATTGGAGTGCATTACTTTCTGAAAAAGAAAAATTTCCGACCATGTTCGGGCAATTGACTGTCGGGGGTATATTCGTTGTCGATCGTAAAAGGTTTATGCGAGCCGGAATGGAGAATGAGAATTTTGTTGGTTGGGGACCTGAAGATATTGAGCGGTTAAAACGGCTCGTTTTTTTGACCCTGCCGGTATCCCGGATAACAGGTAGTATTTATCATTTATATCATCCTCGAAAGTTAAACTCAGGATATGTAGATCAATTTCAAAATTTCTCTGCAAAAAAAGAATTGCTTCGAATATGCAGGATGAGTAAGGTTGATCTGTTGGAAGAGATAGCTGATTGGTCATGGGGTGTGAAAAAGTGAATGTAATCGCATGAAAAGAATATTCCCTCATTATCTCCAACTCGATGCTTTTGACTGCGGTCCAACTTGTCTTCGCATGATTGCGAAATACTATGGCCGTACCTACTCGGTTCAGTATTTACGTGAACATGCTTTTATATCACGTGAAGGAGTCTCTATGTTGGGGATTAGCGATGCTGCGGAGCTAATCGGATTCCGGACAATGGGAGTGAGGATTACGCTGGAGCAGTTACGGACGGAGGTCCCTATGCCATGCATCTTACATTGGAATCAGCTGCATTTTGTTGTTTGCTATAAAATAAAAAAAGGAAAATACTATATTGCGGATCCGGCTAGTAAAAAAGTTACTTACGATGAAAAGGAGATAGAGCGTTGCTGGTGTAGTACTTTGGTAGAAGGGAAAAATACCGGAACAGCTTTATTATTAGAGCCGGGACCGGACTTTTATGATCGCGGAGAAATAGAGGAGCGAAAAGACAGGAAGTTTTCTTTTTTCTTTCGTTATCTTACTCCTTATAAACGGGAGCTTCTTCAGTTAATACTGGGGATGATGACGGCCAGTATCCTGCAGTTAATCATGCCATTTCTTACTCAAAGTCTGGTGGATACCGGTATTCGGGATAGTAACCTGAGTTTTATTACTCTGATTCTGATTGCTCAGTTAGTTATTTTCATTGCCCGGTTATCAGTCGATTTTATTCGCAGTTGGATTTTACTGCATGTAAATACCCGTATCAATATTGCTTTGATCTCTGATTTTCTGGCGAAACTGATGCGGTTGCCTCTTCACTTTTTCGATACGAAAAAGGTCGGTGACATTATGCAGCGTATCGGCGACCATAACCGTATCGAGTCTTTCATGACGGGGTCTTCAATCAGCACATTATTCTCTTTTGTCAATTTTATTGTATTTGGTTTTGTCTTGGCATACTACGATTTGTCCATACTGGGACTTTTTTTGTTGGGAAATGGATTGTATGTTGCCTGGATACTGGCTTTTATGAAGTATCGGCGCGAACTGGATATCAAAAGATTTGCACAGGCAGCTGGTGAACAGAGTAATTTGTTTCAACTGGTGACCGGTATGCAGGAGATTAAACTGAATAACTGTGAAACGGAGAAACGCTGGGAATGGGAACGTATTCAAGTCAAATTGTTTAAGATTAGTATAAAAGGGTTAGCTTTAGGGCAATATCAACAACTCGGGTCGGTGTTTTTTAACCAAACAACCAATATCCTTATCTCCTTTCTCGCCGCCCGAGCTGTTGTTTTTGGTGAAATGACATTGGGTATGATGATGTCGCTTACGTATATTGTGGGGCAGTTGACTGCGCCGATAGAGCAGTTTATTGGCTTTGCCCGTTCGTTTCAGGATGCGAAGATCAGTCTCGAGCGTTTGGGGGAGATTCACCAGCGGGAAGATGAGGAACAAACTTTATCTATGAAAGTTAATCTTTTACCGGAGAACAGAACTTTGCATATAGAGGATTTGAGTTTTAGTTATGACGGAGCTGATCGGGAGTATGTGTTGGATCATGTTGAGTTGACAATTCCACAGCATAAAGTAACGGCTATCGTAGGAGCGAGCGGTAGTGGAAAGACGACATTGATAAAGTTACTGCTCGGATTTTATGATCCGAATAAGGGGAGCATCAAAGTAGGTGATCAACTTTTGAAGAATATTAATCCGCATGTATGGCGTGCGCATACAGGCTGTGTGATGCAGGACGGATTTATCTTTTCGGATTCGATAGCAAAGAATATTGCTGTAGGGGCAGAGGTGATCGATCAGGAAAGACTGTTGCATGCGGTAACAGTGGCTAATATCCGAGATTTTATCGATTCGCTGCCACTTGGTTATAATACGAAGATCGGTATGGAAGGAAATGGTGTCAGTCAGGGACAACGGCAGCGAATCTTGATTGCACGCGCTGTCTATAAGAATCCGGAATTTATTTTTCTGGATGAAGCGACGAATGCCTTGGATGCGAATAACGAAAAGGAGATAATGGAGCATTTGCATCAGTTCTATCAGGGCCGAACAGTGGTCGTGGTGGCACACCGGCTAAGTACGGTAAAGGATGCAGATAATATCGTAGTGCTTGATAAAGGACAGGTCGTGGAAGAAGGGACACATGAGGAACTGACTGCACGACGGGGTGTTTATTATATGTTGGTGAAGAATCAGTTGGAGTTGGGATCTTGATGTCGGAAGGAAAAGAAATAGAATTACGCAGTGAAGAGGTACAGGAGGTGATGGGGCAGATACCGGCCTGGATTGTACGGTGGGGGATTACGGTTTTATTTATCGTTGTCCTGGCGCTTCTGGTGGGTAGCTATTTCTTTAAATATCCGGATGTGATTATTACGGATATGACGTTAACAAGCCATCATCCTGTAGCACGGATCGTGGCACGCACATCAGGAAAGATCAGTCAGTTGAACGTAGCTGAAGGAGAAAGGGTTGTACCGGGAATGTTACTGGGAGTTATACAGAATCCGGCTGCAACGGCAGATGTCGGCCAATTGAAATGCATTTTGCAAACTTATTCATCTATTCCGGATAGTCTGGCATTTTTTTTACTTTCGGGAAAGGAGTTTGCTTTAGGTGAAATGCAGTCGGCTTATATAGAGGTATTGGGGAGCTTGCATGAATACAGGAATTATAAGGAATTGGATTATTATCCTCAAAAGATAGCTTCTACACAGCGACAAATCAATAAATATCAGGTTTATTATCAGAATCAGCAACGACAGCAGCAAGTGACGAAGGAGCAATATGGAATAGCTTGTCAACAATATGAGCGGGATTCTTTACTTTTTATTCGTCAGGTGCTCGCTCCTTCCGAGTATGAGACTGCAAAAACTGCCTGGCTCCAGAGTCGTTATTCGCTGGAAGGGGCTAATGCTACGCTGGAGAATTTGAAGATACAGATCGGACAGTTGGAGGAAAATTTGCTGGATCTACAATTGCAACAGGCTGAGAAAGAAAGTTTGCTGGTGCATAACTATAGAACGTCTGTTGAAGAGTTGATGAATGTGATTAATAGCTGGGAGTTGAATTACTGTTTGTTTACTCCGATAGAAGGACGAGTGACGTTTACAAAGTTCTGGAATGAGAATCAGTTTGTAACTTCCGGTGAGGAGGTGTTTACGGTTGTACCTGATGGGGATGTACAATTATTAGGACGGGCTTCACTGCCGGTACAACGGTCAGGAAAGGTAAAAGTCGGCCAGCGGGTCATTGTGCGGTTTTTGAATTTTCCTGACCAGGAGTTTGGTATTGTAAACGGGAAAGTTGCGACAATCTCGTTGGTCCCCGCGGAAGATAATTATATGGTGGAGATTGCCTTCCCGGACGGACTGACCACCAATTATGGAAAGAATTTGCCTGTCTCTCATGAGATGAAAGCCACAGCTGAAATTGTAACCGATGATTTACGTTTGATAGAACGCTTCTTCCAGCCACTGAAGAAGATACTGAAAGAAGGGTTCTGAGCCTTTTTATAGGCTTTATTATCTTGTTTAGTGGCTTTGGGGCTGAAGGAGTAATCAGCCTTCTCAGAGCATTATGAGAAATTTATTAATGGCATTGCTGGGTGCCCAACCAGCTCTTTGTGTTTATCAGAAACATGTGAATAATTTGTTGCCGGAGGAAAGGGAGGTCTTTTATAAGGATTCCTTTGCTTTGGCTTTCTCTGATTGGAGAAATCTGAGTCCGGCGTATCGTGATTTTTTTGTTAACCTGATCAAAAGTGAACGTCAGCGTTTTATCGATTTCGTGCGCAATGACACTGTTTTAGGAGAGTTTCTTTACGACGTGAAGGATGAAGCTTTGTTTATCCGTATCTTGAATCTGTTGGAACAACCAGAGAAAAAGCGTAAAACATCTTATACGAATCTGGCCTTTTCTGTTGAACTTGGATTTAATATCGTTTTGAAAGTTAAATCTTTATCGGACAAAATTCGATATGCAAGAGCGGAAACCGATGATTTGTATGAGTTGTTTCAGAAAATCTCGATAGAATAAGATGTTAAAAGTTTAGATTACTTGAAAAGCAACGAGATTGTGAAAATCGGTAGATTGATGAATGTATTGTTTTGAAAGTCAGAATACTTCTGTAGGATCTCGTTGCTTTTTGTCCCTTTTTTGCTGCTATACCTTTGCAGTGTACTTAATTATTCACTTAAAACATTTTTAATTATGGCACAAGGGTATAAGTTGGTTCTGCGTCCGTCGGAACCGGGAAACAAGGAGTCAAAGAAGTTGTATTATGCTGTGTCGAAAAGTACCGGTTTTACCGATTTGAGACGTTTGTGTAAACTGATTGCCGCTCGAAGTACGGTTTCGAGTGCTGATGTGAAAGCTGTACTCGATAACCTGAATTATATCCTGGATCTGGAGTTGCAGGATGGGCGTATCGTACAGTTAGGGGAATTCGGCAATTTTCGTATTACCGTCGGCAGCGAAGGGGTGGAAGATACGAAGAAGTTTACTGCTTCAATGATCCGTGCTCCTAAAATTGTGTTCACTCCCGGCTTTGATTTGCGCGAGACAAAAAAGACAATGGGGTATTCATTGATCGTCCCGGAGAAGGAAAAGAGCGAGAATCCCGGAGGTGGAAGCGGAGAGGATGACCGTCCTGTAATCGAGTAAACGATCGGAGGATGAAAAGGGTGAACATCCAACTGGTAATGGCCGTGCTGCTTTGTGCAGCCGGCCTTGCACTGGTCTTTTCCGGTTTCTGGGTTGCTCCGGCCGGTGAAATACACAACAGTGTGTTAGTAGCTTTCGGGGAGATCAGTACGTTTGCCGGAGCATTGTTTGGAGTAGATTATTCATATAAAATAAAAAAGAATGAAAATGAAAGAGTGTGAGTTTCCAATGATAGACAGGTCATTGACAATGGCACAGCGTGCATGGCGAGGAAAGCATCCGGATTGGATCAGTGATCATTTTTATATGGGAGAGTTTATTTACAGTGCGGTGGCTGTTGAGCGGGGACTGGATAATACGCCGCCACCAGAAGCACAGAAGGCGATCAGAAACCTGGTTACTAAATTACTGGAGCCACTCAGGGAACACGCAGGGGTTGCTACCGGGATGCATATATCGAGCGGATACCGCAGTGAAGAACTGAATCGCCTGGTGGGCGGCGTCGAAAATTCGCAACATCTGACAGGTGAGGCGGCAGATATTTATACGTTCGGCAGTTGCCGTTTACTGGAAGCTCTACAGCAAAGCCGGCTGAATTTCGATCAGGCTATTTATTACCGCCGTCGCGGTTTTATCCATTTGTCGTTGAAAGTGAAAGGTAAGAACCGCCGTCAAGTAATAATTAAATGAGAACCGCTATTTTTTTATTGATTATTGTAGCAGGATTGTCCGGCTGTGCATCGCGTAATCCCGGGAGCCGGGAGCAATATTACACATATGCCGATTCTGTTTCGCATACACAGTTGGATACATCCTGTCTGCAATTTAACCGGAATACGCAATTACGCATCAGCTCCAGGTTGAAGGAATATTCATTTTCACCACCGGACAGTGTGGGGCGTCAGTTTGTGGAACGTATTGTTTATGCTGCTGAAGAATGGGAAATGGCTGATTCGACAGACTTGTTATCTGTTTCTGCCAATACAGTTACCGGGCAGCGTGCTACTTCATCCGTCTCTGTTCGGCAGGAAGTGATAAAGCATAAAACGAATCGGATTGTCTGGTGGGTATTAATTCCAGGTTTGATCATTTTAGTCTGTCTGGAACGAAAATTACGACGGATAAAATAGATAGGTTCTTAGGTGAGTGAAGTTGTCTTTTTAGATTCTTTTGCTTGTTTTGCACTGTGAGAGTGCAATTTTCTGTTTATTTTGCACTGCGAGAGTGCATTTTTTATTATATTTGTCCAATAAATTGTATGGATATGGACAGGTTATTGAGTTATTATTATAAGTTGTTACGTGAGTTGCATTCCGATTTTTTGCGTTACATCTATTTTAAAATCGATTGGAATAGCCGGATGATTGGTTTAACCGGTCCCAGGGGGGTAGGGAAAACTACATTGATCCTTCAGCATATAAAAAAGGACCTGAATCCGGATGAAGCTATTTATGTTACAGCGGAGGATTTTTATTTTGCAGATAATAAGCTGTTAGATTTAGCTGATGAATTGGTGAAAAAAGGTATTAAGTACTTATTTATTGATGAAATCCATAAATATAAAGATTGGTCGAAAGAACTAAAGCTGATTTATGATTATCACCCAGAGTTGAAGGTCCGATTTACTGGTTCGTCTGTCCTGGATATAAATAAAGGAGCATCAGATTTGAGTCGGAGGGCAGTCATGTATCGGATGCAAGGCTTATCATTTAGAGAGTATTTACAACTATTTCATCATATTCCGGCTACTATTTATACGCTGAATGAAATTATTACCCATCAGGTTGAGGTTTCCGGTTTAGAACATCCGTTACCTTTTTTCGAGGATTATTTGAAAAAAGGCTATTATCCGTTTTCGATGGAAGATGGTTATGATATCAGGTTACGTCAAATTATCAATCAGACGTTGGAGTCGGATATTCCTCAATATGCAGATATGAATGTCTCAACAGGGCGTAAATTGAAACAATTACTTGCTATTATATCAAAAAGTGTTCCGTTTAAACCGAATTTTAGTAGTATTGCAATCATGCTTGGAGCCAGTCGAAATAATATTGCTGATTATTGTCTCTATATAGAAGAAGCTGGCTTAATTTCTCAATTGCGTGATAATACGGGGGGAATTCGTGGATTAGGCAAGGTGGATAAAATATTTCTGGATAATACGAATTTAATTTATAATCTGGTTCAGGATATTCCAAATATAGGAAATATTAGGGAGACATACTTTTTTAATCAGATGAGGGTAAATTATGATGTTATAACTTCTGATATTTCGGATTTTCAGATTGATGAAATGACTTTTGAAGTCGGGGGAAAAAATAAGGGGCAGAAGCAACTTCAAGGTGTAGAAAAGGGTTTCGTGGTAAAGGATGGTATAGAATTTGGTTATGCGAATATTGTTCCGCTTTGGCAATTTGGAATGAGTTATTAGTATTTGTCTGGTTCTATTCTTTGGATGAGGTTGATTTAAGAAATGATAATAGTCTTGTGGAAAACTAATTAATTCCGTTTCTTTGTACCCGTAAATAAGTAGGATATGGCAGACGAACAACAGATGGTGCTCCGCACGGAGGACCTGGTGAAGAAATATAGAACACGTACGGTGGTGAACCATGTTTCCATTAATGTGAAGCAAGGGGAGATTGTAGGATTGCTCGGCCCTAACGGGGCGGGAAAGACAACGACATTCTATATGACTGTTGGTCTGGTTACTCCTAATGAGGGGAAGATCTTTCTGAATGATATGGAGATAACCAAGTTCCCGGTTTATAAACGTGCCCGTAATGGTATCGGTTATCTGGCCCAGGAAGCTTCCATTTTCCGGAAAATGACGGTAGAGGATAATATCCGTTCGGTATTGGAGATGACGGATACTACTCCCGAATACCAGAAAGATAAACTGGAAAGCCTGATTGCCGAATTTGGCTTGAATAAGGTTAGAAAGAACCTGGGTGACCAGTTATCCGGGGGAGAACGTCGCCGTGCCGAGATTGCCCGCTGTCTGGCTATCGATCCGAAGTTTATCATGCTTGATGAACCGTTTGCCGGTGTAGACCCGATCGCCGTACAGGATATCCAGACAATCGTAGCCAAATTGAAACATAAGAATATCGGTATCCTGATCACCGACCATAATGTGTATGAAACCCTGAGTATCTGCGACCGCGCTTATCTGTTGTTTGAAGGAAAGGTTCTTTTCCAGGGTACGGCCGAACAGCTTGCCGAAAATGAGATCGTTCGTGAAAAGTACCTGGGTAAAGACTTCGTTCTGAGAAAAAAGGATCTTTAATTTGTCATCCTTTTGATCTGTTGGGTACATAGGTAAAATAACAACAGGGTTACGATGGCCAATGCCGAGTATGGCAACAGGTACGTATCTGAAATATCTCCTGTAATAAATTCATTTTCTTTCAGGCGGTCGTCCGACATGCTGATAACGGCAAAGGCGTTATTGACGAAATGGGCAAATACCGGGATCCAGATATTTCTGCTCCAATATAACAGATATCCGAAATAGGCCCCCAGCAATATGCGGGGGAGAAATCCGTAGAATTGCATGTGGAAAGCGCTGAATATGATCGCTGCTGTCCAGATCACAATATGATGGTTCGACGTCCATTTCCCGATGATCCGTTGCAGGGCGCCGCGAAAAAGAAACTCTTCGGTAATACCTGCCATGACGGCTACCACCAGCAGATTCGCTAACAGGTTCATCAAACCGTCGCCGGATAGAAGCATATTCGTCAGCTGTTCGGCAAGTGCTTCCTGTGCTTTCATCCAGTTTTCGACAGGAGCCATAAAGGTGGGCAGAACCATCTGTTTGTTGAATAATGCAGTCAGAGTGATTGCTGGCGACATCAGGAACATGCTGATAAGCACCAGGAACAGTATCTTGATATCCGGGCTTTTTTTCATCCAAAGATATTCTCCCGGGGTGGGGCTGCATAACCAGGCTACTGCAAGTGAAGGAAACAGGAATGTTCCGATCGCGGAAATCAATTGCATGAACCGCATCGCATCCGGATTTTGCATGAGATTACCCGATGCACCGTACAACAGGAAACAACTCCCCGTTCCGATCAGGGATGACAGAATGCCCCCGAACAACAGGAATAGTAACAGAAGCAATAATTGAAACGTGGCCGGTTTACCGGCGTATATACCTTTTAATATCATATGTACAGTCATAAAAAAACTTCTGCCAAAGATAGCAGAAGTTTTTATTTCTTCCAGGATAATGTAGATTATGCTCTCGGTCTGGCTTCTTTTACTACCATCTGGCGGCCTTCATATTCTGCTTCGTTCAATTCGGCGATAGCCTTCTTTGCTGCGGCATCGTCCGGCATTTCAACGAATGCAAAACCTTTAGATTTTCCGGTTTCACGGTCGATAATGATTTTTACAGAATCTACAACTCCGTATTCTTCCATTACTTGTTTTAAATCTTCTTCCCGAACACGATAGTTCAGGTTACCAATGTAAATGTTCATAAAAATAGAAATAATTAAAAAATAAAATTGTTACTTATGAAAGTGGTAAACCGGAGTTTGCGATCCTTTCACTTTACAAAGGAATACAATAATTTTAGATAAACAACATTTTGCGATAAAAAAAATAATCCGTGTCTAAATTAGGCTTGCTTATAACAAATTAAGTAAACAATTTGCGAGATTGAAAGAATAACTCTAATTTTGCAGCCTAAAATTCGATACGACTATTAATTAAATAAATCATTCAGAATGAACGTTTCGCTTAAGAACATTGATGCCGTAAGTGGTATTGTGAAATTAGAAATAGTGAAGGCTGACTATGCTGAACAGGTTGAAAAGAGCCTGCGCAACTTCCGTCAGAAAGCAAATGTACCGGGTTTCCGTAAAGGAATGGTACCGATGGGTATGGTAAAAAAGATGTATGGAAAACATGTATTGGTTGAAGAAGTAAACAAGTTGGTTTCTGAAAATCTTTTCAGCTATATCCGCGAAAATAAATTGAATATACTGGGCGAACCGATGCCTAACGAATCAGAACAAAAGCCTATTAATTTTGATACGCAGGAAGATTTCGAGTTTTGTTTCGATGTAGCTTTGGCTCCCGAAATCAATATTACACTGAGCAAGAGCGACAAACTTCCGTATTATGAGGTTGCTATCGATGACGAAATGCTGAACCAGCAGATCGATGCATACACAGCAAACTTCGGTACGTACGACAAAGCAGAAGAGGTAGAAGAAAAGGATATGGTGAAAGGTACTGTAGCCGAACTTGAAAACGGTTCTCCGAAAGAAGGTGGTATCGTTGTTGAAGAAGCTGTACTGATGCCGGCATATATGAAGGATGAAGCTGAAAAGGCTAAATTCGTAGGTGCAAAGGTTAACTCTGTGGTCGTATTCAACCCGAACAAGGCTTATGAAGGTGCAGAAGCTGAAATCGCTTCCTTCCTGAAAGTTGATAAAGAAGCTGTTGCTGGTATTACCGGTGATTTCAGCTTTGAAATCACAGAAATTACCCGTCACCAAAAGGCTGAGATGAATCAGGAATTGTTCGATAAGGTATTCGGCGAAGGTGTAGTTACCAGCGAAGAAGAATTTAAGAACAAGATCAAGGAAGCATTGACAGACCAGTTCACTCCGCAGAGCGACTATAAGTTCCTGTTGGACGCTCGTGAAGTATTGGTGCAGAAAGCCGGTGAAATGAAGTTTGCCGACGATATGCTGAAACGCTGGTTGGTTGCTGCTAACGAAAATACTACAGCTGAAAAAGTTGAAGAAGATTTCCCTAAGATGATTGAAGACCTGAAGTATCAGCTGATCAAAGAAAATCTGGTGAAATCAAATAACCTGAAGGTAGAAGATGCAGATATCGAAGCCTTCGCAAAACGTGTGGCACAGGCTCAGTTTGCACAGTACGGTATGCTTTCCGTTCCGGAAGATGTATTGGCGAACTATGCTAAAGACATGTTGAAAAATAAACAGACTTTGCAGAACATTATCGATCGCGCAGTAGAAGAAAAGCTGGCTGCATGGTTGAAAGAACAGGTGGAACTGGATGTAAAAGAAGTTTCAACTGAAGAGTTCGGCAAACTCTTTGAATAATATTATCCTTCTGAAACCATAGTAAACACTATGGTTTTAACAAGAAAAAGGGTTTTCTCTCTAAAAAATATCTTACCGGATAGCAAATAAGTTGTTTCTTTCAGAAATTTATTTATAACTTTGTTATTCCGATAAGTCAGAGGGGAATCCCTTTTTTTATGACTTCCGGTAATATAAAAATAATAGATTATGGACGATTTTAGAAAGTATGCAACGAAACATTTGCGGATGAACGGCAATGCGCTGGATAGTTATATGAATATCACCAGCAGTTATATTTCTCCGACAATTATCGAAGAACGTCAGCTGAATGTTGCGCAGATGGACGTATTTTCCCGCCTGATGATGGACCGTATCATCTTCCTGGGTACCCAGGTCGATGACTATTCGGCTAACGTGATCCAGGCGCAATTATTATATCTGGATTCAAGCGACCCCGGCAAAGATATATCTATTTATATTAACTCTCCGGGCGGCTCCGTTTATGCAGGTTATGGTATTTATGATACCATGCAGTTTATCGGATGCGACGTATCGACGATCTGTACAGGTATGGCGG